>WFLX010007214.1_pt1 | contig 17987 bp, 10 predicted proteins | sample 4967041 | NCBI WGS metagenome assembly WFLX01 (sample SAMN12857096, study PRJNA449069) | gut metagenome | isolation source: stool from male and female vole | host: Microtus ochrogaster | place: USA:Florida | collected 2017 | reverse complement strand
GCTCGCTGCACTAAATGTATCTCGCTCCGTATGTAGTTATTTCTTCTCACGCTCCCTCGAGCCGACTGCTTCATTAGGTGTTCTTTTAAATATGGGTATACTTTTTGCTGGCTTGGTCATAGAGGAAGTAGTGACCGGAGGTCCTTTCGACCGCGCCACATCAAAAGTTAAGGCCGGTGATAAAGTCACTGCTATAAACGGAGAACCTGTAAAATCTGATGCTGACTGGGCAAAGCAGCTTAATAATTTAAGCCGCAAGAAGACTCTCGTATCTTTCTCGCGTCCCTCTTCAGGTGANAANTGGGANGANGTGGTNCTNCCNATCACCTCTTCGGCCATGAANAATCTNCTNTATGACCGNTGGGTAAAGAACCGTGAACATGAAGTNGACAGNCTTTCNGGTGGCCGTCTCGGTTATGTACACATCCGCTCTATGAACGATGAGTCTTTCCGTAAAATATATGCCAAATTACTTGGCGAATATGTCGATCGTGAAGGCATCGTCATTGACACACGTTGGAATGGCGGCGGTCGTCTCCATGAGGATATCGAAGTGCTCTTCAGCGGTGAGAAATATCTGACTCAGGAAATACATGGAGAGAAATCTTCTGAAATGCCCTCTCGCAGATGGAACAAGCCGAGTATAATGTTGATCTGTGAAGCCAACTATTCAAATGCTCACGGCACTCCCTGGGTTTACAAACATAAAAACCTTGGCAAACTTGTGGGTATGCCTGTTCCCGGCACAATGTCAAGTGTAAACTGGATTACTCTTCAGAATCCTGATCTTGTGTTCGGTGTACCCGTAGTGGCATTCCGCACTGAAGATGGTATTGTCCTTGAGAACACTCAACTTGAACCTGACGTTAAAGTGGCAAATTCTCCGGAAGATATAGCCAACGGTCGTGACCGTCAGCTTGAGACTGCCGTTTCAACTCTTCTCCACGACATTGATAAGAAGTAATAGATTTATGTAATCCGTTGCGGCTGAAAGCGACAACAGATTAATCCAAAACATCCCCCGATGAGTTCAAGAGTTTTGATCAACTCTTTTCTCATCGGGGGATTTTTTATTAAACTCTAATCATGAATCGAAAGTGAATCATGAATCCTAAATCGAAAAAGTATCCTGAATCAATTAATCGGGATCGATCTCAAGTAACATCCATTTATCCTCAAGTATTCCTTCGAGCACATTTTCCATACATAGATTCCAACTTACGAAGCCCTGTATCTTACCGTCAGGGGTGCGGTATTTAAAATTGGAGGGTGCAAGTGGCTCACCGGTGTCAGCATGATAGGTTTCGTGCATCGTGCCGTAATCGTCGAGATCCTTNGCCATCANTCCCCCGACTTTCTCAGCNAACCATTCCACCTCCTCAGGNAAGCCGTAATTGTGNAGACCTATGGAATAAATATAGTTACAGATTCCCCACACGGGACCTTGCCAGTTGGAGAAAGGAACGATAATATTCTTATTATTATAGTCCACATCTCTTTTCGAGAGACTTCTGAAGCCATACGCACCTCTCATCCCGTCCTCAGGAAGGAGATGGCGCTGTATCATCTTTCGCCCTTTATCCTGCGGAGCCATGTTATACATCAAGGGTACGAATGTGGAATATCCTACTCGGCGATAGGGTTCGCGCGTCTCACGGTCAATGTTATAATAACACTCATCCTCTTCATTCCAGCATATATCGTTCAAAGCCCTCTTTATTCCCTCGGCTTCTGCTTTAAGAGCTCGCGCATCATCTTCATAACCTAATTTACGGGCTATGGCAGCCTGGGCCAAAAGTTCGCCATACTGGAATGCCGAAGCGTCGGTGGAGAGGAATGAACGTGTATCATCCTTGAAATAATTCAAGGCCGGGTTATTGTCCGCCCCACTCTGCATAGCAATTTCCCAATAGTATAGGCCACTGATGGAATCGCATTGGGTGGCGCGTCGATAGTCTATCACCTTGTTAAGAGCCGGATAGAGAGGACGTAGCCACTCCCAGTCGCCGGTGGCTTTGCTGTAATGGTATGCCCCCTGTGATAAGAAGGGTTTCATGGCGAAACGTCCGCTATAGACGTTACGCGGACCATCCTTAGTCATGCATCCGGCCACATACCCGTCATCATCTATTCCCTGACTGAAAGTCAGTACCCAGTTCTTCATATATTCCGGTTCCCCTTTCGATATGAAATGGTTGGCCATGAAAAAAGCGTCCCAGTCCCATAATTGTGAATAGAAACCGGCAGGTATGAGATAAGGATATTTTATGAATCCGGCAGGCTCTTTCACCACCTGCTTCCGCAGATCTTTAAATCCTTCTCCCAATCTTTGATGAAGTTGTTCAAGTTTTTCGTGTGACGGAGCCGACTGCCCTGTCACGGCATTTACAGATAATATACTCGCAAGCATAATGAATAGGGGGATAATCTGTTTCTTCATTTTCATGATATTTAGTTTCTTATTAGTTGATATGCTTCTCTGGCCGTGCCATCCTGACAATAGATCACGCCGCAGCGTATGAAGCCAAGTCGCTCTGTAGCCTGTCGCATCGGTAAGTTGGCTATATGGGTGTCAAGGCGCAAGTTATTAACTTTTGTGAAACAAAACTCCACACACTCACGCAGCATCCCTGCATACTTACCGGTCGACCCGAGGCGGTGAATTGTTCCGTATGGTAAATCATTCAGCCATTCTCCATCCTCAATCAGCGTGTAGGTAGGATCCGCTCCTATGATAAAAGCAAATGCCATCACTACATCCCCGTCGGTATCCTCGCCTACATAGCAGACACCCTCATCTATGTCTTTCCTCACCAATTCACGTGAAGGATAGCCGTTAACCCACTGTTGATTATTGCCGTTCTCACGCATATAATGCCGTGCTTTATCATAGCACGACATTATTGCTTCGATATCTCTATATTCTCCCTGCCTTATCTCTATCATCTCTATATCTCGCTGTGCTTAATCTTGCTGTTCTTTCTGCTGAATATGTCAAATCGATTTACGGCCTATCCTGTCTAACAGATCTTTTACAGCCGCTTCAGGAGTTGGAGCAGAAGCCAGGCATTTTATGAATTGTGAACCGATTATGGCACCGCTGCTGTAACGACAGGCGTCATTAAAAGTCCCTTCATTGGAAATGCCGAAGCCGATCAGTCGTGAATGTTTCAGATCCATATCATTGATGCGCTTGAAATAATCCACCTGTTCCTCTGTGAAACGGTCACGGGCTCCCGTTGTAGAGGCCACCGAAACCATATATATGAATCCGTCGCAGTGATCGTCGATAAGATGAATACGTTCTTCGGAAGTCTCGGGAGTTATAAGCATAATCATGGGCAGATCATACTGACGACTCAGGTCCTTATATTCCTCGATATAAGTGTCAAACGGCAGATCGGGTATTATCACGGCATCTACTCCGGCCTCTTTGGCGCGTTTGAAAAATTTGTCGGGCCCCATCTGCATGATAGGATTCAGATAACCCATGGCTATGAAAGGCACTTCCGGATTACGTTTGCGGGCTTCTTCCACCTGGTCAAGAAGCTTCTGCAAGGTCATGCCGTTGCGCAGAGCCACTGTGCCGCTGTTCTGAATCACAGGCCCGTCAGCCATAGGGTCTGAGAAAGGAATACCTACCTCTATCATGTCTACTCCTCCTGCGCATAGGGCATCGATCACCTCTCCCGTGGAATCAATGTTCGGGAAACCGGCTGTGAAGTACACCGATAATAAATTCTCTCTTTTTCTATCAAATAATTTATTAAGTCGATTCATCTCTTATCTTCTTCTTTTAATTCGTTTATAAAAATCCGCACCTTCTCCACATCCTTGACTCCCGGAGAAATCTCAAAACGGCTGTTAATGTCAACCCCTGCGAACCTCGGATGTCTGAAAGCCTTAAGTAACCCGGCATCTGAGGGAGCGAGGCCGCCGCTCAGCCAGAAGTCTACCTCCGGTTCGTAGGAATCAAGTATAGACCAATCAAATTTCTTTCCTGAACCNCCCTTCNCGGAACAAAAGGTATCAAGTAGAAACACATCGACAGCACCCTCGTATTCCCTGAGATCTGCAAGGCTTTCCCGGGAACGCATCCCGGCTGCTTTTATCACCTTCATTCCCCGGGTGCGCAGACTGAAACACATCTCCGGAGTTTCGTGACCATGCAACTGAAGGTATCGGAAGCCATAGCGGTCAGCTATTCTCATGATTTCATCTTCTCCTTTGTCCACGCTCACCATAACAGGTTCTGTGCCGGCGGGCAGCCCTTTTATCACTCCCGGTGAAATGCCGAGACAATTACGTGGGGAACGGTCATAAAATATAAAACCCATGTAATCCGGTGAAAGGGCGCCCACTTCCTGCACATTTCCGGCCTCACGCATGCCGCAAACCTTAATTTTCATCTTTTTTACCTTACCTGATTAATGAACCTTTTCAGTGCCTCNCCCGGGTTTAAGTGCGACATAAACGCCTCTCCTATAAGGAATCCGTCAAATCCTGCCTCTCTTAGCCTTACCACGTCTTCCGGGGTCTTTATGCCACTCTCCGCCACTCTCACCATTCCCTGCGGAAGGGAGTCGATAAGCCGGGAAGCATTATTTATATCAGTGTGGAATGAGGTAAGATCTCGGTTGTTGACCCCCACCATGTCAGCATCTGCAGGGAGTGATACCAATTCCTCTTCCGTATGTAATTCCACAAGTGTCTGCAGACCTAAAGAGTGAGCCACATCGTTAAAACGCCCTATACTGTAGGCATCTATCATCGCTGCAATCAACAGTATTGTGTCGGCACCATACAGACGCGCCTGATATATCTGATATTCGTCAACAATAAACTCCTTACGGAGCAAAGGCAGGCCCGGAGCAGCTTCTCTTGCTATGGCCAAATCCTCAAGACAACCCCCGAAATAGGGAGTATCGGTGAGCACCGACATGGCAGCCGCCCCATTTTCGGCATACATTTTTGCTGTCAGAGCCACGTCACTCATAGGCGATATCTCACCTTTTGAGGGCGAACGTCTTTTGTGTTCGGCTATAAAACCCGGATTTGCGAACATGATCGAACGGCTCATATCAAGCGGGACTCTTTCGCAGCCAAGTGCCGACTCACGCAACTTGTCTTCAGGAATCACTCGTTTCATCGCCGCCACTTCGCGTCGTTTGGTATCTGCTATACGTTGCAGAATATTTCCTGCCATAAAGATTATTATTCTTAATTTGTTTATAGTTTTCCGTGAGATTGCAAGCGTCAGCTGTTCAGTTCCACAAATTTTCTGAAACTGTCGAGCGCAGCCCCGCTTTCAAGCGACTCTCTCGCTTCTCTCACAGCATCCGCCATAGCAATTTCCGGTTCCAGAGTCCGGATTGCAAAGGCGGCATTTGCTATCACACAATTCTTCTTCGCCTCCGAGGCCCTGTTGGCAAGCACATCATCGAATATCGCTGCCGCCTCCTCTACGGTGTCGCCTCCATAAAGATCTTCCTGACGGGCTCCCGTCAATCCTAAATCACGGGCCTCCATAACTTTCTCAGAGACAGTATTGACCACCTTGAAGGGTGAGGTCAGCGAAATCTCGTCATATCCGTCCAAGGAATGTACGATCGTACAGTTTATCCCCTCGTTCTGCGCGATATAACGATACAGACGCATTAATTTCAGATTGTAGACACCCAACAGCTGATTCTTCGGAAGCGTCGGATTCACAAGCGGACCGAGCATATTGAAGAAGGTACGCATTTTCAATGAACGCCTCACCGGACCCACACTCTTCATGGCCGGACTGAAGAACGGGGCATGAAGGAAGCTCACTCCACTCTCTTCAAGCGAACGCATGAGCCGGTCATTATCGGCAGAGAATTTCACGCCATGTTGTTCGAGCACATTCGATGAACCCGATATAGAACTGGCTCCGTAATTGCCGTGTTTCACGACTTTCCTTCCACTTCCCGCCACCACGAAACATGACGCTGTGGAAATGTTAAACGTATTCTTTCCGTCACCACCTGTGCCGACGATGTCAATGGCATTGACATCTCCGAAATCCACAGGCACCCGACGCTGCAATATGGCATCGCGGAAACCGGTGAGTTCATCCGGAGTTATGCTGCGCATAAGAAATACCGTCATAAAGGCCGAAAGCTGATTGTCGTTATATTTCCCGTCGGCTATATTGAGCATTATATCACGCGCCTCCTCTCGGGTAAGACTCTTGTGCTCAAACAGATTGGATAATATCTTGTTCATTGGATGTAATAATTAATGATTGAGGAAATTGGAAATAATTCTGATACCTCCCGGGGTAAGCAATGATTCGGGATGGAACTGCACTCCGTGTATGTCATAGTCCTTATGACGCAGCGACATTATCCTGCCGTCGGAATCACGGGAAGTCACAACAAGACATTCAGGCAGATTCTCCTCACTGACAATCCATGAATGATAGCGGCCGACGGGAAAGGATTCACCCATACCTTCGAGAAGATAATCCGGCGCCGTCACCACGGCTTCTGTCTGAACTCCATGATATACATCCTCAAGGTTCTCGAGNNTCGCTCCGAANCNCTCCCCTATCGCCTGATGTCCGANACACACTCCGAAAATTGGTTTCTTACCCGCATACTCCTTAAGCATTTCGGGAAGCACACCGGCCTCGGAGGGGATACCGGGTCCGGGTGAAATTATTATCTTGTCAAACTCAGCTATCTCAGGAAGGGTGATTTTGTCATTGCGCACCACCGTAGGCTCTATCCCGAGTTCACGAACGGCATGCACTATATTATATGTGAAAGAATCGTAGTTATCAAGAATCAGAAGTTTCATATCGCATCTATTTACATTTATATTAGCCACCTGATTATCACACTGTCAATGTTTCCGCTCTGTCCACGGCTTTCACCAGTGCTCCGAGCTTGTTGTTGGTCTCGAGGAGCTCACCGTGGGGGTTGGAACGTGCCACGATTCCCGCTCCGGCCTGTGAGTAGAGTCGGTTGTCTTTACTGAGGAAACTGCGGATGGTGATAGCCTGATTAAGTGAGCCGTCGAAGCCGAATGTGCCGATACATCCGCCGTAGGTCATTCTGCTCACAGGCTCAATCTCATTAATAAGCTGCATTGCCCTTACTTTAGGAGCTCCGCTCAACGTCCCCGCAGGGAAGGTAGCGGCAAACAACTTGTAGACATCGGCATCCTCCGGGAGAAGCGCTTTTACACGGCTGACCATGTGGATCACATGCGAATAGAATTGTATCTGCTTCAGATATTCCACCTCAACCCGACCACCGCTGCGGCTTAGATCGTTACGGGCAAGATCCACAAGCATGATGTGCTCGGCATTCTCTTTAGGATCGGCCAAAAGTTGCTCAGCGAGTTCATGGTCTTTACGGTCATCTCCGGTGCGTCGGAAAGTGCCTGCAATCGGATCTATATAGGCTACATGGTCACCTGTCACACGCAGATGAGTTTCAGGAGAGGAACCGAACACCTTGAAATTACCGAAGTCAAAGAAAAAGAGATAAGGGGACGGATTGACAGAACGCAAAGCTCTGTATACATTGAATTCATCTCCTGTAAAGCCCTGCGAGAACCGGCGTGCAAGCACGATCTGGAACACATCACCGCGACGTGCATGTGCTATACCGCGCTCCACCATCTTTTCATATTCATCGTCAGTGACAGGCGATTGTATGTCATCAGAGGCTTTGAAGGGATAAATGGCTATATTGTTGTTACGGATTATAGAGATAAGTTCTTCCGTATGGCTCTTCTCACCTTCAGGAATATTCTCTATAATGATCATTTCATTATGGAAATGATTTACCTGTATTATAAAACGATAAAGCAGATACTGCATATCGGGGATGTCGGCGAAAGCAGCGTCTTTGGGTTGAATCGGTACAGAAGGTTCGAAATATCGCACCGCATCGTATGCAGTGAAGCCCAATAAACCGTTGAATAGTTTATTATCATTAAGATCAATGGCAAACGAACGGATATAATCGCGTAAGGCATCGGTCACGTTCTCGGCTGCTGAACGTGTCTCCTGTCCTCCGGGGAAACGGCATATTATCTCTTCGTTGAGCACTGTAAACGACCCTATCGGATCCACACCTATGATTGAAATGGAATTCTGAGTGGTATGGTAATCCGAACTTTCAAGCAAGGCTGAACAGGGATAAAGATCGCGTATCTTGAGATAAAGCCCCACAGGAGTCTCGAGATCAGCTGATATGGTGGTTAAAGTCTGGTGTAGTTTCATATATAACGACCTGTTAATCTGATGTGTTGATGAAAGATGAATAGAAAACTGTGGTTTGGAAACCCTCCATAAGAGTGGCAATCACTCCTTGTTATGAGCAAGATAGGTCTGCATATCCTTGTCGCCTCGCCCTGATACGTTGATCACCACCACATCATCTTTGTCAAATTTCTTTTGGGTTAATACTGCCAACGCATGGGCTGATTCAAGAGCCGGGATAATACCCTCCAGCCGGGTGAGAAGATAGGCAGCCTCGAGAGCCTCGTCATCGGTGACCGACAACACTTCCGAACGTCCTGATTCGGCAAGATAGGCGTGCAGCGGACCCACTCCGGGGTAATCGAGTCCGGCAGATATCGAATATGGTTCCACAATCTGGCCATCCTCTGTCTGCATCACAAGAGTGCGTGAGCCGTGGATGATGCCCTCCCGTCCCAGCTTCATTGTGGCAGCTGATTCACCCGAATCAATGCCGTGTCCGGCCGCCTCGGCCGCCACGAGCTTGACTTCCGGAGTCTTCAGGAAATGATAGAATGCTCCGGCGGCGTTGCTGCCGCCACCTATGCATGCCACGACATAATCGGGCAACTCTTTTCCTGTCTGTTGCTGCAACTGCTTGCGTATCTCCTTGCTTATAACCGATTGGAACCGCGCCACCATCTGAGGATAAGGATGTGGGCCCACGGTGCTCCCTATCACATAAAATGTATTCTGAGGATTGCAGCACCAGTCGCGTATGGCTTCGTTGGTAGCATCCTTGAGGGTCATNTTNCCTGAAGTCACCGGCANAACCTTGGCACCTAACATCTTCATGCGTTCCANATTCGGNTGCTGACGAGCAACATCTGTGGNTCCCATGTAGACTACACATTCCANTCCCATCAATGNACATACCGTAGCAGTAGCCACGCCATGCTGTCCGGCACCGGTCTCGGCGATGATACGTGTCTTACCCATGCGTTTTGCCAACAGCACACTCCCGATGGCATTGTTGATCTTATGGGCACCTGTATGGCACAGATCCTCACGTTTCAGATAGATATTTGTACCGAAATGTTCTGACAAGCGTTTAGCATGATATAATGGAGTCGGACGTCCTACATAATCGGAAAGCAACTGTTCATACTCCGCTATGAAATCAGGATCATCGGCATATCTTTCAAAAGCCTTTTTAAGGTTCTCTACATTCGCATGAAGAATTTCCGGCACATAAGCGCCACCGAACCGGCCATAATACCCTTTCTCATCCACGGGAAGGAAAGGATCTGTGAGTTTTTTATCCATATAGTGTTGGTTTGTTATCAAAAGGAATATTTAATCAAAAGGAATATTTATTAGTATTGAAACTTCATCACACAATAGGGTTCAAGAGGAATCGGCTATTCCAAAATGAAAGCCACCGGAACTCTTCATCCGGTGGCTTTATGATTTTTAGTTGCATTTGGTTCGTTACCTCTTGCGTCAGTGTCAAATAGACATACACAATCAATGCCATCGGAGAAAATCACCAATGTGCCACCAATAACGAATATTTATGCAATTATTCATATCATTTTCTTTAGACTTTGCAAAATTATAAATAAATATTTAATGCACCAAACCTTTTGTGGAAAAATTATCAATTTTATTATATAATACCTGTTTTGACACCGGGTTGCATAAAATATACTGTAATTTTGCAATGAATAAAAACAGAAAAATTATGAAATCTTCAAATCATACATCCCATGACCATGCTTCTTCAGGCAACCATGGTAATACACAGAAGTTCCTGCGTCCGGCAATCTCTTTTATAATGCTTATAGCAGGCCTACTGATGAGCCACTTTGATTTTGCTCCTTTTGTCGTCAACCGATGGGTGGAATTCACATGGTATCTTATAGCTTTCCTTCCGGTGGGCGTCCCTGTCATCAAGGAGGCTATCGAGGGGATAGCGGCTCATGATTATTTTAATGAATTCACACTTATGGTAATCGCATGTATCGGTGCCTTCTGCATTTGGGAATTGCCGGAAGCGGTAGGAGTAATGCTCTTTTATTCTATCGGCGAGACCTTACAGGATATGGCAGTTGACAGAGCCACCCGCAATATATCCAGGCTGCTCGACGTGCGCGGAGAAAAAGCAACTGTCATTCGTGACGGAAAGTCCGTGGATGTTGACCCGAAGACAATATCTGTCGGTGAGATTATTGAGGTCCGGCCCGGAGAACGTGTTCCTCTTGATGGTAAACTTATCACTGATGACGGCAGCTTCGACACTTCAGCCTTAACCGGTGAAAGCGTTCCGCGCGAGTTAACCGAAGGCGAAGAAGTGCTTGCCGGAATGATCTCATCACAGAAGACCGTACGTATAAAAGTGACCCGCGAATACAGTCAAAGTGCTCTGGCGCGTATTCTCGAACTTGTCAACAATGCCTCTTCACGTAAAGCTCCGGCCGAACTGTTCATACGCAAGTTTGCCCGTGTCTATACACCTATTGTAATAATATTGGCTGTGCTGCTTGTCACAATCCCGGCTCTTGTCAGCCTTCTTCATCCTGCTTTCGATTATGTTTTCTCTCAATGGTTATATCGTGCGCTTGTATTCCTTGTGATCTCGTGTCCCTGTGCCCTGGTAATCAGCGTCCCTTTAGGCTATTTCGCAGGAATCGGAGCCGCCTCACGTTTAGGTATACTCTTTAAAGGTGGCAATTATCTTGAAGCTATCACCCGTGTCAACACGGTCGCTTTTGACAAGACCGGTACTCTTACCACCGGAAAATTTAGTGTCACTGCTGTTGAAAGTCCGATTATAGACCGTCAAGTAATGTTGGCATTGATGGGAGCGGCGGAATCGGGTAGTTCGCATCCTCTTGCAAAAGCATTCGTTGATTATGTCACCTCTATTGGTATCACTATCCCCAAAGCTTCCTCTATGAAGGAGAAAGCCGGATACGGCACGATAGCCGTCATAAATGGAAAGAAGGTGTTGGCAGGTAATCTCAAGTTGTTGAAATCGGAAAGCCTCGCCTACCCTGCTGCGCTTGACTCCTTGTCGGGCACTATTATTGCCTGTGCCATTGACGGCAAATACGTCGGTTACGTCTTACTTGCCGATACCATCAAACCGGATGCCGCCACCACCGTGCACCAACTCAACTCTCTGGGCATAAAAGATGTGGTAATGCTTTCAGGCGACAAGAAAGAGATCGTGGCTGATTACGCGACAAGGCTNGGCATTAATGAGGCTCANGGTGAGNTTCTGCCCCAAGACAAAGCGGAATATGTGGAGCGCATAGCGGCAACTCCCGGTAAAAAGATAGCTTTTGTGGGTGACGGCATGAATGATGCGCCGGTGCTGGCGCTGAGTGATGTGGGAGTAGCAATGGGTGGCCTCGGGTCAGATGCTGCCATAGAGAGTGCTGATGTGGTGATTCAGACAGATCAGCCCTCACGCATCGCAACGGCGATTAAGATTGGACGCACCACTCACACAATAATCACTGAAAATATAGTCGGTGCCATCGGTATAAAAGTACTTATACTCACATTAGGAGCATTTGGCTACGCCTCCCTCTGGGCAGCCGTGTTTGCCGATGTAGGAGTAGCCCTTTTGGCCGTTATGAACTCAATGCGAATAATGTGGAGAAAGTATTGACCCGCGCCGACACAGACCCGTTAATTAGAAACCCCGAGTCCCGGCTTTCTGTTGAAAGGCCCGACTCGGGGTTTTAGTTTTTTGGCTAATCTCAGTTGTTAATTCACTTCATCTTGTTTTAATTCACTGCGATCTTTATGGCGTTGCCTTCCACGGAGACAATATAGATGCCCTTGGAGAGTGAGACAGTCTCGGAGTCGGAAGCGGCCACGAAAGAATTGATCACCCTGCCATCTACCATGCAGATGGTTACCGCTTTTCCGGCAGCGTTGCCAATCATGATGCCATCTACTGTGGAAACCACTGAGAAGTCGACAGTAGGAATTGTGGCAACACTGCTCAGCCACCCGATTCTTGAGGTGAGCTCAAAGCTCGTGGAGGCTGAATCGGAAGCATAGATGCCTGATAGCTCAATATCGTCGGCAGAAACATTGTCACCCTCAATCAGCAAATTAAATAGCGGTTCTCCTGAAGTGGCGAAAGCTGAATTATTGAAATCAAAGAGCACCACACGAATTGTTTGATCGTCTATACGTTGTGAGGTCAATGAGTGTCCGTTTAGCCGGTTGCCGGCTGTAACCTCTTTCAAGACCATTCCTTCCGGCACACTGATATCGGCCTGTAGCGCCACATATTCCACACTGTTTTCAAGGCCAATCGGGAAAGAGACTCCTCTCGGAGTGGTAGAAGGAGTCAGACCTATTACAAGAGCATCATCNGCGTTTTCCGAGGAGGCTCTGGTTTCCGGTGACGCTGCNGGTGAAGATTGTTTAGGAGCATTAAAAATGATCTTCACAGCTGCAGAGGCATCGGCAAAGGATATATCTCCATCTTTATTCACATCTGCTCCTCTGTTATAGAAACTGCTCCAGTCTGCTTCTGTCTTGAAATCGCGACGGCCTGTTTGCCACCAGTTGGCTAATCCTGGTCGATTGAGCACTACATAATTTGCTATATTTACAGCATCGGCGACATCGAACCTACCGTCCCAGTTTGCATCGGCCGACTGAGGATATACCTTCAAGTCACATTCATGATAGAACTTTTGATTCGTCTCTACCTTTATNTGGGTAAGGCCTACGCCACGAAGAAGGATAGTGCCGTCATNGGCAGGATCGGATGTGGCAACTGTATTATTAAAAGCGGTCCATGCCATAGTCTGACCATCCAAGAGTCTGGACTCGGTAATCTTGAAGGTGTTTCCCGGAATATATTCAGGCATTTCCTCTTCAGATGGTTGTACAATGGTAATGCCCGGCTCTATACGATGTTCATGCACCTTCCAGAGATCCCGGAAGTCGGCAAGGCATTTTGCCTGCACGTAAATCTTACAGTGGGGCTCAGTCAGGTTGGCCCCTCCCAGAATTTTCGGTATCTCCTCTGTATAGACCTTGATTGTGGTAAGAACCTCGCAATCGTCGAAAGCATTTTCTCCAATCTCCTTCAGCGATAGGGGTAGCGAGACTGTGTTCAGTTTCTGGCAATAATACATTGCCTCCTTACCGATTTTCTCTACACCCTCCGGAATGTTGATATTTTCAAGCTCGATGCAGTTTTTCAATGCATAGTCGTCTATTATCCTCAATTTCCAATTTTCGGAGCGTTCGAAAGCACGCAGATGCCGGCAGTCCATCAAAGCACCCCTGCAAAGTTCCTCGATATTGTCATGCATTCTTATGGAATAAAGACCACGGCAGTCTTTCAGAACCTCGGGATTCAATTTGGTGACAAGTGGTGGGACTTCAAAAAATGTCAGTCCGTAACAGTTTGCAAAAGCACGCTCTCCAATGTTGGTGACTCCCTTCGGGAGATTGATTTCCTTGAGGTTTTTGCAGCCGTTAAATGCCTCCTGGCCGATATCAAACACCGTTTCAGGTATTTCTATCCCTTCGAGCATAAGGTCGTTTTCGAAAGCATCGTTACCGATTCTTATCACTTTGTAATCATTTCCGTTCACCTTGTTTTTCACCTGCTCAGGCACCACATAGATAGTCGGCGAGGTTGACGCAGACACAGGGCCTGCAACTTCGCAGTAGGGGTGAGGTGTATTGCTGAGAATCCTGAAACGCAGCCCATTAGTAGTCTCAAGTTCTGCCTCACTGTGCACGAGGGTCTGGTCTTTGGCCTCGATGGTATGGAAAAGAGCCCATGGAGTGGTCATCTTCAGATCTGCGATGAGTGCATTCTTGGCCGTGATCACAGCCGTATAGTCGGAATATACTTTTGCAGAGAAGAATCCTTCATCAAAGGTTTCCGGTTTCTCCGCATAGTAATAGACCTTGAGGGCTTTTTCACAGTCTACGAATACTCGGCTTCCTTTTTCCAAGGTAGCGGGAATATGTATCTCTGTTACGCTTGTGCACCCACCGAAAGCACCTTCACCTATGCTCTTCAGACCCTCGTTGAGCTCAATCTTCGGAAAGCGGCTGCATCCGTTGAAGGCCATGTCCGGAATTGTTTCCAGAGAGGACGAGGACGGGAAATTGATGGAGGGGAGTTCCTTACATCCGTTGAAGGCTCCTTCCCCTAATGTTTTCAGACCATTTGGCAAGGTTATGGGCTGAGGAGTGTAACCGGTCCATTCCCATATTACCGGACATGCAGTCAATCCCTCTTTGTTTTCAAGATTTCCTGCAAGTGTGACTTCTACATCCCTGACGCCCAAGAAAGTATCATTGAAGCAATTGTTGAAGGCGCGTTCTCCTATTGAGGTCACGGAGTTGCCCATATTCACTTCTATCAGGTGGGTGCACCCATCAAAGGCATGGACACCGATTGATTCGACGCCTTCCCCTATTGATAGGGATGCAATCCCATAATTATAGAAGTAATACATTTCAGTATAATTTTTTGGATTGGTTTCCGTTTTGTTGTGATATTTTTGGGAATTCACAGCACATCCGTAAAAAGCATAATCTCCGATTGATTTTACGCTGTTGGGAATTTCAATGGTTAGATTGAAATTTTCTTCAGGCTTTTTATCAAATTGAACTCCGGAGAAACATCTATAGAATGTATATGGGTTTATCTTTTTCAGGTTCGAGGGGAGCTTCAATGCCATCAGTTTGCTGCAATCCATGAATGCAGAGTCTCCTATCTCCTCTATGTTGTCGTGGAGATTGAGGGAAGTAAGTCCGGAAGATTTGAAGGCGCTGTTTCCAATCCTCTTCAATCCTTCTGGAAATACTACTGATGCAAGACTCTCACAACCGTCAAAAGCATGGTCGCCTATAGTCTCAAGAGTTTCAGGAAGCTTGATCTCCTCAAGGCCGCTTAAATTGGCAAATGCGTATGGCTCCAGAGTGCTGATAGCCGATTTTTCAATATTAAAATAGAAATCGGAAGTAGAAGGGTTGAGATTCTCACAGCCGTTGAAAGCGTATGCACCGATGCTACCCGTGACTCCCGGTTTAACTTCGCCAGCCCAGTCAACACAGTACAAATTCTTACAGTTGTTAAAGGCATATTCACCTATTGTTATTGCAGGATTTTCAAAATAAACACTTCCAAGCCCGATATACCCGCTATAATAATTGTTTTTATATTCCAAACAGCAATTTTCAAAGGCGTGAGCACCGATGTGAGTCACTGTTGAAGGAATTTCCACATTAGATAATGTAAAACAGTTTGAGCAGGCATAGTCTCCAATTATTGTGACGCTTTCAGGGATGTATAATTCATATATGCCCGAAGGAGCGCGAAGCAATGTGCTTCCATCTTTACTCAGGAGCATAGTCTCATATTCATCTGAAGAATATAGGGAATTAGCGGGATCTACCACTATTGAGCACATGTTAATGCATCCTGCAAACCAATTGTCCTGAAGGTCTTGTGTAAAATCCGAACTGAGGAAGACTGTTTCTATATTCGTGCAGCCCGCATAGACGAATTCTCCCATCTTTACATTGATGAGGTCGGCAGACTGTAGTCCAATGCAGTTTTCGAAGGCCCGACTGCCTATCTCTTTCAGACTTGATGGGAACGTAACGTATTCGAGCGCNCCACAGTTGGCGAAAGCTCCNTCGTGTATNTTGATTACCCCNNNCGGNATCTCTGCCTGTGTGATATTGGGAAGCGCTGAGATTACTTCAGTCTTTTCTTGATTGTAGAAGATTCCATCTTCTTCTAATATTGATCCATCTTTACTATCGAAAACAGAGCCGAAATCCGAAAGGCTGTAACACCCTAAGAAGACATTTTTGTTTGCAGTTTCTATATTTCCAATATTCCCGACTGATGTTAGGTTTGAGCAGTAGGCAAACGCAAAATCAGGCAGTGTTTTCATCTGCTCTCCAAGCGTAATACTCGGGAGATGCGTGCATCCTTGAAATACACCGATACCCATTGTTTCAAGATCTTTTGGCAGTTGCACATCAGCAGGTGCATAAGTATCTTCAAGTTGGGAAGGATCTTTATGGCTTTCTTCCGGACAGCTCATACAATTCCGGAAAGCATAATCTCCGATGGTCATTACTGAATTTCCAAATTTAATATCCCCAAGATGTCGGCAACCTTCGAATGCATGCGCACCAATCGAGGTAACGCCATTACCGATTATGACTTTCTGCAAACCAAACTTCCACTCTTTAGTTCGTAAAAATTCATGTCTGTTACATTCAGCAAAAGCATAATCGCCGATACTTTTCACATTGTCAGGAATAGTGAATGAAGATATGTTCCTGCAGCCATAGAATGCATGATTCCCGATAGAGCGTACGTTATCGGGAAGTTCGCTGAGGGTAAGCTTTTCACATTCATAGAATGTGTAAGGACTCACATTCTTGAGCTGAGATGGCAAGTTGATGGTCTCCAGCTTGTCGCACTTATAGAATGCAGAATCTCCTATTTCGGTTACATCTTTTGGCAGGTCAATTTCTTTCAACGAAGTGCATTTCATAAACAGGCCACTGTTGATCCTGGTCAGATCAGACGGAATCTCAACAGATGAGAGTAGGGTGCAATTACTAAACGCTCCGGAGCCAATGTCTCCGGCTGAGCCTTTTATGATGACTGTTTTCAGTTGTGGATTGTCGGCGAAGGCGTGGCTGCCGATCTCGGTCTTATCGCTATGGATGGTTACAGTGTTGGTATGCCATCTGTCCAAATATTCGTCGCATGTCTGATTCATATTCGAATGATCTGCATTTTCTATATTCCAGTTATTCCAGAAATCGTCCTCATTGTTAAACAAGGACCTTGGATAAAACCAATTCATTTGATCGAAATATATCCTGCCATCTCTTGTTTTGGAAGTTTTCGCTGTCTCTTTCTTGAAGCAATTGAGGAATGCATATTCCCCGATGCTTTCTATGGATGATGGGATATCCAATCTCATCAGATTGCAGTTGGCAAATGCATAAGCTCCTATTCGGCCCTTTTTATTGGTGGACGGGTTCGGATCCTTAAGGCCGTCATAGTTCAATTTCTCCCCAATGGTGATCAATTCCAGAAACTCGCATCCGGCAAATGCATAGTCGTCGATGACGCAGTTCGGATTGGGTATCTTGACTTTGCACAGTCCATAGTTTAACTGATTGTCTTCTCTTTCAAAGCAGCACCCTTCGAATGCGTGTTTCCCGATATAGTTCACTGAGGCAGGAAGCAGCAGATAATTATCCAGTCCGGTCAGGCGTCCTCCATATCCATAGACCGGATCCGTGGGGTTCTGAAGGAAATTTCTTTTCGTCAACTCCCATTGGTCTCCCTCCGTAAAATGCCCTGTGGTCAGGTTGTGGCAGTTTTTGAAAGCATAGTTGCCTATATGTTCGAGATTTTTGGAAAATTTGATATAACCAATATTATGAAGAATCTTATTATCGCACATATTGAAGGCATAATCCTCTATGCGGGTAATGGCATCACTCATTATCACCGACCGAATCTTCGGGCAGTCGTCAAAAGCCATCTTGCCGATAGCTGTCACGGTATATTCCTTATTCGTATCCGGATCGATCACTTTTTCCGGGATGACGATATCCACAATTTCCATATAGGAGGGATCGAATACCACCTCTACAGTCGTGTCCGACGTGATATTATAGGTCAAGGTGACAGGATCTTTCAGATACATCACCTCCCAACCTTCTG
>WFLX010267142.1_pt1 | contig 17994 bp, 13 predicted proteins | sample 4967041 | NCBI WGS metagenome assembly WFLX01 (sample SAMN12857096, study PRJNA449069) | gut metagenome | isolation source: stool from male and female vole | host: Microtus ochrogaster | place: USA:Florida | collected 2017 | reverse complement strand
GCTTCAGGCCCCGCTCCTCGCCAAGCTTCAGGCCCCGCTCCTCGCCAAGCTTCAGGCCCCGCTCCTCGCCAAGCTTCAGGCCCCGCTCCTCGCCAAGCTTCCACCCGCGTTTCTCGGCTGCCTCCGCAGCTTTCTTCTCAGCGAACCGGATGGCGCTCTCCCGTTCCAAAGCTTGAAAATAAGACATGGAATAGGCTACCGACTCCTCCTTGCTCAGGTTGCCCGTTGCCGAGGCGGTGAACAGGTCATCATACTCCCCACTCTTGTAAGGCTTCGATTCTTTCGACAGATTTTCCATATTCTTTATCAAATATAGGAGCCTTTGCAACTCCGTTTTACATTCATCCCACTCTTTCGGGACCCCCGGTAGCGCTATGAAAATCAGGTTCAGCTTGTCGGTATAGGGCCTGTGGCTCTTGCGCTCCATCAAGGCAATCTCGTTGACCAGCCGCCTCTCCTGACCCGGCATGTAGAAGTTCGTCAGGGCCACACAGTACACCGGCGCTATCTCATACTCTATACCCCGCTTGCCCTGGTTGACTATGCCCCTGCATACATAAAACAGTATCCGCTCAGAGAAGTTCTCCACCTCCTCCTGCTGCATCTCGATGATGAAGTGCTTGCCTTTGTCGGTGGTGCAGTATATGTCGAAAACCACCTTCTTTCCGTCTATATGCTCCGGGATAATCTCCTTGTCATGAAACTCAAGCTCGGTAATTCTCATCCGCCCCTCGAACAAAGCGTTGAGGAAACGTTTCAGGATATTCTTGCGTTCTTTGGAGCCGAAGACCCGCTTGAAGCCGAAATCAGTCAGCAGCCTGATAAACTCCTTGTCAAGCGGATTTTGTATCTCTTTCATATCTTGCAGTGCCATAGTCAAGTGGTTCTTCGGCAAAGTTAACAAATTATTTCGGAAATATCAAGATGATTCTCTTCTTTTTAAGGCATTCATATTTGAGTTTCTCGTATTTTTTTGTAAATTTGCCCGGAGAAGGGGATTACCCCTCCACGACATTCACCAAACTTCAAGCTATGAAGAAAATTCTGTTATTTTCCTTATTTATTATCCAAACATGTTGGATGCTCGCGCAAAACTGCTGCGGGAATGACAGCACATTCAGAGAAATCCGGTTCCCATTGACCGAACAGGATACCCGACCGGTGTTTTACTATTTCAATGACGAATGGATTGCCGAGGCAAACCCGCAGATGGTCGATGCCGACTCAATCTTGAAAATGGAAGTCAAAAACGATGAGTACGGAAACCGCGCGGTTTTCATAACTGTCTCGCCTGATACCCTCGAAAAACTGAAAGCAGATGTAAAAGAAGCCACAAAGGATCTTTGGATAAATTACGACCCGATTTGCGAATTTCCCGGCGGCAATGGCAAACTCAAAGAATGGCTGGAATTCAATATCCAAGTCCCTGAGGGAGTCAAAGGGAGCGAGAGAGTTGTCGNCAGGTNCTACGTCNAGCCCGNCGGCACTATCACAGACCCCGCTTTTGTCAAACCNNGCCAAAACGAAGCTGTCAATGCCGAAGCGTTAAGGCTGGTTNANGCTCTGCCAAAANTCCGNGTCATGTTTTGCACACCGAGAAAACATCGAATAGGCTTCACTATGCCCATAACTTTCACAGAACCGGGCACCATCTTCATCAGAGGAAATAAAGCTGAATGATTAGCCCATAGGCTGCAAGCTTTAGACCCCGGCAACATGAAAATTTCATGAGACGGGGTCTTAGTTCAAAGGTCCAGGCGGTAGAGCAAGGAGTGACGGTCCGGGAAATGGTAGGCAGCGGGTATCTCCTCTTTGGTGACCCGGCGGAACCCGGCTTTTTCGTAAAAGGCATGGGATTTCGTTGCCACCGAAGGAGTGTCGAGGATGATATGGGAAAATCCTGCTTGCCTCACAAAGTCCAGAAGCCTTTGATACAATTGAAGCCCCACCTTTTTGGAGCGGCAATCCTCGCGCACGAAAAATTTCTTGAGCACGCACCAGTCGCCGTCAATCTTCATGACAGCGATGGTGCCTGCCACATGGCCATCCTCATCTACAGCCACCCAGAAGTTTCCTCCCCTTTGCATGTAATGCCGGTTTATATCCAAAAGGTCGGGCTGCTCATCAATTGACAGGTTGATTTTCGCTTCCTTATTCTGTATATCCAGTATCAAGGCCACAGCCTCATCCTGAAATTCTTTAGAAATCTGCTGAATAGTCATATAATATGAACTGAAGATAGGTAAACTTATTTTTAAATTTTACAAATTCGCATATAAGTTTAAACAAATTCATGTCTAATATTGACATAATATTGTTCAACCTCAATATTTTTGTTACCTTCGCAACATGAATCAAGCAGCAAGAGAAATAAAATATCCGGTAGGAATACAAAGTTTCCCTGAGATTATACAGAGAGGCTATCTCTATGTGGATAAGACAGCATACATACATTTGTTGAGAAAAGGAAAATATTATTTCCTTTCGCGTCCGCNGCGTTTCNGCAAAAGTCTGCTGNTGTCTANAATNGNNGCCTATTACCAGGGGCGCCGCGNCCTTTTCAAAGGTCTCGCCCTCGATTATCTTACAGATGACTGGGAGCCGCACCCCGTCCTGCATTTGGATTTGAACAGCCGGGAATATAAGGACAGGGCTGCACTGGAGGCTGAGCTCAATGCCCATCTCGAACGCTGGGAAGCACAATATGAATGTGCCAAGCCTGACCGTCGGCCAGAGGAACGGTTTTCAAACGTGATTCGCAATGCCTTTGAAAAAACCGGCAGAAAAGTCGTGATACTGATTGATGAGTATGACAAACCTTTACTTAACGCAGTTAACGATGATGAGTTGAGCGACAGCTACCGCTCTCTGCTGAAGGCTTTCTACGGCAATCTAAAGTCGATGGACTATTACATTGAGCTGGCTCTCCTCACCGGGGTGGCCCGCTTCAGCAAAGTCTCGATTTTCTCCGACCTCAACAATCTCCGTGATATTTCTTTTGAGGAAAAGTTTGCCGGAATCTGCGGCATCACCTCGGAAGAACTCGATGCCTGTTNCTCCGACGGCATCNCGCAATTGGCACAAAAGGAGGGAANGACCCGTGAGGAGACGCGCGAGCTGCTGCGCCTCAACTATGACGGCTATCATTTCTCCGAGGTCTCTCCCGACATCTATAATCCCTTCTCCCTGATGAGTGTCTTCGCAAAGATGCGCGTGGGCCCCTACTGGTTTGAAAATGGCACCCCCACACATCTCATCCGGCTCATAGAGCGTGAGCAGTGGCTGCTGCGCGACCTTGCCCCCATCGAGATCGAGGCAAGCGCGCTGGAATCTGCAGGAATACAGTCCGCCGACCCCATCCCCTCCCTCTATCAGACCGGCTATCTCACCATCAAGGATTATGACCGGGTGTTCCGCACATATACCTTAGATTATCCAAACCTTGAGGTGCGCCACGGCTTCATGTCGTTCCTTGTGCCCTATTACATCAAACCGTCCGGCCAGCCGGGGACATTCTCGATAAAACGTTTTGTAGATGCCCTCACATCGGGGGAGACTGAGACTTTCATNANGCNCTTGGAGAGCATGCNGGCNGGTGTCCCTTANNCGGAGANNGGNNCGGCAGAGGCNCATNNCCNGAANGCNGNNTANATNCTCNNCATGCTCATGNGCCAGTACGTNAGGATNGANGNCCGCACNNCCNACGGNCGCATTGACCNTACGGTCGAGGCCCCGCGCTATGTCTACATCTTCGAATTCAAAGTGGATTCATCAGCAGACGAAGCGATGAGGCAGATTCACGAAAAGAAGTACTGGCTCAAGCATCTCCCTGCCGGTAAACAGATTATCCTTATCGGCGCAAACTTTGACACCAAGACCCGCCGTCTGAACGGGTATCTCGAAGAGAGGGTGACTCAGGCGTAGGAGTGCAGGCCCCCCAGCAGGTAGTTGGCGCCGAAATAGGTGAAGATGACGNTCAATACGGCAAGNAGCAGATAAGTGTGAAGCACGCGAGGCCTCCGGAAGAAGGCGAACCTGCGACTNCCCCAATGCACGGGAAGGGCGTACACGAGCCACATCACCAANGCGCAAGTCTCCTTCGGGTCCCACCCCCAATAACGTCCCCAGGACTGGTTGGCCCACACCGCACCGATAAATATCCCGGCCCCTAACAGGCACACGGCCGGTGTCAGCAGAAGTCGGTTTATTACACAGAGGCTCTCCGGACGCGAGGCCGATCGCGAACACAGTGCCACCCCGGACAATATGGCCATCAGCAGAAAAAGGGCGTAAGCCACCATCACCACCATGACATGAACCGACAGCAAGGGACTCCCCAGAACCGGAGCCATAGCCCCGATGCGCGGTGTCCGCCCTCCCATTGCTGCAACCAAGAGCGCCATCCCCGCAACGGCCAGTAGCCCCCCTCTCAGTAAGCCATTCCTGAGGATACAGCCACCGGCCAGGGCAGCAAGACCCAGAAACATCATGGTTTCCGGACCGTTGGTCAAGGGCGCATGTCCGCTGATCCACCATAGCGCAGCCATTGCGATGAGCACGTAGCCGGCAAGCGCGAAAGCCAGGCAGGATAACACAAGCCGCAGATTCCACCACCCGGAAGCTCCGCTGACTGAAAACCAAATCAACACGATTCCGAGAATAAGAGCCAATCCTCCGGCTGCTCCCGGTCGCACATAGGCGTTGTATGCGCGCTCAGCCGCAACTTTAGCCTCAGAGGGGAGCCCGGCATCACCGCCATAATGCCTCTGCTCTTTCATAAGCTCTTTTAGACGCTCGTTAGCCAGTACGTTCCGCCCCATGAGAAGAAGCTCCTTAATATCCGGCATGGTGGTCTGCATGAATTTCCACTGCTCGAGCTCCATGCCCGAGGGGCGCCTCCCGGTGAGCGAGAGCCATTCCATCCTGCCGGATGCCGCGCGGTATGGATAGATTTTGAATGCCTCTCCCGTGCCGAGCCATTCCACCAATCCGAGGCGTTCCATATTCTTGCGGCCCTCCTTGTCAGAGCGGCTCCCGGACAAGGACTCCAGTTCCGGATGCGCGTCAAAATAATCGCGTTTCCACTCATCAAAATAAAACAGCCAGCCTGAGAGCACCTGCTCAGCCGTATATCCCTTGTAAGATTCACCGGAATACAGGGTAGCGGTGACATCGCGCGCCATGGTCTGCATAGGGCATACGCGGTCGTTCCAATACACAAGCACCTTCCCCATATTGTCTGCCAGAGGCCTCTGCATCGCCCGGAGCGGCACATCATGGAGCGGCATGTCCGCTGCCTCGGCCCGTGCGGGAGTGCTCATAGCGACGGCAAGCATCGCAGGCGCAATGCTGAGCAGCCCGATGCGCCTCGCTCTCCTCAGCAGGGAGCGCCAGGGAGTGCCCCGCTGAAAGAAGAACCCTATCATGCCGATGCCGAGCAGCATGTATCCGGTGTAGGTCACCGCTATGCCTGCCGGGTCATGGCTTACGGAGAGCGTAGTGGTTCCCGGCCCCATGCCTGACTGGTAGAAACGCCACCCTTCCACCTCCCCTATGCGGTTCATGGACACAACCACTTCCCGGCCCCTTATCTTCAGCACGCTGCGGAAGTCCATCGGGGTAGATGTAGCGGGATAGCAGTCCACCTCCACCCGGTCGAGGGCCACTGCAAACGGGAGGCGGCCGTCGCCGGGTCCCGAGCTCTTCTCAAAGTGCTCTGTCCCCTCCNCACNCTCGCGGAGTGNGAGCGTGCCCTGCNCCCCGGAGAAATGAGTGATNATTGCCCCGNCCAGCATGACGGCCAGGGCAACGTGAAGAATTATAGTGAATGGTTGATGTTTCATCGGTCAGATAGCGTCGACAAACTTTATCACCGCATCGCGGTCCTTTTTCGGCAGCGCGCGGAATTTCTCCACAGAGTAGCGGGCATCGCTCCGCGGAGAAAAGCCGTGCCACATTATGGCCTCCATAGCATTGCGGGCGCGGCAGTCATGCAGGCGGTCAGCCGTGGGGCTGCCGGTCACCTTGCGGTGCAGACCGCGGCCCCAGAGGGGAGTAGTGCGGCACCAGCCCCCGCGGATATCGTTGGCCATATGGAGCTTGTGCTGCACCATGTCGGTATAAGGCCATATCTTCTGATAAGGGAATCTCGGAAGTTCATTGCCTTTGAAGAACTTGTTGGGATCCACCACATTGTCGGGTCCGGTGGTCCAGGAGGGACGATGGCAGTAGTCGCAGCCGATNTCGGCAAAAAGTTCGCGGCCCCGGATTACATCCGGGTCATCGATGTCGCGCACGGCCGGCACGNCGAGTCCNCGGTGCCANACCATNAAATCCGTATACTCATCATCCGTCATCTCAGCGTCCAGGTTCTTGTCGGTCAGATAGGCGTAGATGCGCTCCTCAAGGGTGCCTATCCAGTATGAGGGATGCATCTTCTTGGGGTCTATACGCTCAATATACTTCTTAAATCCGGCCTGCACCTCAGGGTCTTTGGAGGAATAGAGGGCGTAGGTGCCCGCTGCGTCAAGATAGTGATAGCGGCGGTCGGAGCGGGTGACGTTGGTGATGTTCCAGATGGCGTTGGCGCCGGCCGCATCCTGCAGCGGGCCGCGCGACAGTGCGTAGGTGTAGCGGCGGGCGTATCCCGTGCCGTCGCCCTGTAGGGAATTGGAGTACATGCCCGTCCATGAGCCGTTGCTGTAAAAGGCAGGGTTCAGCCCGTTCTGCATGAATTCGTCAGCCTCCTCCTGCCGGTACTGGGCCAGCAGGTCCTCCTCAGTGATAGCGTCGAGAAGGCCCGTGCCGTAGACTCCGATAGTTGATTCTAACTTGACAGTGTAGCTGCCGGGGAGCTTGTAGCCCTGCCCTACCACATAGATGGCATCCTCGGGCATAGTGACCTCGGGATACTGCAGCTCGTAGGTCTCGCCGTCATCGAAGCGGTTGTTCCAGTCATCAACGGCATTGGCCCAGTGCACCTTGATTTTAGATTCATCCACCGGGGCCTTGAAGGGAGCCACTGCGTGGCTCTGAGGCATACCGGCAAGCCATGACACATACCCTTCCGTAGCGGGGTCATACACCACCAGGAGGCAGCCGTTGCCGATTTCATTAGTGTTGAACCTCCCTTCGGGCACACGGGTGCCGTGGCCGTAGTTAGGATGGCAATGGAGGCACGAGGTGCGGATATACACCGGTCCGAGGCCGCTTCTCACCCCCTCCTGATTTGTCATGAAGGGCTTCTCGAAAAGGGCCTCACCATTCTTGAACGACTGGTACAGTCCCTGGCGCTCAATGGCCGGAGCCGGCTGCTCGAAAGCGTTGGAGGTGCTCAGCAGGGTCGTGCCGAGCTCTCCGCCGGCATAAAACCATTCCGGCAGCTCCTTGACCCCGCCTGCGGGCTCATCTTTGATGACATCATCTGAACATGCGCCGAAGCCCGCTGCGATAGCAGCGAGCGACAGCGCGGTGAATATGGCGTTTGTTTTCATATCTGATATTTGAGTGCGAAAAAGAGACGCGAGCTCATCTCTCCGTAATGACATTCATGGCATCTTCAAGGGCGGCTACAAGGGTGTCGCCGGCGGCCTGCATAGCCTCCTCGCTCAGCGCGCCGGTAGCGTTCTTGGCGAAAGGCTCGGGGATACGTTCGATAGCGGCTATGGCATCCTCGATGGCTTCATGCACAGTAGCGTCTACCTGAGGATTCTTCTCCTTGACATAATCGCTCACCGAGGCATCCCCCGGGCGGCTGCCGAGATAAGCGTTGCGCACGGAGCGGATATTGTCTGCGAAGTCCTCGATGGAGTTGAGCGAATAGGGGGATTCGATATAGTTTTTGTCTTTCGTCGAGGAACCCAGATGGGGGCGCCCGATCTTGGTATTGCCCACCTCATCGGCAATGTCGATGCATCCCTGGATAATCTCCTCGGCGGCCTCCTGGTAGGTCTTGAAGCGCGAGCCTGCGCTTCCGGAGTTCTTCATTTCCCAGCCGTACTCCTCGCCGTAGTCGAGCTCAGCCTCTTCGAGAATCTCTTTTTTTATGTCGCTGAGATTGTCAAGACCGGCCCAGCAGGCCTCGAGGCAGACGCACTGCTGGCAGAGGTCCTCAGCCACAGCCACGAGATATTCCATTTCCTCGGGAGTGTAGTTAGTGGAATGTACCATGGAACTGTTCTCATCCGCGCTCAGCTCGAAGAGCATGTACTCCACAGCGTGGAAACCGATCAGGCCGTAGCCGCCGTTGTTTTCGAGCGACCAGCGGCTGCCGTTGCGGATCTGCGTGAGCAGAGTCTCCATAGCCGCCTTGTCAAGAGGCCATGAGTCGATATGGGGGTCGATGTTATGGTTGGCGGCCGGTCCGAAAAGGAANGCTTCGCTCAGCTCCCAGTTCTTGCGNGCNCGCTTCCAGGCCTCNCCNGNCGCCTTGATGTCAGCTGAGGAGAGAGTCCCCTCGCCGTGCTTATCCTGCATGGCAAGGCAGAGGTCGCGCAGCTCCACGGCCGCATCTGCCATAGCGGCATAGGTGGGGAGCACCGTGTGGTCCACATAGTCTTCAGCGGCTTTCTTCAGAGTCTGCTCCTTTGCGGAGAGCGTGTCCGGGGTGCCGGGCTCATCGTTTTTATCGCTGCAGCTGAAGCACAGCAGAGCCGCCAGCGACAGAGATAACAGGTTCTTGAGTTTCATAATGCGTGTGTATTATTTATTTATTATAATTTTTTATTTCCATTTCACTTGAACCATCCCACGTAGGCTACTCCTAAGTTGATGGCCGGCTCGTTGTTGTATTTATGGCCGAGTATGCCGTAGGAATAATCGGCTTTGACCACAATCTGAGGGATGGGAAACCAGTTGATGCCGGCTGTGATTATCTGTCGCCCGCACCAGTCCAGGGAGGTTCCGGACTCCATGCGCGCCATCGAGTCATACCAGTCATAGCGGCCGAACACGTAGAACTTCTGGCCATCTCGCTTCATACGCGGTATCAGCCCGAAGATGTCATAGCCCCCCTCCACGCCGACAGCCACGGCATCCGAGGCCACCTCCTGGCGCTTTGAGGTAGAGTTTTTCGACATCGAGATATTGAATTTGCTGATATGGGCCGCATCGCCTAAATGGCCCCAGTCGGCGTAGCCTCGCACGAGCCAGCCGTGGTCGTCATACTTGAAGNCTGCCGAAAGTATGGTCACCGTGCCGCGTATGCCGTCATTCTTGCTTGNCTCCGTAGGATAGAGAGTNTTNCGGAAGGAGNTGCCNACANATCCGCTGACGCCCCAGCGCNGNCCTTTGACACTGCGNTTNTCCACGCGGGCGGCAAAGGCATAATTGTTGGCTATCTTGAATTCGAAGGGGGAGGCGGAGCCATCGTGTATCCAGGTCTGGTTGCCGAAACGCTCCGAGTCCAGGCCCGGCAGGAACATTGCGATGTAGTCCCATTTTCCGGCAGTGCCCCCTACCGACACTGATACTTCATGCCATGTGCAGGGCATGATAGTGTTCTCCCCTTCCGGACGGTAGACACCGAAGAACTGGTTAGGCTCGTGATGGGCGTTTGTCGCTCCGACGGGCACCACCTGCATTCCGGCCCTGACCCGCAGCTGAGGCAGGAAGACCTTCTGGATATAGAATTGCTCCAGGGCCACCTCGCCTCCGCGCTCCACTTCCGTCTCATATTCTCCGGCCTCCTCGGTCTCAATCTCCACTGCGGCTTCCGCCCCTCCATGCTCGAATTCGATCTCCGAAGAGAACGACCATCCTTTGCCGAAGTCATAGCCGAGATAGATCACCACGTGGGGTAGGTCGAAGCGTCCGTGGCTCGCGCCCCGGCGGTAACGCCCCGGCTCAGTATAGCGCAGGTAGTTGTCGCTATAGAAGTTACGCGACATCGCCACCTCCCCGTATCCCCCCACGTGAAGGCGGTTCCACAGGGAAATCTTCCTGCCGGCTCCGGCAAGGGCTATGCTGTCAGACTTGGTGAAAACAGCCGCGTCCGCTGCTTCGCTCTGAATGGGCGCCGCTCCGCAGGCGAAGGAGGCTAACGCGGCAATCGCCGCAGTAAGAAAACGTGATTTGGTGCAGGTCATGGTCAGTATGATTTTTTCGAGTGCAAAATTACTGCCGCCCCGCCGCCGGGGCAATACCGTGAAAATGGTAAATTTCCCCCGGCATCGGGGCGCTGAATACACCCTGAGCAGCCGCCGGATACCCTGAAATGATTATCCACTTGAGAAATTCGCTATTTTTGCACCATCTCTTTAAGCCGATTCACCCCCTCTGCGCGTTTAATAATGTATGGAGCATTGCTCCATCGGCATATCCGCCATACATACAGGATAAGAAATTTCAAGGTATATAAAACAGGTATATAATCCGATATAAAGATATGGGAAAGAAACAACTCGCCATCCTGCGCAATGACCCCTGGCTGGAGCCCTTCGCCCCGGCCATCGAGGGACGACATCAGGACGTGGTCCGCAAACTTGAGGAACTGACTGCCGACACCAACGGTTCTCTCTCCGATTTCGCTAACGCCTACAAGTACTTCGGCCTGCACCGCAATGCGGACGGCAGCTGGACTTTCCGCGAATATGCCCCCAACGCGAAGGCTATATGGCTAATCGGCACTTTCAACGACTGGATTGAGAATGACGACTACCTCCTCAAGCCTATCGGCGGAGGGGTATGGGAAATCAACCTCCCCGCCGACGCTCTGCATAACGGCGACCTCTTCAAAATGCTCGTCACCTGGGATGGAGGCCAGGGCGAGCGCATACCCGCATACGCGCGCCGCGTGGTGCAGGACGAGAACACCAAGATTTTCTCAGCCGAGGTCTACGCCCCCGAGCATCCCTATAAATTCAAGGTGAAGAATTTCAAGCCCGACACGAAGCCCCTTCTCATATACGAGTGCCATATCGGCATGGCCCAGGAGGAGGAGAAAGTCGGCACATACGAGGAGTTCCGCACCAAGACTCTCCCCCGCATTGCCAAGGACGGCTACAACGCCATCCAGATAATGGCTATCCAGGAGCATCCCTATTACGGGTCTTTCGGATACCATGTCAGCAGCTTCTATGCAGCTTCGAGCCGTTTCGGCACGCCCGATGACCTCAAGCGCCTCATCGACACGGCCCATGAGATGGGCATAGCCGTCATCATGGACATCGTGCATTCGCACGCCGTCAAGAATGAGGTGGAGGGCCTCGGACGCCTCGACGGCAGCTATGACCTATATTTCTACGGCGACGGCCGCAGGGAGCACCCCGCCTGGGATTCGCTCCTCTTTGATTACGGCAAGAACTCCGTGCTCCATTTCCTGCTCTCCAACTGCAAGTTCTGGCTTGAGGAATACAAGTTTGACGGTTTCCGTTTCGACGGCGTGACCTCGATGCTATATTATGACCACGGCCTGGGCAAGGCCTTCGGCAGCTATGGCGACTATTATGACGGCGGACAGGATACCAACGCAATCACATATCTCACCCTAGCTAACATCCTCATCCACGAGGTGAAGCATGACGCAATCACCATTGCCGAGGAGATGAGCGGCATGCCGGGCCTGGCAGTGAAATTCGATGAAGGTGGCATCGGCTTCGACTACCGCATGGCGATGGGCGTGCCCGACTACTGGATCAAGATGATCAAGGAGAAGAAGGATGAGGACTGGCACCCCACATCGATTTTCTGGGAGCTCACCAACCGACGCGCCGATGAGAAGACCATATCATACTGCGAGAGCCATGACCAAGCCCTCGTGGGCGACAAGACCATCATATTCCGCCTGATTGACAAGGAGATGTACTGGCACATGATGGATGGAGACAACAATTTCACGGTGGAGCGCGGCATGGCTCTGCACAAGATGATACGCCTCGTGACACTGGCCACCATCAATGGAGGCTACCTCAACTTCATGGGCAATGAGTTCGGCCATCCGGAATGGATTGATTTCCCCCGCGAAGGAAACGGCTGGAGCTACAAGTATGCCCGCCGCCAGTGGGATCTGGTAGACCGTGAGGAACTCAAATACAAATACCTCAACCGTTTCGACAACGCGATGGTCGAGACCGTCTCGAGGGTTTACAATTTCCAGGCCGAGCCGGTCGACAAGCTTTGGGAAAAGGATGATGACCAGGTGCTCGCCTTCCGCAGAGGCGACCTGATATTCGTCTTTAACTGGAATCCGGTGCAGTCTTTCGAAGGCTACGGCTTCCTCGCCCCCGCAGGCGAGTATGAGGTGATACTCGACAGCGACGCCACGCGTTTCGGCGGCCACGGCCTGGTGGATGACAAGGTGCATCATTTCACCATGCCCGACCCCCTCTACGAGCCCTCGGGCAAGGGATGGCTGAAGATGTACCTGCCGGCCCGCACGGCCCAGGTGCTCCGCATGGTGCGCAAGGCCCCCGCCAAGAGCGCTGCAAAGAAGAGCGCCAAGAGCTCTGCAAAGAAGACCGCCAAGGCCGCTCCGGCCAAAACTTCAGCTAAGAAAAAGGACTGAGCAATGGCTGACAGAAAGATTATCATAGCCATCGACGGCTTCTCCTCCTCCGGCAAGAGCACTATGGCCAGGCAGCTGGCCGCGGCCATTGGATATGTGTATGTTGACAGCGGCGCAATGTACCGCGCCGTCACCCTCCATGCCCTACGGCGCGGCATGGTCGACGCCTCCACGGGTGTAGACCGCCCCCGCCTCATAGCCGACCTCCCCGGGCTCTCGATAGGGTTCGCCCTCCTCCCCGACGGCTCGCAGCATACTACCCTCAACGGCGAGGATGTAGAGAAGGACATACGCTCCATGGAGGTCAGCTCATGGGTCAGCCCCGTGGCTGAGATTCCGGAGGTGCGCCGCCGCCTCGTGGCCCTGCAGCAGGAATACGGACGGGGCAGAGGCATCGTCATGGATGGCCGCGACATCGGCACTACAGTGTTTCCCGACGCGGAGATGAAGGTCTTCGTCAACGCCTCTCCCGAAGTGCGCGCCGAGCGCCGCTTCAAGGAGCTCCAGGAGAAAGGGATGCCCCCCTCCTACGAGGAGGTGCTCGACAATGTCCGCCGCCGCGACCACATCGACTCCACCCGCGAGGAGTCTCCCCTGCGGCAGGCCGAGGATGCCTACGTGCTTGACAATGACCGCCTCACACGCGAGCAGCAGCTCGACACGCTCCTGCGCCTCTTCGCCGAGCGGACCGGAGCGCGGCAATGACCTTTTGAATTTTGAAATGGCAAAGATAGAAATTGATTCGGGATCGGGCTTCTGCTTCGGCGTGGTCACGGCTATCCGCAAGGCGGAGGAGGAGCTCGACAAGAGCGGCACCCTCTACTGCCTGGGCGACATCGTGCATAATGCCGGAGAGGTGGAGCGCCTCAGGCAGAAGGGCCTGGTGACCATCACCCATGCCGACCTGGAGCATCTGCATGACGTCAAGGTGCTCTTGCGCGCCCACGGCGAGCCCCCCTCCACCTACGAGACTGCGCGCCGCAACAATATCGAGATCATAGATGCCACCTGCCCTGTCGTGCTCCAGCTCCAGCGCAGGATCAAGACCACCTACGCAGAGTCAGCGGATTCCGGAATGCCGGAGTCTGCCGACCCTCCCGGCAAGAAGCCCCTCATCCTGATCTACGGCAAGATAGGCCACGCTGAGGTTAACGGCCTCGTGGGCCAGACCAACGGCGAGGCTGTGGTCATACAAGACAAGGAGGCCCTTGACTCGCTTGATCTTGACCGCGACATACATCTGTATTCACAGACCACCAAGTCGCTCGACGGATTCCGCGAGATAGTGGCCGAGATTCAGAAGCGCAAGACACACGGGGATTTCAAATGGTATGACACCATCTGCCGCCAGGTGTCCAGCCGCATGTCGAAGATGCGCGAGTTCGCCGCCTCCCATGATGTGGTGGTGTTTGTCAGCGGGGCGAAAAGCTCCAACGGCAAGGTGCTCTTCGCCCAGTGTCTCGATGTCAATGAGCGCACGCACCTCATCACGGATGAGACAGGCGTGGAGCCCGAATGGTTCGACGGAGCTAAGACCATTGGGATATGCGGTGCGACATCCACCCCGCGATGGCTGATGAACGCCGTTGCCGACCGCATCGCGACTCTTATTGACGACAAGGCTGAGGACAAGTAACTTTCACAAGATAATGAATATTTAAGGATGGGATTGCTCAATGAGACTGACCAGGCGCGCGACAGCCGCTTCATGGCCGAGGCCCTGAAAGAGGCGCAAATGGCCGCAGAGGAGGACGAGGNGCCCANCNGGNCNNTGATAGTCTGCAATGGCCGCATAANAGCGCGCGCGCATAACCAGACGGAGAGGCTTTGCGATGTCACTGCCCATGCCGAGATGCTCGCCCTGACCTCGGCGCAAAACCATCTGGGGGGCAAGGTGCTCCCGGAGTGCACGCTCTACGTCACCGTGGAGCCCTGCCCGATGTGTGCCGGGGCCTTAGGATGGGCGCGCCTCAAGCGCATAGTCTGGGGAGCGGACGACCCCCGGCGCGGATACCGGTCAGTGACCGCCCCCGGCAAGACCCCTCTCCACCCCAAGACCCTCCTGACCACCGGCATCCTCGCCGATGAGGCCCTCGCCCTGCTCCGCACCTTCTTCCGCTCCCGCCGCTGAATCCTCAGGCGGAATAGGAGTTAAATACTGTCCCATCTCATAACAATCCACTAATTTTATTGGACAGGTCTTGGACAGGTCTAAGTTTTTGTTAGAATTTTGAAATATTTTTGTTTCAAAATTGTAACATTCATTTTTTTTTACTACCTTTGCGCCATGTTGAACCCCGGCACCCCGCCCCCTGCTTCATACAGCANGGACAGATGCACGAGGAAAATGGATTTCATATGGTCTCAAGACTTAATGACAAAATCAGAGCTTCCATCATAGGATATGCGATAGGCGATGCGCTCGNNAAAGNCACCGAGTTCATGACCAAACCCATAGTGCGCCTCCGCTACCCCCACGGCCTCCGCACCTTCGGAGGCATCATCCGCGATGTCCACCGCAGCCAGTGGGCCCCCAACGAATGGACCAACGACACAGAGACCCTGCTCCGCATGGCCGAGACCATGGTGGCGAGCGGCACGCTTGACGTCCCCTCACAGGCCGCCACGCTCAAGGACTGGTATAACGGCCACGCCTACGAGATGGTCCCCTCGGTGCGCTGGGTGCTTTCGCAGGAGGATTACCTCGACGACCCCCTCGGCACGGCAGCCCGCGTCTGGGCTGAGATGCAGACCCTCGAAGCCTCCAACGAATCATTGGGCCGCACGATGATGGCCGGGATGTGGCCCGGCAACGACTACGAGCGCCGGGCAATAGACATCTGCCGGCTGACCCACTGCGACCAGCGATGCGTCAGCACGTCGCGCATCATAGCCAAGGTGGCCCACGACCTGCTGTGGGATGAGGCCGACCCTACCTACAAGGTGCTTGAGGAGCTATGCCACGATTCCGATGAACGCACCCTCCCCTATCTGAAGGTGGCCCATGAGGGCACACTCGCCGACCTGGAGCTGGACGACCCCGACACACTGTGGTACACCCGCAAGACGATGGCCTGCGCCCTGCATGCCCTCTGGCACTGCCGGACAATGGAGGAGGCCCTCTATAAAATTGTTGACGAGGGGGGAGACGCTGACACCAACGCCGCCCTCGCCCTCGGCCTCCTCGGCCTGAAATATGGGTCGGAGGCCCTGCCTGAATACCTCGCAGGAGAAATCAGCGGCCTTGACCGCCTGGAGAAGGTTGCCCGGGAGCTCTCCGCTCTCCTTGAATCCATCCACCGGGATAAAGTACGCTTTTCGGCCTGACCGGCCTGCCCCCTATGGCACAGTCCGCACTCAAAGCATGGATTGAGGCTATGCGCCCCCGCACGCTCCCGGTCAGCATCGCGGGCGTGCTGGCAGGATGCGCCGTGGCCATCATGTACCGCTCATTCCGTCCCCTGCCCGCGCTCATCTGCCTGCTCTTCGCCTTAGGGGCGCAGATAGCAAGCAATTTCGCCAACGAATACTATGATTTCAAAGGGGGCATAGACTCCAAAGGGCGCGAGGGCTTCCGGCGGGGAGTCACCGAGGGTGACATATCCCCGCGCGCAATGAAACATGCCACATACGGTGTCCTTGTCCTCGCATGCCTGCTCGGATGCTCCCTCATCTGGTGGGGCGGATGGGGGCTGATTCCCGTCGGCATGGTCATCGCCCTCTTCGCCCTCGGATACAGCACCGGCCCGTGGCCCCTCTCGCACCACGGCCTGGGAGACGTGGCCGTCGTCATCTTCTTCGGAATCGTGCCCGTCACACTCACCGCGTGGCTGCAGTGCGGCTCATGGACCCTGCCAGCCGGGGAGCACGGACAGCCCATGTGGCTCACAGCCCTCCTAATCGGAATTGCTGCCGGCCTGCTGGCCGCCAATGTGCTGATTGTAAACAACTACCGCGACATGGAGTCAGACTTCGCCGTGGGCAAGCGCACCACAGTCGTCATCTTCGGACGCACCGCGATGCGGCGCGTATACCTGGCCAACATTCTGATTGCCATCTGCCTGATGATCGCCGCCACCGCCCGCCTCAGCCATCCGGACTGGATACCCTCGGTTTGGATCATTTTCGGAGCCCTGGCCCCGGGATGCTACGAGAGGCTCAAGCGCAGCCGTGGCAAGCAGCTCAACAAAGTGCTCGGAGCCACTGCCCGCCTGATGCTCGCCGCCATACTTGTCCTCCTTATCCTCTCATTCTTCACTGTGTGATATATTGCGCTGCCCCGGCATCCCGGAGATACGAATAAAATTTTCGCGGATGCCGATTTTTTTCTAACTTTGCGGGCGATATGAATGACCTGACCACACCCAAGCGCCGCCCCTCGGCACGCACGCAGATGCCCCTGACCGATGCCACAGGCAAACTTCCTCCGCGAGACACCGACCTTGAAGAGGTGGTGCTCGGAGCCTTGATGCTTGAGAAAGATGCATACATGAACGTATGCGACCTTCTGACACCGGACTCGTTCTATGACCCGCGCAACCAGAAGATATATGAGGCCATCTCCACTCTGGGCCTCAACCAGCGCCCCATAGACATGCTGACCGTCACCGAGCAGCTCCGCCGCAACGGCACGCTCGAGGAGGTCGGAGGCGCCCTGCATATCACAGAACTTACAGCACGCGTCTATTCGGCAGCTAATGTAGAGTACCACGCCCGCATCATCGCCCAGAAATTCCTGGCGCGCCGCCTTATCAAGTTTGCTACCGAGGTCGAGACGCAGGCCTTTGATGAGAGCAACGACATCGACGACCTCCTCCAGCAGGCCGAGGGACAGCTGTTTGAAATCTCCCAGACGCAGCTCAAGCGCGAGGTGACCCAGGTGGACCCCGTGCTCAACCTGGCTATCGAGCAGATCCAGACCGCCGCCAATGCCGAGTCAGGCCTCTCGGGCCTGCGCACCGGCTATACCGGCCTTGACAAAATGACCGCCGGATGGCAGAATTCCGACCTCATCATCATAGCCGCACGCCCCGCTATGGGCAAGACCGCCTTCGTGCTCTCAATGGCCAAGAACATGACCGTGGACTACAACATCCCCACAGCCATCTTCACCCTTGAGATGGCCAATGTGCAGCTCGTGAAACGTCTCCTCAGCAACGTTGCCGACCTTGAAGGTGAGAAGATTAAAGCCGGCAATCTCTCGCCGGAAGAATGGGATCGTCTGAACGCCCGACTTCGGGGGGTATTCTCCGCTCCGTTATACCTCGATGAGACTCCGGGCCTTTCGATAACTGAGCTTAGAACTAAAGCTCGTCGCCTTGTTCGTGAGCATGGGGTGAAGATGATTATGATAGACTACCTACAGCTTATGAACGCTACCGGAATGAAATTCGGAAGCCGAGAGCAGGAGGTCTCCCCCATCTCGCGCTCTTTGCAAGCCTTGGCCAAGGAGCTCGACATACCCATTATAGCCCTCTCGCAGCTCCACGGAG
>WFLX010154366.1_pt1 | contig 18001 bp, 12 predicted proteins | sample 4967041 | NCBI WGS metagenome assembly WFLX01 (sample SAMN12857096, study PRJNA449069) | gut metagenome | isolation source: stool from male and female vole | host: Microtus ochrogaster | place: USA:Florida | collected 2017 | reverse complement strand
TCGTATTTCCGGGTTTGAAGGCGATATGCCTCCGCGTCGNCATCGACCTTAGNTTTAAGTGATAGGATTTCCATAGCATACCCGTCTCGGTCCATAACAGCAGAGGCAATATCATCGTGAAGACGGCGTTGCTGTTCAATGAGCTGCTCTTTTGCCTGTTCATAAGCATATTTTGCACGGTTTTTTCCGGAGATTCGGCTTAGACCGCTGAAAATAGGTATCGAAATTGTTGCGGATACATATTCACCGAGATTGTTTCGGAATTGATCGCCAAATGTCGGGACAACATAATCAGTGCTGAGATTTTTAAAATATGAAGTTGAAATTCCGGCATTTACGCTGAGAGTCGGCATAAGATATCCCTTTGATATGTCGTAGGCGTNTTTCTTTGACTTANCCTGTAGTCTGGCATCGNTTGATTTTGGATTTGTGTAAGTTGCTGTTGCGAAAATACTTTCTGCATTTTCTTCCGTATCAGCAGAGGGGAGAGGTGTATATGTTGTGTCAATCGAAAGAGGTTCCCGCTCCGGAAGATTCATTGAGGATCTTAGAGTGAGTATTGCCTGAGAATAAAGGTTTTGCTGATGCACTAATGAATATTTATCATTTGCAACAGTAGCTTCAGCCTGAACAACATCGGGATAACCCTTCAGTCCCAATTCTTCCTGCGATTTGGTCAGAGTGAGCATTCCTTCGCTTTGCACAAGTTTGTCTTCGGCTATTTGAATTGAATTATGATAGTAGAGTGCATCGGCAAATGCCATCATTGCGGCAATTGCACTGTCGTCTCGCTTCATTTCTACTGAGTTAAGAAACCTTTGTCTTTCACTACGCGCTTGCTTATAGCGATTTAGTGTCTGTCCACCGTCGAAGAGTGTTAGAGATGCATATATGCCATAGCCGTTGTTGAAGGTGGTGATGTCGTTGTAGGTGTTGGTCTCCGGGTCGATATTTCGTCCCCAACTGAACTGAGTTCCAACCTGCGCAGATAAAGATGGAAAGAAATCTGCCAATGCTTCATTGCGGGTGGCAGTGGCAGAAGCCACATCCCAACGCGCCATGACCACTGACGACGCATGTTCGGCAGCGTATGACATGCACTGCTCCAACGTCCAGGTCTCTTGTGCAGAAGCACTCAAGGAGAGAGCGATTGATATAGATATAAAAAAATTCTTCATAACACCCTAAATATACCAATCCGCGTGCCAAAAATGTATTGAATTGGTTATGTATGTGTTATGAAGTTCAAGAAGATAGATGGTGTCAAATAATCATGCAAATGACTGTCAAAAAATCATACAGTTTATGTTGAATTTGATTTCTGATGTTCTGATTTTGGGAATTTAAAGTAATCACATAAACTTCTTATCTTTTAGCAAAGCGAGATAACTCTTCGAGACTTCCATGTTGACGGATTCCGGATAGCGGATATCGGTAAAAACCTGGGCAAGAGAATGTTTATTGTTTTCTTCAACAAACTTCTTGTTGTCTGGAAATTCATCTTTTGCTCGGAAAAGCTCAATTATCTCTTCTTTTGAATCATTTCGATATGTCTCGTTATGTTTAACTGCTTTGAGCGGAAGACGTTCGCATTGTCCACAATCTGAATCTGCCGGATACCCAAGAGATATAGAAGCTACAGGCACCACAAGATCAGGCAGTTCAAGAAGTTCTGCAATTTGCTTGGCATTGTAGTTGATGGTACCAAGATAGCATGTGCCAAGTCCCTCAATTTCTGCAATGGTCACAATTTGTTGCGTAAAGATTAAGGCATCTGTCATCGCCATCATGAAAGAATGAAAGTTATCGTAGCCTGGTTTCGCGTCACTTGCCTCGCACCATTCCGTAAAACGATTGAAGTCAGCACAAATTGTGAGGATGATATCGGCGCCTGTGGCTGCTGGTTGGTTGAAATGTTCTTTGGCGAGGCGCTTCAATCTTTCTTCATCGCGTGTCACTATGACGCTATAGAGTTGCATGTTGCCGCATGTTGGGGCACGCATAGCTCTATCGAGAATGCTGTCGAGCAGATCTTCCGGGATTGCTTTCTTTTGATAATTGCGAACAGTGGCTCTGTTGCTGAAATAGTCTTTTACCATAAAATTTAGATAAGACAGGGTAACATTTAGATAAGACGGGGTCTAAGTTTCGCAAGCTCCACTAAGGAGCTTGCGAAATATGAATTGAATTATTTGAAGATAAGCGGAGCAAAGTTATAAAGGCTTTCACGCCATACAGGCCATGTGTGCCCACCGGGAGTCTCAAAGTAATCATATTTGATGCCGATCTTATCGAAATTATCGCGCATCACACGGCAATTTTCGTAAGCGATATCTTCCGGTCCTCCCATTGAAAGCCAAAACACCTTGAGGTCTTTGTTAAACTTATCTTTATTCTCCTTCAAAATGTCATAATACTTATCAGTATTCATGTTAACACCGAAAGTTGGTTTGGCAAACCATCCTGAGCTGAACACTCCAAGATAAGCGAACTTATCGAGATTGGGAATGCCTGTATTAAGAGTCTGTATGCCACCCATTGATAGACCAGCAAGAGCACGGCTTTCACGGTCTGTCTTAACTTTGAAATTCTTTTCCACCATCGGGATAACATCGTTGAACAACTCCTTTTCAAATTCAGGTGTGTTCCCGTCTGCCATGACAACGAGCATTGGTGTTGCTTTTCCTTGGGCAATCAGATTATCCATAATTATGTCGGTGAGACCCTGAGTAGCCCAGCCACGCTCATCTTCCCCACCACCGTGCTGGAGATATAATACAGGATATTTTTCTGAAGAAGCATCATAACCGGGTGGACAATATATATAGGCACGACGCCATTCTCCGGAAGTGGTCGAGTAGAATCTCTTCATACGTATGTCGCCATGAGGAACGTCGGCGATATAAAACCGGTTGTCACCATCGGGATAAGGAATCTCCACACCACTTGTGTTCATGCTGCAGCCGTAGAAAGATTCGCTTGCCGGGTCAGCAACCTGTACACCATCAATAATCAGGAAATAGTAATGGAATCCCGGAGTAAGGGGTTCTGTAGTTCCTGTCCATTCTCCATTTTCGTTCTTGACAAGATCGTATTTCTTTCCAAGGTCGATCTGCACTTGCTTTGCATCAGGAGCCTTAACCTTGAATTCCATACGGTTGTCGGGAAGAAGGCGAGGATAAGTTGCATTGCGCACATTGAGCGGACCTCGTTTGCCTGGAATGGCTGATTCATCCGGGCGGTGAAAGAACTGCGCTGAGATTGGGGTAGTGTTAAGACCCAAAATAGCGATAACAGACAGTAAGATGTACTTTTTCATGGTAATTAGATTTATTAACTGTCTCGATATTGAGATATTCTTTGCAAAATTAATAAAAAAGATGGAATTTCTTAGTGAATGGAGGAGATAATTTGGATTTCTTTACCTTTTGTCGTAAATTTGCATGTAAATTTTGAATATAATACAAAATGAATATAGATTCATATATTGAAACTTCCCTCATAATCAGAAGGAATGCAATCAAGTCATTGCTACTGACGATTGTCACTGTTATGGGATGTATTTTCGGAGTTTCCAATGAAGCTGTTGCCCAGCAGCCGGAGACAGCTTCTCAATTGATAGAGGAAGACCGACAGAAGGCGGATTCTATAAAGTTGATTGAACTTACGTTGCAACTTGAGGAAATGAAACTAAATGAGATATTGCTTAAAAGCAAACTTGAGGAAAATAATCAATATTTCATTGCAGATTCTATAAAGAAGGCGCTTCAGATTCAGCGTATTGATTCTTTGAGGGCGGTCACACCGGGCGTTCCTATTGTTGTGGAGGGTGACACTCTCTTCAAGATTTATTCTGCGAGGGGAGGGCATTCCGCTTTGGATAGAGCAACCACCACAAGCGAGTTGATGACAAAAATTGGCCATGAGCATACGATGAGGAGAGATTCCGTATATCTGCTTGACAATGACAGCTACATCGACATAATGTATGGTGATAAGGTCATAATGAGCGTAACGGAACAGGATGCTTTATGGAACACAACAACACCACAGAAACTGGCAGAAATCTATATGCCTATCATCGCAGATAAGATCTATCTGATGAAGACAGAAAACAGTTTCTGGCAGATGCTTAAAAGAGGAGCATTGTTCTTGTTGGTGATTAGCATACAATATCTACTTGCCAAGTTGATAAACTACTTATTCAGTAAGTTAAGAAGAAAAATCATCAGATTTAAGCAACAGAGGATGAAGCCTCTGGAGATTCGGGGTCTTGAGATACTGAATACCCACAGACTTTGCAGGATGATGATAGTATTGAGTAATTTTTTGCGCTATATAGTGCTGCTTCTGCTATTCATCATTACAGTACCACTGCTTTTCTCTATTTTCCCTCAGACCGAAAATCTTGCATATCGGATTTTCAATTATATTCTTGATCCAATCAAGATGGTGCTTAAAGCGATAATTGAATACATCCCGAATCTTTTTATTATTGCAATTATATGGTTTTGTGTAAGATATATTGTAAAGGGTTTGAAATATGTGGCACACGNGATNCAAAATNAGAAAGTGAAGATCTCCGGATNCTATCCTGATTGNGCAGAGCCGACTTTCAATATAATTCGTTTTTTGCTATATGCCTTTATGATTGCTATGATTTATCCCTATCTTCCGGGTTCTGAATCAGGTGTATTTCAAGGTATATCAGTTTTTGTAGGCGTTATTGTATCGTTAGGTTCAAGTACTGTTATCTCAAATTTTATTGCAGGATTTGTCATCACTTACATGCGTCCGTTCAAAAAAGGCGATTTTATTAAGGTTAACGACACAATGGGAAATGTTATAGAGAAATCGCCTTTCATTACAAGAGTAAGGACTATAAAGAATGAATTGGTGACTATTCCAAACACGTTTATAGTATCTTCCAACACGGTTAACTATTCCTATTCGGCAAGACATTATGGATTGATAATTCACACTATGTTGACCATGGGCTATGATGTGCCGTGGCGAAAGGTGCATGAATTGCTGATCAATGCTGCGCTTGCAACAAGAGGTGTTCTTGAACATCCGGCACCTTTCGTATTGGAGACGGAGCTCAACGACAATTATATGTGCTATCAGATCAATGCATATATCAGGAATGCAGACGATATGCCTGTAATCATGTCTGATCTTCTTCAGAATATTCAGGATCAATTCAACGAGGCTGGAATAGAGCTGTTTGCTCCGCATCATTTCTCCACAAGGGTGTGGAATGAAAAGAATACAATCAAAACCAATAGCCTTTCTTAGCCTCCAAGACTCAAGATTTTTGATTTTTTATATTGTGAATTCTGTCTACTATATCATAAGTGGGATAGTTGCTGATATAGTAACTATCTCCTTCAAATAAAAAACATCTGAGCTCGAAAACAGAATTAATATATGAGGTATAAAACTTAACTAAACTGTAAAGAATCTTTATTTTTGTGCAATTAGAACAAGTACGTCAAAACGCGTTTTGTCTCAAAATTCGGGTGTTTCGTCTCATATTTTAAATCGGCACATAGAAAACTATTAAATTTGCGTCACAATAATTAAGCCCCCGTCTCATAAAGATTTTAAGAGCCCCGGGCAAAGGTAACTTTTTTAAGGTATTGACATAAATTGAACTCAAATATTAATTTTTAATAATGATTCCTAACTCTTAAAATAGAGATGTTCTCAAGGGGAGATTACCCAACCTGGCTTTCCCGGGGCCTCTCAAATCTTATGAGACGGGGTCTAAATTAAGACGCAAATGAAAAAAAGATTTTTATTTCATGTGTTTTCATCATTCACCGGAGTATGCATGGCAATGATGATTGGAGGAGTGATTTTAGCGGTTGTCATTGGAGGTGTAGCTGCAAGTATTGGAAACATTTCCAAAGATAAAAAAACAGTAGTAAAAAAAGGGAGTATCCTGACTATTAATCTCAGTGGAGAGATTCAGGAATGTGAGAAACCATTCTCTCCCAGTCTATCTATGCTTACAAGTGGAAATTTTGATTCTCCTCAGATTCTAAAAGATATCATGGCATCCCTTAAAGAAGCCGCTACAAATAAGGATATTGTTGGAATCTATCTGAAATGTGGAGATTTATCTGCGGCTCCCGCCACTCTTGATGCTCTACGTAATGAGATATTGGAATTTAAGAAAGTATCGAATGGAGAAAAGAAAGTTTATGCTTATGCTGAGGATTTTAATCAGGGTTGCTATTATGTAGCATCTGTGGCAGACAGTATATTCATGAATCCTGAAGGTAATTTTGCACTGAAAGGATTCTCTATCCCCAATTTCTTTTTCAAGGGTTTGCTTGATAAAATAGGAGTAAAGATGCAGATTGCAAAGGTAGGCACTTACAAATCGGCCGTTGAACCATACATATTGGAACATATCAGTGATCCCGCCCGTGCACAGCTGGACACCATGATTTCAAATATGTGGCTGTATGTCACTGAAAATATCAGTGCCTCTCGCAAGGGTGTGACTCCTGCCTTGATTAATTCATTAATAAACAATGAAAACATCAGTTTTGCACCCACAGACGTTGTATTAAAAAACAATCTCATAGACGGAATTGTGTATGACCGCCAGATGAAGCAGAAACTTGCTTCTGCATCAAAATGCAAGGTTGAAGAACTAAATCTCGTGGATACATACACTCTTCTCAAAAAGACGAAGACAACAGATAAGAATTATGATTCAAAGAATCAGATAGCGGTAGTGTATGCAGTCGGTGATATTGAAGATGGAAACGAAAGCCAGATTGATTACAACAAATTCGTTCCGTTGATTAATAAACTTGCAGATGATGAAGGAGTAAAAGCAATGATTGTCCGAGTCAATTCGCCCGGTGGATCGGTATATGGCAGTGCCCAGATAGGGGAGGCGCTTGATTATTTCAAGTCGAAAGGAAAACCACTGATAGTGTCGATGGGTGATTATGCAGCTTCGGGAGGATATTGGATTTCAGCAAAGGCTGACAGGATATTTGCAGACCCCATGACACTTACCGGTTCAATAGGAATATTTGGAATGTTTCCTTGTGTGGAAGGTACAGCACGCATGCTTGGTGTGAACATTGATTTTGTATCAACAAACCCCGGAGCATCTTTCCCTAATATCTTTGTACCCCTTACAGAGAGTCAGCAGGAAGTGCTACAGAGATACGTGGATCGTGGTTACAGTCAGTTTGTAGACCGAGTGGCGGAAGGTAGGAACATGACACAGGAAAGAGTGCGTCAAATTGCAGAAGGTAGAGTATGGGATGGAATGAAAGCCCTTCAGATTGGCCTTGTTGATGAATTAGGAGGAATTGATAAGGCTATAGCATATACTTCAAAAACCGCCAATATAGGGGATAAGTATGATGTTGTTGCCTATCCTGAATATGATCCATCTATTTTTGACATGATAATAAACGGTGGTGTATCTGCCGGTAAGCTTAAGGCAGCAATCCAACAGCACGATAAATCGTTGGTCGAATCATATATGACAAATAGACTACTTAACCGCTATCCAATTCAGGCCCGGATGGGAGAATTTTCAATCATACTATAACTCTTGAAAATAATATCAGCTGTTGAGGGGGCATATACTCTCAACGGCTGAGAATTGTTGTAATAATGATGAAGAAGTCTCTCGGTTACATATTGCTTCTTATATTGCTATTGACTATGTCTCCGGGTCCGGAGACATTAAGGACATTGACATTCAACGACCAAGATATATCGCATGCATGGCTGATATTTATACCATCTGCTTTCTTTTATCTACTTGCAACATTGGTTGTCAACGATTTGCTTCTCATACCGAAGCTGCTTCTCAAGAATAAATTTGCCCAATATTTAACATTTGCCTACATTCTTGCATTTACAGCATCTTTTTTGGCATCATTGACAGAGTCTACCATCAAAGATCTATATAATCTTCCATACAAATCTCCAACTCATTCGATATCATGGATATTGGATGATTCCTTTGCCAATGCTTTCTTCTTACTTATGGTTTTTATAAGTCTTGCTCTGTTAAGGCTATATGACAAATGGAATAGTGATATGGTGGAAGAACGACAGATGTCAGAAAACCTTGAAAAATATATTGCAAATGTCCGGGATTGTCTAAACCCTAAAGCAATCTTTTCTGAACTCAGAAAAATATCATCTACGATTTATCAAAACAAGGAGAAGGCAACCGAAATGATTGATAAACTTTCATCTTACCTGCGTCAGCAACTGACGGAATTGCCGACACCTCCCGTCTTAAGTGAGCCAAAATATGACAAATCCTTGTTTTCCGGATTTACTTCTTTCTTGGTCAGCAGAAGGTTTGGGTTTTTGCGCTACTCTATCTTTATTCTGATATTGGCATTCGTTTCATTAACAGCATATTCCCAAGAACAAGCTCTATCACCTCTCGAATCTACAGTTCAAGCAGTTACACTTTTTGTTTTTCTTGTGATTATATCAAGCATCGTTATATTATGGCTGTTCAGGAGATATGAAAACAATCAGGATCTAAGAAGATATTTTCGTTCAATAATGGTATTCCTGGCAATAATACTCTCACCAATAATATTTTCCATTGTTTTGCTATTTATCAAGCATTCTGAAATAAGGCTTTTGCCTTTAATTATGGAGACCGCTACAAGGTGTGCCGGTATAATTGCCATAGTTATGTATGTTATTGGTCTCAGTGCATTGCTCTTTTTCCAAAACTGGATAAGGGTGCAACGCCACATCACATTGATTCAAAATGAGACGCTTCGTCAGGAATATTTGTTTCTGCGAAAGCAGATTAATCCTCATTTCATCTTCAATGTTCTCAACAATATTGAGATATGTGTTTATGATGAACCTTATATAGCATCGGAGTTGATACAAAATCTGATCAGTATTCTTGAGTATCAATTTGCGGATAGCAAACGAGAGATGACTACGATAAAGGATGAAGTGGATTTTCTTGACAGTTATTTATCTCTTGAACAATCGCGCCGTGACAATTTTGTCTATAAAATAGACACTGAAGAAGATGCAAAGGATATCAGAATACCGACATTACTTCTTATTCCCATAATAGAGAATGCAGTAAAGTATTCCTACTACGGGTCGGAAAATATACAGAATGTTGAAGTTTCTTTCAAGGTTGATGGAAAATGGCTGAAATTTGAATGTAGGAATCCCTATAATAAAGACAAAGTAAGTGAAATGAGTCATCATGGAATCGGACTTGAGAATACCCGTCGTCGTCTTGAACTGCTCTATGATGGAAAAGCAAAGATATCCACTTACAAATCTGCCGGAATCTATGATATTGAACTATTTATTCCCTTTAAATAGACTCGTATGAAATGTATTATTATTGATGATGAACCAATAGCCCGCAAAGGTATGAAACGTCTTATTGACAATAATCCTGAGTTGGAACTTGAAGCAAGTTTTGATAGTGCAGAGTGTGCAGAAGCATGGCTGTTGGATAACAAAACGGACCTGATTTTTCTCGATATTGAGATGCCGGGACTCTCCGGAATAGAATTTGCACGCCGTTTGTCGAAAGACTACATGGTTATCTTCACTACTGCATATTCGGAGTATGCCTTAGACAGTTATGAGGTGGAAGCCATTGATTATCTTATCAAACCGATCAAGAAAGAACGCTTTGATAAGGCTGTGTCAAGGGCCATTACCTATAATAACCTTATACATGCTTCAGAAAGCAATCCGGCTGATTCAGATGTAGAGTATATTATCATTAAGTCTAATAGGAAGTATGTCAGGATAAAGTTAGAAGAAATTTTGTTTGTTGAAGGATTGAAAGACTATATTATTATCCATCTTTATGATAGAAAGGTCATTACCAGAATGATGCTAAAGACAATGGTAGAGTTGTTACCTAAAAATAAATTTATGAGGATAAGTAAATCTTATATCGTTAACAAGGCTAAGGTTGATTCTTTCGATAATAATGACATCACAATAGGAAAAACGGAATTATCGATAGGAATAAGTTATCGTGATACAGTCATTAAATCACTATTTGAGTTGGATTAAGCTAATTATAAATCTGCTAAGCTACACATCTATATCAGCTTTAACTGTAAGCAAGGATAAGATTCCATCTCATAAGATTTGAGTGACCAGGGAATCTGGTTGGGATGATTTTCGGCATGCAGGCTCAGGACTCTAAAAACTTTATGAGATTGGTCTGAGGATAATTTGCTGAGCTACTTATATACGGTGTCAAAGTAAAAAAGATGAAAATAACATGGCAGTTGTATTGCGAATGAGGAAAAATCGTTGTAATTTTGTGTAGTCAATAGTTAATGGCATAAAAAGATATAAAGATTTACGTAAAACTCCAGGCAGGAGGATAAAGTCAGCATCCCCGCAAATGGCAAAGATTTACAATGCTCTTACAGAATTGATAGGCAACACACCACTCCTTGAAATAAAAAAAATAGAAGAGGCTGAAAATCTTAAGGCAAAAGTGATCGTAAAACTTGAGTATTTCAACCCGGGAGGGAGTGTGAAAGACCGAATCGCGCTTGCCATGATTGAAGATGCAGAAAAAAAAGGTATACTGACGCCTGGAGCAGTCATAATTGAACCGACAAGCGGCAATACGGGAATTGGTCTCGCATGGGTAGCATCAGTTAAAGGATATAAGCTGACACTTACAATGCCGGAGACAATGAGCCAGGAACGAAAGAACCTGCTGAAAGCATTGGGTGCTACACTCGTTCTTACTCCGGGCAGCGACGGTATGAAAGGTGCAATCAGTAAAGCTCAGGAGATTCAGGCTGAGACTCCCGGCTCGGTAATTCTGCAGCAATTTGAGAATCCTGCTAATCCGGAAGCTCATCGTATTACGACAGGAGAGGAGATCTGGCGTGATACAGATGGAGAAGTAGATATTTTTGTAGCCGGTGTCGGTACTGGAGGAACTTTGNGTGGCACCGCAGAAGCACTAAAGAAACACAAGCCATCTGTGAAGGCAATTGCAGTGGNACCCGAGAGTTCTGCAGTAATTTCAGGTGGATCNCCGGGCCCTCACANAATTCAAGGAATCGGAGCAGGATTCATACCAGGGAATCTCAATACCCAAATTATTGATGAGGTTGTTGCTGTATCTGACAATGACGCTATCCGCGCATCTCGTCTTTTGGCTCAGAAAGAAGGTCTTCTCGTTGGTGTTTCAGCCGGGGCTGCTCTAAGTGCTGCAATAAATGAGGCAAAGAAAGAAGAAAATGCTGGAAAGACAATTGTGGCACTCCTTCCCGACACAGGAGAACGCTATCTCTCCACCGTGCTCTATGCATTTGATGAGTATCCGGTATGAATAATAGTGTTTATCTATTTAATTATTTGATTAAAAACATTTTAATTCCGATATAATCAATGTTTATGGTTTTATCGGAATTTTTTTTGAAAAATTTTTATATCAATGGTAATGCTTTAGACTTTCAATCCGTCATATAGAAAAAGAGTTAGATGTAATTGTATTAAAGATGCAGTATACCGAAACAGAGTTTGAAACTCTCTACACAGAATGCTTTCCACCTTCCATGAAGTTGGCTATGAGCCTGCTTCATGAGGAAGATGAGGCAAGAGATGTGGTTCACGAGGTGTTTCTAAGGCTTTGGGAATCGGATACAAAGGTCAACAATCCAACTGCCTATATCATCCGGTCGGTGAGAAATACCAGTATCAACAGAATCAGGTCGCTCCAGACCCGTGATAAGGTAAGACAGAAACTTATGCTCGAACCGCCCCCTGAAGATTACGACCTTGAACAGCGTAATGAAGATGTGGTGACAGCCGTCTGCAAATTGTTGACTGCGCGGGAACAAGAGATTGTAGAGAAAATTTACACCGAAGGAAAGAGCTATAAAGAAACTGCTGCGCTTCTTGGAGTTTCTGTGTCAGCAGTCAATAAAAATATAGTTGCTGCTCTGAAAAAACTTAGAATGCATTTTAAAACCGGTAAATCATGACAAAAGAAAATAAAGACATACTGATAGCGAAGATGCTTGATTCTCCTTCATCTTTGTCGGATGAGGAACTGGACATTATATTGAACGATGAAGAGTTGAAGGATATTTATGATATATCTTCCGACGTGAGAAGTGCCTGCATAATGCAGCCGGAGATTGATGTGGAAGAAGAATGGAAGCTCTTCAGGAACAAAATAAAGCGGCAGAGATTCCCTAAACGGTGGATTATGAGAGTTGCCGCAATATTTTTAGGTGTAATATTTATTGGAGGTAGTGCAGGAAAAATTGTAGATTATTTCTTGACTTCAAGCCCAAAGTCGGTCATTGCAAAAGTAGAACAACCAGATAATACTAATATAAAAGCGGAACATCACAATATTTTGCCTGAATCAGAGAGTGAAACAATTGAAATTTCTCCATCACTGAATATTGATAGGCAAACTGCGGCTCAAAAGCGCCGATATGCAGTTGCCGTCAAATCTGAAAATGAGGCTAAATGCCATGTCAGCGATGTTGATATTGATGAGCTACTACGCATAGAGCAGGCACGCATCGACAACGACTTTGCTATGCTCACCGCTGAGGAAATCATTGAAGAATACGACTTGTTTCTTCAAGATTATTATCTAAATTATGATACTGATGATGAATTAATAAATACAATAAATGTATTAACAATGCAATAAATTCAATTATTATGAAAAAATTGATATTCAGACTATCTTGCCTTATAATGGTAACATTGACTCCGATGATTGCAAACGCTCAGTCAAACATCAAGGCGGCTTTCGATGCTATAATCGATTGCAAGGACGCTGATGTAACATCAAGTCACAGTCTTGAAAAGGATCCTGAAACTTTCGTGAAAAATGGACAGTGCGACATTTACAATTTTACACTCCCCGAAAAGAAGGCATCCCTTTTTAAAAACTTACTCAGGGCGTTTGATAAAGACAGTCAATATGCGTATTCCATTCAGAGTGGAAAATCTAAGAGAAATGACCGGACAATAAGGGTTGCTGTAGGAGATGGCAATGAAGCAGGCATACAGGTAAATGAGCCGGGGTTTGATTATATATATGAATTGTTTCTGGCACCGGCATCGGAAAATCCGGAGGGAATTTATCGATATGCCTATGGTCTGATGTATAAGGAAATAGATGGAAAGATTGAAGGTAAGTTCTATGTGACCTATGCCACGACTTTGAAATATAGGCAAAAAAAAGAAAACAGCTCCATCAAGACTCGATCTAATAGCACCGTTATCATTAATGGAAACACGTCCTGGTTTGAGAAATTGATGAGTTATCTGAATGGCATGTCAACTGCAAATTCACGAACGAGACTCTCTTATGCAACAAAAGCTTATGCATTGATCAACAATATAGATAAGTATAAAGACGAAGTAACAGAAAAAGACAAGAAGGCTGCTTATAAAATCATTAAAAGCATGCGGAGTCAGTCGAAATATTCCGACCCACAGCTAAACGCAATACTTCAGTCTTGCGAAGAAGCATTGCAATAACATTAAATAATTGTTTCTCGCCTTCTGTTTTCGGGTTATCATCACAGGAAACCCGACAGACGACAACGGTAACTTTGAAATAAGCATTCTTTTACAGGCAGTCAACGCTATGCGTTCAAGATATGTCGGTTATAAAACCGAGAGATATTGCCGGTTTTGGTGCAAATATGAATATTGGAAATTATTATTATGAGACAATGGGAGAGTGGGGAGTGATTTAGAAGCTTTCTTTTTGATTTAGTTAATAATGATGGAGAAGGGACGTGAGTTTTTACACTTACGTCCCTTCAAATATAGTTTTTTACATGCACTTTATGAAGTTGTCCGCAACAGCTTCCTAATCAAATTTATTCAATAGATTTTTCAGAAATCAATGCCCACCTTGAAATCAAAGTATGGTTTGAAAACCGGAGGCTTTTCAACAACTAAATATCTGAAGTAATCACCATTATTTCCGTAAGATGTTACGCTCGTTCTATCTGGCCTATATTGAAGACTTAGTCCAATCCCGACATTGAGATTAGTCTTGTGGCCGAAATTGAAGCGATATCCAAGTTCTGGAGTCAGGAAAAAAGCACCATCTGAATCTGTCTTAAGTCCTGTCCTTAGTTCTGCATAGGGGGTAAATCGCCCGAAAGTCTGATCTGTTCGCAGATGGATGAAACTTCCCAACATAACTGCATTGTATATTTGACTGTATTCTGCTGATAGTCCCAATCCTACAAATAAATGAGGATTGAACTGATAACCATGAGAGGTTGCAATTCCTGCACTTACAAATCCTTGTCTGTCAACTCCTGTGATGACAAGTCCGTCAGTCTGTGAGAAATAATAGTGGCTTGCTACCTTATATGATGTGGCATTAAAGGTGGCATCGACAAAACCTCGGTAGCCTTTTCTGATTTCTTCTCCGAAAATCTTAGCCGGAAATATAGCCATCATTAAAATAATAACTAATGTAAACCTTTTAATCATAATGTGAATAAATTATGTTATATTGCGGTTATATATCAACAAAATTGCCTTGAGCAATCTGCCACTGCAAAATTAATCATAAATCATCAAATATCAAATGAATTAACAAATAATAATATTTTAAGCATAATGACTTATAAGTTTTCTTAAAATAATTTGCCAGATACAAAGAAAAGTGTTAATTTTACTGATTAAGACCCCGTCTCATAAGATTTGAGAGGCCCAGGGGAAGCTGGGTTGGGATGATTTTCGGCATGCAGGCTCGGGAGCATAGCGGGCTATGTGACTGAGCCAAAGGTCGAAAAGCGCCCAAGCCAGCGAGGCTTTGTGTAATTTCCTCCGGAGAATCTCTTTCCCTTATGAGTTTGGAAGTATTATTAAAAATTAATATTTGAGTTCAATTTATGTCAATATCTTCAAAAAAGTTACCTCAGCCCGTTTTTGGACGGTGCTTTCCGCCAAGTCTAACCGCCCCGGGGCTCTTAAAATCTTTATGAGACGGGGTCTAAATTAGTCAACTAAATTCAATTTTTGCAAATGAAAATAGTTTCTTGACAACATATTTGTATAAAACTAAATACACATGAAAAAGATTTTCAGATTTCTTTCTGCCGTATCGTTTTCTGCCTGCTGTCTCTTCCCATTAACAGTATTTGCAGATGATGCTTCGGCTAACCCGCTTGAAATGGCGGAACGCTTCTCAGGAGGTAAACTAAAGAACATGTTGTTCTCAACTACCGTTGACCCACATTGGTTTCAATCGGGAGAAAAATTTTGGTATGACTACAAGACTGCCGACGGTAGAAAGTGGTATGTAGTGGATCCCGTGAAGCGAATCAAGACTCCGCTTTTTGACAACCACAAACTTGCTTCGGAGCTTACCATGATAATGAAAGATCCCTTAAATGAGTCGGATCTTCCTATCCGAAAACTTGAGGTGCAACCGGATGGCTACACTTTTACATTTGAAGTAGAGTCTTCTCAGGAAGCAAAGCCAAAGAAAGATGCAGACGGCAAGGAAAAGAAACCAAAACCTGATGAAAAAGAAATATTTTATTTCTCTTACGATTCAAGAAATGGAAAGCTCACTCACCTTGAAGGCAAGGAGAAAGAAACCAAGGAACTTGACTGGGCATCAGTTTCTCCCGATGGCAAGACTGTAGTATATGCCAAGGATTTCAACCTCTATCGTATGAGTGGGGAGGATTATGAAAAATTGAAGAAAAATGAAAATGACAGCACTATCACAGAGATTCAGATCACAACTGATGGTGTCAAGGATTTTGGATTTGGTCAGCCCTATAGTTATCTGAACACCGACACTCTTGCAAATGGCAAAAGAAAAAGCGCTTATGGTGCATTCTCTCCGGATTCGAGATATTTCGTCACTAATGTCACCGATGAACGTCCGGTTAAGGAACTTTGGGTGATCAATTCGCTTGCTTCACCCCGACCCACACTTGAAACCTATAAATATCAGATGCCCGGGGAAAGTGAAGCCCCAATAGAACATCTTTNTCTANTTGATCTATCAGATAATTCTCGCAAGGAAATCANGACAGNNCGTTNCNAAAACCAGACTTTGTCGGTTGGTTANCGCCCCAAGGAAAACAAACAGNGTGNNATGTATGACGTTCCGAACATCTGGCTGGGCGACAACAACAAATTCTTTGTAACCCGCAGCAGTCGAGATCTTCACCGCATTGATATATGCAGCTATACATTAGGTCAGGATTCTATAGTTCCGGTTATCGAGGAAAGAATGANCACTTATCAGGAGGTGCGTCCTNTGGCTCTTGTGGGTAACAAACCTAATGAACTTATTCAATGGAGTGAGCGTGACGGATGGGCTCATCTTTATCTTTACGATGGGGAAGGCAATCTGAAGCGTCGTCTTACCGAGGGCCCGTGGCATGTGCATAGAATTCTCAAGGTTGATCCTGTAGGTCGTAAGGTCTACTTCACAGGTATGGGTCGCAACCAGGAAGAGAATCCTTACTATCAGCACCTTTATTCAGTGAGTCTTGACGGAGGTCCTGTGAAGCAACTTGACAAGGGAGAGTTCTTCCATGAACCCAGGGTAGACGATGCAACAAAATACTTCGTAGACAATTTCTCACGTGTAGATACTATTCCTGAGACCTGGCTTTACGACACTTCCGGCAATAAGGTAATGAACCTTGAGAGATCCGATTTCTCGCAGCTTCTTGCTAACGGCTACAAATTCCCTGAGACATTCAAGGTGAAAGCCGCCGACGGTATCACAGACCTTTATGGCGTTATGTACAAGCCTTTTGATTTTGATCCGGAAAAATCTTATCCAATAATTGATTATGTATATCCCGGTCCGCAAGTTGAAGCTGTGAACTATCCATACACCCGTATGAGTGTGCGAACCGACCGCCTTGCTCAGGCCGGATTCATTGTTATCACTGTCGGAAACCGCGGTGGACACCCCAACCGTTCCAAATGGTATCACAACTATGGATATGGAAATCTCCGCGATTATGGCTTGGCTGATCAGAAAGCGGCGATAGAGCAACTTGCCGCACGCAACAAATATATAGATATCAATCGTGTCGGCATTCATGGTCACTCTGGAGGTGGTTTTATGTCGACTGCTGCTATTCTCCAGTATCCGGATTTCTTCAAGGCTGCTGTATCTTGTGCCGGCAATCATGACAATAGAATCTACAACCGTTGGTGGAGCGAGACACATCATGGCGTGAAGGAGAAAGTAACTGAAAAGGGCGATACAACTTTTGTATATAAGATTGCCACCAATCCGGAAATAGCATCGCGTCTCAAAGGACACTTGATGCTCGTGACCGGTGATATTGACAACAACGTTCATCCGGGCAATACTATAAGGGTAGCCAATGCGCTTATCAATGCCAACAAGCGTTTTGAACTTGTAGTTCTCCCCACCCAGCGCCATTCATTCGGCAAAATGGATGAATATTTCTACTGGAGACTTGTAGACCATTTCCGCGACTATCTTATCGAGGGCCGTAAGCAAGAAGTGGACATTCCCCAAAGATAAGATAATATCTCCATCAAAGTCATATTCAGCTGTTGCATACGTTGCCAACTTCATTGAAGGCAAGCCAACCAATGCGATCAATTAATTTCAAATTGGTTTAATTGGTTAATAGTGTAAACGTTTAAGCCACCAACTCCTAACGGTTTAAGAGTTGGTGGTTTTTCTGTATGCATGAAAAGCCTGTTACTAAATATAAGTTCTGCAACGGCTCGCGCCCTGTGGTGCTTCGTGATAAAGAGTAAGTGAGACGACTATTTGACAAGCCGGTGGTATTTTTTATGCCTTGGCCGAAAGAGAAGAGAGAATTTTGAAGATTTATTTAAGATTTATAATAATATATTTGGAAAAACGGAAAAAAGGGATTAACTTTGCGGAAAGGTTTTTGCGGCGTTTCACATGTCGGCCCGAAAGGGTGCAGGCTTCGGAAGGTTCAAAAAC
>WFLX010087982.1_pt1 | contig 18002 bp, 10 predicted proteins | sample 4967041 | NCBI WGS metagenome assembly WFLX01 (sample SAMN12857096, study PRJNA449069) | gut metagenome | isolation source: stool from male and female vole | host: Microtus ochrogaster | place: USA:Florida | collected 2017 | reverse complement strand
ATTAGTCGAATATATCGCAAGTTTATATAACTGTGATATAGAAATAATTGATAATACAGAAAAATCAGAACAACAAGAACTTGTAGAAGATTTAGTTCAGATTATTACAGTTTTTAGTTGCCAATTACAAGGTAAGCGTGCTAATAAAGCTAGAAAATTAGTAAAAGAACTAATTGAAGAAGAAAGTGAAACAAATGATAAAAACAATAAAAGTGAGATTAAATCCAAATAATAAACAATCGACTAAGCTGTTCCAATATGCAGGCTGTGCCAGATTTGCTTATAATTGGGCTATTTCAAGAGAGCAGGAGAATTATAAACAGGGAAACAAATTATTATCGGATAATGAATTACGAAAAGAATTTACACAATTAAAAAAACAACAAGAATACAAATGGCTAAATGAAGTAAGCAATAATGTAACAAAACAAGCAATTAAAGATGCTTGTAATACTTATAAAAGATTTTTCAATGGATTGTGCAAATATCCTAAATTTAAAAGTAGGAAAAGTGCGACTCGTTAGATAGTGAAAAGCTGTCTGGGATGAATTAGAAAGTAAAGCTAATTCATCAATAACTAATACTTTGAAGATGGGAATGAAGGAGTAACGACCTGAAACCATCTCCCTAATACTCCGATATGCATGGAAAGGTTAGCAACTTGAAATGTGTAAAGCTCGGTGAAGTCGACAGAGAGGTGATTCGCTAGGGAAACCTAGCGGGAAATGCGTGGCCACACGAGTCACTGATATGTCGGGGGTCAATTGAGTTATATATGGTGAGACAATGGGCCTAGCAAGCCCTGTGGAAGGTTCGAATGTACGCCTCTAGATAATTACTACGAACCCAAGATCGTAGGATCCAAGTGATCGCTGATGAGGATCGGTAAAAATTTTTCCTATGAAAATCCTTATACCCTTACAGGGGGTATCTAGTCAGCAGGGGTATAGAACCCAAACCTAAGTATAACGACGATAGAAGTATTGGAACGAGGGAAGCAGTAGACCATCTGCCTACAGGTATAAAATCGTGCTAACGAGATGGTAAGTAAATATAAATGACCAAAAGGTCTATTAAATTACTGAGCTACTGTGAAAGCGGAGGTAGGAGCTAAGAAGCAGTAATAACAAGCTGTGGAGCAAAAGCCTCTAGTCATAATAAGACCAAAAGTAAAGGAATAAATACATTCGTACAGAGAGGGTAATCAAAAGAGTTTTCACTTTCTGGAAGGGAAGTGATAGTGCGAGCTTACTTCAAGAAGTAAGATTTATTAATCTACTGAGTAGTTAAGTTATGATGGAACGCCGTGTGAAGTCGAAAGGTTTCANGCACGGTGTGGAACGGGGGAAAATCTGGAGATGATATCAAAGGATTACCTATCGTTATAGAGGACCCAAGGCAAATACATATGGAAAGCGTAATTCAAGTAATCCGGAAGGTCAGCTAAGGTAATGGGGGCAATCCAATAATCAGCTTTCACTGTTTGAAGTTGTTTGAACAACACAAATATCCAAGGCAAATAACCAATTCCACAAAGAATCAAGGTGCGAAGCCAGCGCTTGATTCCTTTTTTATTTTCCGTTTTATAAAGCCAAGCCAGTAAAAAGAGCCAGCCAATACCAGCTGTAATAGCNGCATAGTAATGGGTATAGGCGGCCAANAAAGAAAAGATGGCCAAGCGATACCAGCTCTTTTGTTTGGTTTTAGAGGTGGATTCCAAATCATAAATGGCTAGAAACACTTCAAGAATCCAAANCATGGATANGCCATACATGCGAATTTCGATGGAAAAACCAAAGAAGGTGGGCATTCCAAATAAGCTAAACATCGCAAGACTGGCTACAAAATTTCCAAAGCGGGGAGCCAGTTGNCGNATACAAAGAATCCANACCACAAGATAGGGAATCTCACACATTAAACGGGCTGCAAAGATAGGATGTAACCTNGAAAAAATGGTCGTTAGCAGGGAGACTCCTAGTTTTAAATACAAATAAAAAAGTGGGGGATGGACATCTTGAGCNGTTAANCTGATGATTTCGAAAATATTTTTGGAGATGAGTTCCATCGAAAACGATTCATCAATCCATACATCCAAACTAAACGCCTCTCGTAAATCAATAAGCATCAAAATAAACGTAAAGATCATCATTCCTAGTAAAAAACGGCGTGAGCTAAGAAAGATGGANATTTTTTGGATCCAAGATCGTTTCGCTACAGTTTGATAAAGATTGGCCATCAAAGGCCAAAGAAAAAGCCATGAGCTTGCTAGAGTCAAAAGACTCACTAAAAAAGAAATTATCTTTGAATACGGGGCCGAAATAAAGAATAAAATTGCATTAATCAGTCCAAATAAAATCACCAATATATTGAGAATATTTGGATGCAACAAACGAATTTGAAAAAAGCGTTTGGGTAAAAGAAAAATGCTTCCCAATAAAGCCAATAAACTTATCCAAAAAGCCCAAGCAGGACTTTGCAAAACAATCCATTGCTCATACAAAAATAAGACTCCACTTACTCCCCAAATGGCTCGACGTTGTGTCAAAGAAAGAGGAGGAGAATGGCTTTTTTTTCGTTTAGATGCTATAGATGACGTTTTCATAAAACAGCCTCAATTTTTAGAGTCCTTTTTAGTAAGAAAAGATCTATTTTATTTTCAACTTGAAGTTTTCCTAATTTTGCCCCAATCAAAGAAGGCTAAAAGAGAAAAGAGAACTCATGAGGGCAATAATCTAGAAAAAATTTAAGGATTAAAAGACTCTACTTTTAACTCTATACCTCTCAAAGACCAAATAAAAAAGATAAATCCTATTTTTTTGGGAAGTCGATAACTAAGATTTTATGGCTTAAAATTGAATCCACTCAAAACTTGCAACCACAAAAAAAAGGGTTTGAACAATTCGTTACAAACCCTTTGACTTTATTTTGAATCCGCACAAGGCTTAAGGATTGGAAGAATCCACAATATCTTGATTGAGTTGATTGAGCTGAGCTTCTTCCTGAGCAAAAGCTTTCTTTTCCTGTTCTTTTTCAATGTGCCTTTCGAGTTCTTTGAATTCGTCGGTTGGCTCTTTAGAGGTCTCATTTAATAAATGAGCTTTATCTAAGAGATGGAAGATTAATGACAATACAATTCCAGCCAAAGCGGAAAGCACCATACCAGAAAGCGTAATATCTCCAAATTGGATAGTGACACCCGAAAGACCAATAACAAATACCACTGAAGTCAAAATCATGTTGATGGAATTGGAGTAATCCACTTTTTCATCAATCAAAATTCTAAGACCAGAAACACCAATCATGCCATATAACAAGAAAGAAATACCGCCAATAACAGCTGAAGGAATGGATTGAATCAAGGCACAAAGTGGTCCAATGAAGGCACAACAAATGGATAAAACAGCGGCTCCGCCAATAACATACACCGAATACACGCCAGTNAAAGCCATAACTCCAATGTTTTCACCATAAGTAGTGGTTGGANCTGAGCCCAATAAACCAGAAATCATAGTGGAAAAATNATCCGCAAAGANCGTANGATCCAGACCTGGATCTTTNATNAAATCNCGACCAACAATTTGACTGGTTACAATTTGATGNCCTACNTGTTCAGAAGTGGTCACCAATAANACAGGCAGCATCGTAAAGATAGCTCCTAAAGAAAATTGCGGCATTTGAAAGTTTGGGAGTTGNAACCAAGAAGCTTGGGCAATTGGAGCAAAATCAACCACNCCAAATAAAATAGCGGTAATATAGCCACACACTACAGCAATTAAAATGGGAATGATCGCAAAGAATTTGCGAAAGCAGACGTTTCCAATAATGGCTACCCCTAGAGTAACCGCAAAAATCACAATGTTACTAATTAAAACGTGTTCATCCAATAAACCAGCCGTTGAGGCAGCAGAATTGGAAAGCTCTAAACCAATTAAAGCGACAACAGGTCCCATGGCAGCGGGAGGTAAGACGACATCGATCCAATGGGTACCAAATTTTTTAATGATATAGGCTATACAACATCCCAAAAAGCCGACCACTACGAAGCCGCCTAAAGCGTAAGGAAAGCCCCATTTAGCAATGACCAGGCCAGCTGGACCTAAAAAGGCAAAGGAACTTCCTAAATACGCTGGAGCCTTTCCTTTAGTAATCGCAATGAATAACAAGGTTCCAATGCCATTCATGAATAAAACAATGGCAGGGTTAATTTGAAATAAAAAGGGAACCAATACGGTTGCTCCAAACATCGCAAACAAGTGTTGGATGGAAAGGGGCAAAAGTAGATTAAAAGGAACCTTTTCTTCTACTTGAATAATTCGTTTCGCCACTCAAATCTCCTTTCAATTGATCTTTTTTAGACTTTTCATTCTTTATTTTAACTTGAACAAAAAAGGTCAATCTTTTTTTTACGAATTCTCACTGAGTTTGGCAAGGATTTCTTAAAAAAATTTATGAAAAAATGCCTATTCATTTTTCTAAGATCGAAAAAGGCTCTCCTTAAAAAGAGCCAAAAACCCCCTTTTTGATTCTAAAAATTGTATTTACCTTTGATTTAACAAATAGGTAGAATTTAACCTAAGACGTACCGTATAGTGAAAAGCCAAGAAAGAATTTTGCGAATTGTCCAATGCTTAAAACCTTTCTTGCTTACCAAGACAAGAAAGGAGAAAAAGGTGATGCATTCTCAACAAATCCAGAACTTTTTGCATCAGGGAAAACAAACCCCTAAACGCTTAGGTCAATTNTATGTCTATGCGAGTGCTTCCCATCTAGAAGAGNCAGTTTTAAGGGATTTAAAAGAGTCCATCAAAATGGTGTTGGTCTTAAACGAGGAAGCCTTTTATCAGCTGATTACTCAAGCTTCTTTCGCTTGGCAAACTAAGATTGACCGATTTGAACTCCTTATTCCCCGCTCCATAATGCTCAAGCGCTTTGAAAAAATCGATAAGGGAAAAGAGGAAAAGATCACTGCTTCTTTACGAGAGCTTTTTATTCATATGATTTCTCTAGTATTTCAAAAATTGAGTATTCAAACAGGAAAGAATCATTTGCATCAAAAAGACTTAGCGCTTTTAGAGGAGCTTTTTCAAAAAGATTTGGCGCCTTATGAAAAATACTTCCTGTTTTCCTTTCGTAATGTCCAAAAGGGAAAGTGGAAAGTGACCAGTGAAGTATTTTTGTTTGAATGTCTCTTTCAAATTCAATGGTTAGCCGATTATTTGGAAGCAAAGCTTACCAATCACCAAGCGAAACAAGCCATGCTCTTAGATTTAATAGCGATTCATAAGCATTTTTCTCTTTTAGAACTTGAAATTTTTTTTAGTCCTGAAAAGCAAGAACTCCAATCGCTATTTTTATCTCCAACTTCTTCTCGAAAAAGTAGCCAACTTCTTTCATTCGTTGTATAAAAAAACCGCCCATGGGCGGTTTTGAACGTTTAGTAGTAAATCGGTTCGTAATAATCGTCTGTGTAGTCGTAATCGGGAATGTATTCTGGAATGACTTCTACATAATCTTGATCATACTCTTCCATATTTTCATTGTTTTCATTTTCTTCTTGGTCTTCTTGCGGCTCTTCTTTTTCCTGTTGAGCCTTTTGTTGGGCTAAGGATTTCAAGGCTTCTTTATTATCCGCTTGGTTCAAAGAAACCGTTACATCATAAATTACATCTTGAGTGGTTTTATCTTCAAACAAAACTTTATAGGGGATACCAAGTTTCGTAAACAGATCGGCATTCACTCGCAAGCCAACGACATATTGGATGTCGAGCGTTTTAAAATCCTCTGGATTAAGTTCTAGATCAATGAGATCGTAATTTGAACTTGAGACATAGCTCTTTCCTGAATCAATCAAATTCACTAGGAAGTGGGCATAGCGATTGATCTTCTCGAAGTCTTCTTCATTATCAAAGCCTAGGAGTTTCCATTTTTCCAAATCGGGATAAAAGTTCACCGCGTTTAAAACTTTAGCTCCATTTGCAAGAAGCAATCCTTGCACTTGATCGGCGTAGAGTGAAAGCCACCAAGCATCGGGATTTTCTTCAACAATTTCTTGAACGGCTTTGGCTAGAGGATAGTCGGTTACCGCTGCGGTTCCTTGCATAATCGGATTGACCAAAAGGCCCGCTACTCCTGTCCAACAAACCAAAACACAATAGAAAAGCTGTCGCCATTTGGTAAATGTTAACCATAAACCAAGCGCAAAGACGATACCTAATCCATAAAATACTCCAGCTGGCCACAATTCAAAAATTGAGCCAAGAGAGCGAATGAGTTCCACATAATTGGGGTATAAAAACGAAGAAGTCACATAAAGAGACCCTGCCCCATACAAAAGACAAACGATAAATCCCACCAACCCTTTTTTTGGAATGGGTTGGGTAGCGATCATCCAAAATGACCAAATGGTAAAGAAGGTGGCGGTTACACCAAAGACGGTATTGATTCGATTGCACATCGAAAGCAGGGTAATTCTTGCTAACCATTCGGGAAATTCAAAGAAGAAAAACAACAATTGCAGGATCATAAAGATAAACAATACGTTTCCTACGTACCGTTGGCTTTGTTTTTCCTTGCGTAAATACCACCATAAGTACGGATAAAAGAGCATGAACGCGAAACCAAACTGAGTATAGGACGAAATTTCGCTGTTGTTCAAAATCCCAGGATATCCAAAGGGTTGAAAAATTCCAACAATATTGAAAAACAATCTCCAAATTTGATCGCGATCTTCTCCACCTAGTCGAATACGGGAACCTGGATATTCCGTATTTAAAAGCAACTTGAGTGGTTCCCACATGCTCCAAAGCGCTGGAATTAAAATAAAGGCGACACCAAGAACGACACAGGATACATTTAACACGTTGCTAAATTGCCAAGTCAATTTCTCGCGATCGCGATACAAACAAGCAATGAGCAAAGCAAGCATTAAAACCCCTAAAGGCACTTGCAAAGAGGGAAATAACGCTAAGGTAAATCCAGTTAAAGAGCTAATGGCCAAAATAGTAAACAACCATTTCATCCAACCTTGTTTGATGAAAAAGTAGTAGCCCACTACAAATAAGGCACAAGCCCAAAAGATGACATCGTAAAAATGAGGCGAAAACCACCACACATTGGCTGGAGCAAAGGTAAAAAGAAAGGATCCGAAGACGGCCATATGACGACTTTTGGTCAAAATGTAGAAGAGTTCTAAACTGACCATAAACATCAAGATGGTTTTGGACAAAAAATACCAAGAAATCCCATAAGCATTTCCAAAAAGGATATAGCCCCATACAAAAGGTTTTCCAATAAGCGTCGGACTTAAAACTGGAGAATTGTAGCCGACGATCATGTCTTGTCCACTGATCGACATTTGATGCGAAATTTGTTGAAAGCCGTTGTAATATTGCGAAAAGAAATAAGGCAGTTGCACATTGTATTCATCCGTACGGAAGGTACGCGCTACGCCAAATAAAATCGAATCTTCTACACTTGGCTCGGCAGTAAAGCGGGTCGCAAAACTGGCCACGTTGGAAAAATGCAGTTGTAAGACTACTCCAATNCCAAATAAAAGAAACGCAATGATCCATCGCCAGCGGTATAAAAAGTCAAAACATTGACTTAAAAACTTCGAAAAAAATAAGCGTAAAAAACTCAATAGGGTTGCAACCAATCCAATTGGAAGTGCCAAATCGCTATTGGGAAAATAGAGATATACAAAAACAGTACTCACTCCAACCAACAAGGTTTCTAGAAGAATTTCCCAGATTCGTCGGACATCTCTTGTTTGTCTTTTAGGGGAATCTAAGGTTGTATTCCACATTAGGCTAAGACCTCAGACTTTCCAGAAGCGGATGGGGAAAACTTAGGTGGAGAAGACTCTTCACTTGGCCTCAAAGTAGAGGGAAAGGGTTTGTGTAAAGNGTGAANCAGGTTTNGATGATTTTNTGAGTGNCTTAGGTTTTTGATAAAAATGGGNCNAATTTTGCTTATNACGCAAAATTTGAATCGNCAATTGCCGAATTGCTCTTTGTTGGCGCAATNGGGTAAGATCCTGTTCANATTTATTTTTTTGGTTTTTGCNTAAACTAGTCAAAATCGTTCCAGNGAAGAAGCAAAGAAAAGTACAAATTCCTAANAGNCTGATAAGAAGAACCGTAGGAATTCTGTTCATCAAGCCGGTTTCCCAATACTGAAAAGAAAGAAAAATTCCTAAGCCAATCGTAATGAGAGCCAATACAAGGGAAAGACTTGTGAAAAAGGCAAACGGTTTGGTATCGCGCAATAAGGTTCCAATGGTTTTGAGGACTTTAGCTCCATCGCTGACCGTATTGAGCTTAGAAACACTTCCTTGTGGGCGATCGCGGTAGTCAATTGAAACTTCCGCTAGATTCATATTGTTGTTCAAAGCAAAAATAGTCATTTCGGTCTCAATTTCAAATCCTTGAGACTGCACAGAAAAGGATTTAACGAAATCCCAAGAAAAGGCTCTAAGTCCTGTCATGATGTCGGTGACATTGGCATCGTAAAAGGTATTGATTAAAAATCGGACCAAGCGATTTCCTACATTGTGAAAAGGACGCTTATTTTCTGTAAAGTAGGTGGAAGACAATCGATCACCAATNGCCATGTCAACGCCATCATATAAAACCAAGTTCGCCAATTTTTTAGCATCTCTTGCGGGATAGGTATCATCACCATCGACTAATACATAGCAATCCGCCTCAATATCTCGAAACATCGAGCGGACGACATTGCCTTTTCCCTGTTTGGGTTCATAGCGGACAATGGCTCCTGCCTTACGGGCAATTTCATCCGTATGGTCNGTGGAGTTATTGTCATAAACATAAAGATCCGCTTGCGGAAATGTAGNACGGTAATCCTTAATGACTTTTTCGATCGTCTTGGATTCGTTGTAGCAAGGGATCAAAATTGCGATTTTCTTCATAATAAACCCATTATAAAAGGTTTAGATCAAAATAAGAAATGCCTTTCTCATTCTCAAACTTTCAATTTTGAGCCTAAGAGCCTATAAAAAAAAGCAACTTAAGCGCGTGCTGAGTTGCTTTTGCTTTTTTATGGTTTGTTTTGGGCTAAGACTTCTAAACCTGCTTTATTATCGGCTTCTTCTATGGATACCGAAACATCAAAGATCATATCTTGNGTGTCGCGATCCTCAAATAACGCTTTATAAGGAATGCCTAAAGCAGTCAACAAATCCGCATCGCTTTTTAAACCGACGACATATTGAATGTCAAGTTTTTCAAAGTCCTTAGGGTTGAGGCGCAAATCAATGACATCACCACTNGGACTGGTGACATAGGTTTCNTTTTCCACCAAATTCGTCAAAATGTNGCTATATCGATTNACAGCCTTCAAACTNTCTTCATCGTTTAAGCCTAAAAGTTCNCATTTTTCCAAATCGGGATAAAAGTTTACACCATTTAAAACTTTAGCTCCATTGGCGAGAAGTAAGCCTTGAATTAAATCATCGCGCAAAGTCAGCCACCAGGCCTCTGNATTTTCATTTACCTGTTCTTGANCNACTCGAGCCAGTGGATAATCCGTAATCGCTGCNGTTCCTTGCATCAATGGATTGACTAAAAGTCCCGCAATTCCTGTCCAACAAGCCAAACCACAATAAAATAGCTCTCGCCATTTGGTAAACGTTAGCCACAATCCAAAAGCGACGAGAATGGGAATGAAATAAAAGATAGGGACAACCAAAAATTCCAAGGAAGAAGGCAGCATATCCCGAACCATTTCTACAAAGCCGGGAAATAAGAAATGCTTGGTGATGTCCAAAGACAATGCACAATAAGCCACACATACGATCGCGCCGGCCCAAGCTTTTTTTGCAATGGATTGGGTTGAAACCATTTGAAAGGACCAAATGGTAAAAAAGGTAGCCGTCACCCCAAATACCGTATGAATGCGATTGCACATCGAAAGCAGGGTAATCTTAGCGAGCCATTCGGGGAATTCAAAGAAGAAAAACACCAGTTGAAAGCATAAGGCGAGGAATAACACATCTCCTACATAACGTTGTGGAACTTTGTTTTGACGTAAGGTCCACCACAAATAGGGATAAAACATCATAAACGCAATTCCAAAATGCGTGTAGGACGAAATTTCACTGTTGTTTAAAATGACAGGGTCTTCAAAGGGCTGAAAAATTCCCGTGGTGTTTAAAAAGAGTTTCCAAACACCGGTTTTATCTTCTCCCCCAAGACTTACGCGCGAGCCAGGGTATTCCGTTTCCAAAAGAAGCTTTAACGCTTCTTTCATACTCCAAAGCGCTGGGCCTAAAACAATAAGAAGGCCTAGGAGGACACAAACAACATTCCATAGATTCTTTTTTTCCCAGACTAACTCTTGGCGATCGCGATACAAACAAGCCAACATTAAAAACAACATCAAAACTCCTAAAGGCACTTGCAGCGAGGGAAATAACGCTAAGGTATAACCGGTTAAAGCACTAATGGCTAGAAGGGTAAATCCCCATTTTTTCCAACCCTGTTCTTTAAAAAAGAAATAGCCAACGACAAACAAAGCACAAGCCCAAAAAATCGCATCATAAAAATGAGGCGAAAACCACCATACATTGGCTGGAGCAAAGGTAAAAAGAAACGCTCCGAAGATAGCCATGTGACGACTTTTGGTCAAAATGTAGAAGAGTTCTAAACTGACCATAAACATCAAGATGGTTTTGGACAAAAAATACCAAGAAAGACCATAGGCATTTCCAAAAAGGAGGTAGCCCCATACAAAGGGTTTGCCAATGAGCGTAAGACTCCAAACGGGAGAATTGTAGCCAACAATCATATCTTGGCCACTGATTGACATTTGATGGGAGATTTGTTGGTAGTTGTTATAGTATTGCGAAAAATAATAGGGCAGTTGCACATTGTATTCATCCGCCCGAAACGTTCGCGGAACCCCAAATAAGATGGAATCCGCTACACTCGAAGGGGCCGTAAAACGAGCCATATAGGAGGCGACATTGGAAAAATGCAGCTGAAAGAGAACACCAAGAACAAAGACAATAAAAGCAATGATCCAACGCCATTTGTATAAAAAATAAAAGGCTTGATTGAGTGGTTTGGAAAACCACAGGCGTAACAAATTGATGAATGCTACGCCAAAACCAAGCCCAGCCAAAGAACTGTTTGGAAAGTGACTTAAAATTCCAACGGTTATGCCCACAATCATGAGTGTTTCCAAAACAATTTCGAGATATTTTCTAGAAGGTGTTTGGTTTAAAGTGGGTTTTAAGGTTGATTCCATTAAGTATTGGCCTCAGAAGTAGAGGAAGCCGCCGAATTTTCCGTTTGAGAAGCGGTTTTCTCCGCAGAATTTAATTTTTGTGGTTCAGAAGGCCCATTGGATTCTTTTAAGGAACCCCCATTTGGTAAAGCTTTATTTCGAGAATTTGAATGGGAAGTTTTTGGACTTCGCATCGCTTTTCCCTTTTCAGTTTTTGCCTCATTTTCCTTGAACTCTTTGTCTTTAAAATTCCGTGCTTTTGAAGCTTTTGAAAAGCCTTGATCTCTTGAAGAATACGTCGCTTTTTGTCCTAAAAGATTGGCCACTTCTTGTTCTTCGCGACGAATTTTATGCTCAAGATGACGAATATCTTTTTGTTGGCGAAGCATTGTCAAATCCCGTTCAAATTCACTTTTTTGGTTTTTGCGCAAGCTTGTCAAAATAACTCCAGTAAAAAAACAAAGGAAGGTACAGATACCAAATAGGCTGACCATAATCAACGTAGGAATACGATCCACTCGACCCGTACGCAAGAAATCCAGATAAATAGGAATAAAAAGACAAATGGTAATAATCGCAAACAAAAGCGAAATGCAGGTAAAGAAAGCAAACGGTTTGGTATCGCGCAATAAAGTTCCAATGGTTTTGAGGACTTTAGCTCCATNACTGACCGTATTGAGCTTGGAAACACTTCCTTCTGGACGATCGCGGTAGTCAATTGCCACTTCAGCCAAATTCATATTGTTGTCCAAAGCGAAAATAGTCATTTCAGTCTCAATTTCAAATCCTTTGGAACGCACAGGAAAGGATTTAACGAAATCCCACGAAAAAGCGCGTAAGCCCGTCATGATGTCGGTGACATTGGCATCGTAGAAGGTGTTGATTAAAAAACGCACCAAGCGGTTTCCCACATTGTGGAAAGGACGTTTATTTTCCGTGAAGTAGGTGGAAGATAATCGATCACCAATGGCCATATCGACTCCATCGTACAAAACCAAATCAGCCAATTTTTTGGCATCATTTGCAGGATAGGTATCATCCCCATCGACAAGGACATAACAATCCGCTTCAATATCGCGAAACATTGAACGAACGACATTGCCTTTTCCTTGTTTGGGTTCATAGCGAACAATAGCGCCCGCTTGGCGAGCAATTTCATCGGTGTTATCCGATGAATTGTTGTCGTATACGTAAATATCCGCATGGGGAAATGCGGCACGATAATCCTTGATGACTTTTTCAATCGTCTTGGATTCGTTATAGCAGGGAATCAAAATCGCAATTTTTTTCATAATACTCCCATTATAAAAGGTTTAGGTCAAATAAGAAATGGCCTTTGAAAATCGCTGAAATTAAAAATTACATAAGTAAACCATTTCTTGGAAAAGAAAAAGTAGTTCTNTTGGGAATAAGAAAGTCTTGGTCTTTTCTAGGTTTTTTTCTGTTAAGGTGAAGTGGCAAGAAAGGGGGAATTGTTTTGAATAGAACAGCTAAAGCAAGGCGCTTTGGCTATTCGACGACCACTTGGACTTGGATTACTGGATTTTTAGTTCTGGTCTTTGCCTTAGATGTGATCTGGATGATTACTGTCCCAATGGATAAGGCTCCTGATGAGTATCAACGAATTATTTTATCAAACTACGTTTATCTGAACGGGCGCCTTCCTAATGCTTGGGAACCTGCGGTTCGCATTGAGGGATGGGGCTTTTCCTATGCGCTTCGTCCGATGTTGGTCAATATGATTGGTGCTTTCAATATGCGCCTAGTGTCTCTTTTTACCACCAATCCTTGGGCTTTGGTTCTTTCAGTACGTATCATTTCTGTGATAAGTGGAGTGACCATTGTTTACTTTTGTTTTCGTATTTGTGAATGGTTGGAATGGAAGCCGTGTTGGGCCTTTTTCCTAGGCTTTGTTTGTGCCTTTACTCCCCAAATTACGTTTTTAGCGAGTTATCACAACAATGATATTTTCAGTCTCGCTTGTGTCACTGCTGTTTTGTACAGTTGGGTGCGAGGTATGAAAGAAAATTGGACATGGCCCGATTGTTATCGTTTAGCCATTGCCCTCGGCTTAACGATTTTGTCTTATTACAATGCCTATCCATATGTCCTTTTTTCCATTCCCCTCTTTTTTTTCACGGCCTTTCATCGCGGAATGAGTTCCGCCCAACGAAAACTCGTTTGGCAAAAAACCTTCACCATTATTGGGATCACTTTTCTCATTGCCGGATGGTGGTTTATCCGAAATATGTACTTATACAATGGAGATGTGTTTGGAATCGACACCCGCATCGTAATGGGAGAATTGTATGGGGCTCCCGATTTAAAACCCTCAGCTGTTTTTAAACCGATTAAGGAGGGAATTTCCTATTTTGATTTATGGAATTACACCAATGGACAGGGCTTTTCTTGGAGCCGTAAAACCTTCTTATCGACCATTGCTTTACTTGGCGTGATGGACTTTATTTTCCCCGCCGAAATCTATAATTTTGCGGCTNAGCTTTTANCCATCNGCTTAGTGNTGTTTGTAGGACNATATGCNATTTGGCTGGGAGTAAAGATTTTCAATAGCGTAAAACGAAAATGGGTTTCGCCTGATATTTCTTACAGCCTTTTGTTTTACTTTTTTGCGGCTCTATCGGCCATTATGGTCATTGCCTTGAGCTTGTATTATTCTTGGACTGATGATTTCCAGCCTCAAGGACGCTATATTATGCCTTCGTTTACCACTTTTGCTTTAATGATGGTGGCCGGTTATCGGGGAATCGGCCGCGCTTTAGTGCTTGGCTTTGGAAGCGAGCGATTGGGTACCATTTTTTCTTGGACTTTTTGCAGCGTCTCGTGTGTCATTTTGGTCTCCATGCAATTGTATGCTTATAGTCGGGTGAGTCCAACGTATCTTAATGATTATCCTCGACTCTCTAAAAATTATCTAAATTACTTAGAAACTTATAATGAAGGGACTGTTAAGCCAAGCCATAGAGAAATTGAAGAGCTGCAAAGGGGAAGTTATGAGGAGATGGAAGAAATGGATGCTTATGAGCAAGAAGAAATTTAAATTCCNAAAAGGCTTTCCGATTTTTCCAAAGAGGAAGTNGTTTTTNTACGGCTTAAACTTTTTATGATCAGTCAAGGGACTATGACGTGATTTTGTTGTCATAGTCTCTTTTCATTGTAGAGAATCAAATTTGGCTTAAGTGATTTTTCTAAAAATTTTCGATTTTTAAATACGAGAGGTGAGATGGTGGTTCTTAAAATGGAAAACTTGGCTCAATTCGAACGGATTAAAAATTTTTTTCTTCCTCTTTTTCTTGGCCAAATAGAAAAGAAATTGCCATACTCTTCCAAAAAAGCCTTCTTTTTTCTTCTTTTTAAGTGATATTAGCATAATTCATGTGTCTTTTCTTCCTTAGAACTCACCGTTATACTAAGTCATGCCTCGTCTTCGATGCCATTTCCTTAAAAATTCGAAGACCATCCCTCCGTTTTTGAATGAGCAAAAGAACTTCGTTCTTGTTTTCATTCAGGCATGATCAAGATGCGGCTTAGCTTATTGTTCAAACCTATTTCCTTCGGGCCTCTGCCTTTTTCTCCTTCTTAAGAAAGAGACGTGTGGATCTAGGGTTTAAAAGAATTTATTTCAGCTTCCTAGAAGCTGTATCATAGATATTTTGTGTTTTTATTTCATTCCAAAGTAGAAGGAGGAAAGCTGAATGAAAGTCATTAAGCGAAGTGGCGAAGAAGTATTTTTCGAAGTGTCTAAAATCGAAAGTGCAATTCGTAAAGCCAACGCGGCCACAATGCATTACCAAATGAACGGCTCAGAGTTGTCTGAAGTGATCAATGAAGTCGTTGAACAATGTGAAAAAGTGAAGCGTTCTCCAAGCGTAGAAGAAATCCAAAATATGGTTGAAGCAGCTTTAATGCACCATGGATTTTACGCGGTGGCTAAAAATTATATTACGTATCGCTACGAGCGGGCTTTGGTTCGAAAAAACAATTCAACCGATCAACAAATCATGGCGCTTTTAGAGCGCAACAACGAAGAAGTCAAACAAGAAAATTCCAACAAAAATCCTTTGGTGAACTCTGTCCAACGCGACTATATGGCTGGTGAAGTCTCCAAGGATATCACGCGTCGTTTTTTATTACCCCATGACATCATGGAAGCTCATGACAATGGTTTAATTCACTTTCACGATTCGGATTACTTTGCCCAACATATGCACAATTGTTGCTTAGTGAATTTAGAAGATATGTTGCAAAACGGGACCGTAATTTCGGAAACCATGATTGAAAAACCCCATAGTTTTTCAACCGCCTGCAATATCGCTACGCAAATCATTGCGCAGGTGGCTAGTTCTCAATACGGTGGTCAATCCATTACGCTTTCTCATTTGGCTCCTTTTGTCGACATCTCCCGTCAAAAAGCACGAGTAGAAGTGCGAGAAGAATTAGAAACGATGAATTTGCCTACCGATGATCACACCGTCAATGAAATTGCGGAAATGCGGGTACAAAAAGAAATCGAAAAGGGCGTTCAGACCATTCAATATCAAGTCATTACCTTGATGACAACCAATGGACAAGCGCCATTCATTACCGTCTTTATGGATCTCAATGAAGTGGAAGATCCACAAACCAAAGCAGACTTAGCCTCTATTATTGAAGCGGTTTTAAAACAACGCATTTTAGGCGTGAAAAATGAAAGCGGGCACTACATTACTCCTGCTTTCCCTAAACTTATATACGTGCTTTCCGAAAATAATATTCATCCCGATAGCGAATATTATTACCTCACCAAATTGGCTGCCAAGTGTACGGCCAAACGTATGGTACCAGACTACATCTCCGAAAAGATGATGTTGAAGCTTAAAGTGGATGCTAATGGGGAAGGCCATTGTTATCCTGCCATGGGATGCCGTTCTTTTTTAACACCTTACATTAATGAAGAAGGCAAACCCCAATACTATGGACGCTTTAACCAAGGCGTAGTCACCATCAACTTAGTGGATGTGGCTTGCTCGTCTCGCGGCAATGAAAGAGAATTTTGGCGTATTTTTGACCAACGTTTAGAACTATGTCATCGCGCTTTAATGATTCGTCATGNGCGGCTTTTGAATACGCCTAGTGATGTNGCGCCNATTTTGTGGCAAAATGGTGCTCTAGCNCGCTTAAAGANAGGGGAAACCATCGATAAGTTGTTGTTTGGGGGGTATTCCACCATTTCCCTTGGTTATGCTGGGCTTTGTGAAGCGGTTTATTATATGCGTGGTGTATCCCATACTGATCCCGATGGTTTTAAATTTGCTAAACGCATTATGGATTACCTCAATGCAGCTTGCGCGCGTTGGAAAGCGATGCACAACATCGATTTCTCTTTGTATGGCACGCCAATGGAATCCACTACCTATAAATTTGCTCGGACGTTACAAGATCGTTTTGGTTTAATTCCTCATGTAACGGACAAAAATTACATCACCAATTCCTATCACGTTCATGTTACGGAACCTATCGATGCCTTTAAGAAATTATCCTTTGAATCCAAATTCCAACAACTCTCTCCAGGAGGGGCCATTTCGTATGTAGAAGTGCCCAATATGACCAACAATTTACCCGCCGTGATGGCTTTAATTACCCATATTTATGACAATATTATGTATGCTGAACTCAATACGAAATCAGACTATTGTCAAGAATGTGGATACGAAGGGGAAATTGAGATCAAAGAAGATGAAAGCCATAAACTGTTTTGGCAATGTCCACATTGTGGCAATACGGACCAAAGCAAAATGAACGTCGCCCGACGCACCTGTGGATATATTGGCACTCAGTTTTGGAATCAAGGCCGTACGCAAGAAATCCAAGAACGAGTTACCCATTTGTAAAAGGACAACTCCTAATAAAATAAGACAACTCCAAATGAAATAAACGCATTTCAAGGATGTAAAAGGACAACTCCTAATAAAATAAGCTAACTGGAAAATTTTAATTCAAGGTGTCTCATGTTAATTCAAGANGCCTTAAAAGTGTTTCTCAGTTCCTAAAATGTCTTAATCCAAAATGACTTATATATTTCTTCTTATATAGGNCTTAAGAATTCCTCTATATATAGTATTTTATGAGTATTTCTCGAGTGACTTTTTGAAAAGTCACTCTTTTTCTATTTCAAGATGACTTTGACCATGCATTGTTAAGCGATTTACTTAAATTCGTCCGCGTTTTATTCCTCGATTTATATTCATAGGGTATGAATATAAATCGCTACTTTATTTACAGATCGAACTAGGATAAGAAGATTGGTAAGCTTAGTCTAAGAGCGAGGCATAATTATGCCTCATTCTTAGATCTCTGAAAGAAATCTGACATAATTTTTAGTTAATCCCATAGATAAAAAAGNATTTACCTAGCTCACCTATCTATTATTTTCGAGNCATAAATTTTGGAAGAATTTAAGCTCTTTATGATCCAGATACTAACACGGTAACCATCACCAGTATTGCTGACTTTGTAGCNGCAATGAAAGTACCCACCAAAGAAGTTGGCGCCTTTGATTCCTTGGACCGTAGCCAAGGAGAAAATACNCTCTTTGGTGAAGATGGCGAAGCTTCACACTTTGATCTAATTGAAGCGGATTTATTGGTAGACAGTGAGTATGCTGAAGCTTTTGAAAGTGATTTAGCGAAAACAGATAGTCTAGGTAAAACGGTAGAAGAACGCGTAAATATGTATAATCCTATGTATTACCTTTGTGG
>WFLX010018708.1_pt1 | contig 18003 bp, 11 predicted proteins | sample 4967041 | NCBI WGS metagenome assembly WFLX01 (sample SAMN12857096, study PRJNA449069) | gut metagenome | isolation source: stool from male and female vole | host: Microtus ochrogaster | place: USA:Florida | collected 2017 | reverse complement strand
CCGGCTCAAAAAAGTTTTTCCAAATTATGAATTCCTACTATGCCGATTACGGTTTTGTAGCGTGTTGGGAGGATTGATTTTATTTCTCTTCCCTCTTTACGGTCAGAAACAATTGGATGTAAATGCGCTTCCGGTGATTCACTCAGAGTATATTTCATGTTCTTCCGAAGCAGAAGATATAACTGATTGGTGGAAATCGTTTGAAGATCCGAATCTAAATATTCTGGAAGAACTCGCCATTAAAAATAATTATGACATACGCGCATCGCTAAGTAGAATAGAAGCGTCGCGTCAAATGTTAAAACAAGCATATTCCGGATATTTTCCCACCGTAGATGTTTTTGCCGGATTTGATGTTAATAAAGATTCCGGAAGAGAAGATAAACCATACGGACATGTCCCTACTTCTTCATTTTTTAATGTCGGGGCGAATGTGTCATGGGAAATTGATTTATTTGGAAGAATCAAACAGAAAGCAAAATCAGGTAAGATATCTGTTAATATTTCTCGATTGGACTACGAATCGTTGTTGGTTAGTCTTACAGCCGAAGTTGCTCAGAATTATGGTGCTCTTTGCATGTATCATCAGCAACTACTCATTGCAAATGCTCATTTGAAATCTCAAATAGAGATGTTTGACATTGTCAAAGACAGGTATAAAGCGGGATTGATTTCAAAACTTGACGTAGCTCAATCTGAAAATACCGTCAACAGCACCAAACTTAAAATCCCAATGTTGGAGGCTCAACAAGCAGTGGTTAAAAATTCGTTGGCTGTGCTTTGCGGAGTCTCTCCGGGAGAATTGGATTCTCTTTTAGATGCAAATGTTCAACCGACATTGCGCATTCCGGAAGCAATCGGGCAGCCGGCTGATATTCTTCGTAATCGTCCTGATATTGCCATGGCTGAGCAACATATAGCAGCCACTGCCGAGGAATTGGGNATTGCAAAAAAAGATTATCTTNCCTCTTTATCTATTAATGCATCAGTTGGAACCTCTTCTCATGACTTAAAAGGTCTTTTCGGTCNACACAGTCTTANTTTTGCCGTAACTCCTCAATTAACATGGACACTCTTTGAAGGATTGTCAAGAAGAGCGAATGTAGCTGAGAAGAGAGCATTAATGGAAGCACAAATTGAAACATACAATAGCAGCGTGTTGACGGCTTTGCAAGAAGTGGATAATGCGATAGTTAACTATACAGCCGCCCGCAAGGAACTGACTCTTTATGATAATGCCTTGGCTACGAGCCGCGAAATGCTACTGCTATCTATTGACCGCTATAAATTAGGGCTGGCGAATTATTCAGATGTAGCAAGTTCTCAAGTGGCATATTTGAGTTATCAAACCTCCCTGCTGACTTCAAGAAATAACTGCTTTAACAGTCTTGTGGCTTTATATAAAGCTTTAGGTGGAGGTTGGAAAAACAATCTCGCAAAAAAATAAATCCGGAATTAAATACTTTCTCGAATATGAATAAAGATAAGCATAATAGAATTTCAACTAAAAAAGTTCCGAATTGGGCTTTATGGTTATTATTTATAATTTGTGTGGCGTTAGGTTTCTTTTTTGCCGGTTGCAAGAAAGATGTGAAGAATGCCTCCGGGTCTGAAATTCCGGAAATTGCAACAGCCAAGCCGGAAATAAGAGATGTCATAATCACCTCCACTTATCCGGCTTCTATTGAATCTTCGGATAAAGCTGAAGTTGTAGGACGTGTAAATGGACTGATTAAAGCCAAACATTTTAAGGAGGGTGATTTTGTAAAGGCAGGGCAATCTCTCTACACTATTGAATCAACTATTTATGATGCCGGATTAAGAGAGGCTGAGGCTCAGTTGGCTTCTGCAAATGCACAATTAAAATATGCCACTCATCATTATAAAGCCCTTGAGTTGGCATATAAGACTAATGCCGTATCTGAAATGGAGGTTTCCCAAGCGTTGAGTCAGATGCAAGCGGCATCTGCAACTGTCATGCAGACTCAATCACAAGTGAATACTGCAAGAACAAAAGCCGGATATTGTCGGGTAGTGGCTCCTATCAGCGGAAGAATTACTTCTTCAACATTAGATGTAGGCAATTATGTTAATGGAGAAGGTGCTCCGGTCACTTTAGCAACCATATATAATAATGATAAAATGACGGTCAGTTTGTCTATTCCGGAACAAATATACGCTCAAATATCAGCTGATGGCGAGGGATTCAAAAAAGAGATGTACAGGGAAGTGAAATTATTACTAACTAATGATGAAAGCCGGGCAAACGATGTGCCTCAATATATTATTAATATTAATTATGAATCTCCCGAAGTTGATTCATCCACAGGTAATATTATTTTGAAAGGAAATATCCGCGGAGTCGATGAGAAACTTCGTCCGGGAATGTACGGTATTGTAAAACTCCCTCTTAATAATGTGGCAAATGGAATTTTAGTAAGGGATGCTTCAATATCCACCGACCAAAGAGGAAAATATCTATATACGATTAATGCAAAGAATGAAGTTGTTTACACTCCTATTCAAGTCGGGGAATTGTATAACGATTCATTGCGGGTCATAAAATCCGGATTGAAGCCTGATACTCAATATGTGAGAGATGCGATGATGAACGTTCGCTCCGGGGAAAGAGTAAAACCTGTTTTGAAATAAAAATTGGGGCTTATGTTTTCAAGATTTTTTATCAACCGACCAATATTTGCCACCGTTATTGCAATTTTGATGGTAATAGCAGGGGCATTTACTGTTTTCACATTGCCTATTGCACAATATCCGGATATTACGCCACCAACGGTGATGGTGAGTGCAAGTTATCCGGGCGCAGATGCCCAAACAGTAGCGGAAACAATAGGTGTTCCTATTGAGCAGCAGGTTAACGGAATCGAAGGGATGTTATATATGAGTAGTAATTCCGGCTCTGACGGTAGCTATTCTTTAACATTAACCTTTGAAAACGGCACCAATCTTGATGAGGCGGCAGTAGAAGTTCAAAATAGGATTCAGGAGGCGGAAGCCTCATTACCGTCTGTCGTAAAACAAGAGGGATTGAGTGTTTTAAAGAATTCATCCAATCAGGTCCTGTTTGTCTGCTCTCGAGAGTGATAANGATGCAGGATATGNTGCATTNTATCTGACAAATTATGCNCANTTAAATNTTATTGANNCATTGTCAAGNGNTGAGGGTGTAGGAGGTNTTTCAGCTTTCGGAGNAGGCGAATACAGCATGAGAATTTGGNTGANTCNTCAATTGATNANCNCACGCGGCGTAACACCGGCAGATGTTGAGGCGGCAATTACAAGTCAGAATATGCAGGTATCAGCCGGGTCAGTTGGTACGCCCCATTCCGGCAAGGCAATGTTTGAATATACTTTGACAAGCCAAGGTAAGTTATCATCCCCGGAGGAATTTGGGAATATTATAATTAAAAATAATGAATCCGGAATTCTTAGATTAAAAGATATTGCCAAAATAGACTTGGGTAGCGAGAGTTATGGTCAGGTTGCCAAAGTTAACAATAAGGAAACATGTCTTATTGGCATTCAGCAACTTCCTGATGCCAATGCTCTTGATGTTGCCAATAAATCAATTGCAGAACTTGAACGTTTGTCGCAATATTTCCCGGATGGAGTACATTATTCCATAGTGCAAAATTCAACGGACTTTGTGAAATCATCCTTATCTGATGTGATGACGACGTTCCTTCTTACATCACTCATTGTGATGATAGTCATAATGATATTTTTGCAGAATTGGAGAGCGGTAATAATTCCAATGATAACAATCCCTGTTTCCTTAATAGCAACGTTTGCCGTAATGAAATTAATGGGCTTTTCTCTAAATACGTTGACATTGTTTGGATTGGTATTGGCAATTGCTATAGTTGTAGATGATGCAATAGTGGTGGTGGAAGATTGCTCCAGATTGGTGGATAAAGGTGTGTTGAATTCAAAGCAAGCTGCAATCAGGGCTATGCAGGAATTGACCGGTCCGGTGATTGGTGAGGTCCTGGTCTTAATGTCTGTCTTTATTCCGACCGCATTTATATCAGGAATTACCGGAAAGTTGTATAAGCAATTTGNACTNACTATAGCCGTTTNAACTNCCNTTTCAGGATTTAATGCTNTAACACTNACACCGGCATTATGNTCATTATTNTTAACTNCGAGAAAGCAAACAAAATTTNCGCCCATCCCCTTTTCGTGTGGTTTAATAAATTCTGGGCAAAGTGTGAAGGACTCTATGAAAAGACCATTAATCTCATGTTGAGTCATGCCGGAATTTCAATGGTTATATTCGCCGCAATAGCCGGATTAGGTATCTGGGGTTATATAGTTTGGCCGTCAAGTTATATACCTTCAGAAGATATGGGATATTTTATGACAAGTGTCCAACTTCCCCAAAATGCATCTTTGGAACGCACAAATGTTGTAATGGATGGAATGTCGGAAAAAATTAAGAATATTCCTGGAGTCAAGGATGTGATGTCAATTTCAGGATTCTCTTTTATCGCAGGAGGTTCAGGCTCCAACCTGGGAATTTTAATGGTTGAATTAGATCCTTGGGATAAGCGAAGCAAAAAGGAGAGCATAGATGCAATAATGGAGAAGGTTGATGAAATTGGCGCAAAGGATTTTCAACAAGCCTCCATATTCTCGGTTAATCCTCCGGCAATTCCAGGATTAGGCATTTCGGGAGGTTTGCAGATGCAATTGCTTGATATCAATAATCTCGGTGCCTCGGAAATGCAGAAGGCTTTAGTGGCAATACAAAGAGCAGCTGAGAAAGATAAAAGATTGNCATCTGTAACTTCAATGTATGAAGGAGAAGTTCCTCAATATAAAATTNAGGNTNACCGTNACAGAGTCNCAACTCTTAACTTGAATTTAAGTGATGTTTATTCTGTAATATCATCTTTTATGGGAGGAACTTATGTAGATGATTTTATGTACATGGGCAAGTCGTTCCAAGTCATAATGAAGGGTAATGCAGCCACAGGACGAGATGTATCGGATTTAAGGAAATTGAGCGTTAGAAATGGTGATGGCAGAATGATCAATTTGGAATCGGTCATGAAAATTATTCCTGTAATGGGTCAAAGCAGCATCAATCGGTATAATATGTACTCTACTGCATCTCTAACAGCTAATGCTGCTAAAGGTATCTCTTCAGCCGATGCTATCAAAGCGATGGAAGAGATAGTAAGAGCCACGGTTGGCAAGAATTTCTCCTACGCATGGACAGGAGAGGCTTACCAGGAAACCCAGGCACATACTACAATTCAATTTGTATTTATTTTCGCAGTAATCATGACTTTGCTTGTATTGGCAGCTCAATATGAGAGCTGGACTAACCCGGTAGCTGTTGTCTTAAGTATGCCGATTGCAATTTGTGGAACTATTATCGGATGTATTTTCTATGATTACAGTGTTAGTATTTACACTCAGATTGGATTGATTTTGCTGTTGGGTATGTCTGCCAAGAATGCGATATTGATTGTGGAATACGCAATGGACTTCAGAAAAGCCGGTGTGCCGATTCAGAAGGCTGCCCATGATGCCGGTGTTATCCGGTTCCGCCCGATAATGATGACAGCGTGTGCATTTGTCTTTGGCGTTATGCCAATGATGTTTGCATCCGGAGCGGGAGCAAACAGCAGGCGTGAGCTGGGAACTGCCGTAGTCTTTGGAATGGCATTAAATGGCTTGATCGGCACCACATTTGTTCCGGTATTCTGGAAAGTCCTTCAGGAATTTAACGAAAAGTATCTGGCTCCCCTATTCCCGCCAAAATCCGGAGTACTTCCTAAGAATCTCCCGGCATCTGATTCAGGCGCAGCTTCAATTTAGTTCTCAAACTTCAACCTTTAAAATAATTTTTGACGTGATGGAATTTAGTTAAAAATGAAATAATTAAAAAATAAATATGGTGGTCAATCACTTGGCCACCATATTTTTTATATTGCAATAATCGTTGCTATTAAATCCAGCGAACGTAAGCAAAGTCCATGCGGTGAGGAAGATCTGCGTTCTTGGGATACATTCTCAAAGCATAACGGAACATTCCGGCTTCTTTAATTTTCATCTTAAGAGCGTAAGTATAGATGCTTCCATCTTTCTCTTTTACCTTCAGGTCTTCTGTTCCGGCAAAAGTGCTTTCGCCGTCAAGTTCACGATAATAAACCAATTCAACACCAATTGCATCACCAAGACCTTTAGTGTCGATCTTGCAACTGACTTCAAGTTCAGAACCGGTATTGAGTGCATTTGCCAATGTGTCATCATAGTTGACAGAAAGAACTTGAATATCATTCCATTTGGAAGCAACTTCTTCTTTCCATGCTACAATTTCACGAGCTTTTGCAAAATCGTGAGCCTCAAGTTTAGCGGCACGTTTAGCTTCAGGTTTATAGAAACGTTCAATGTAATCATCAAGCTGACGCTTCATTGTGAAGTGAGGAGCGATGTGGCAGAGAGAACGTTTAATATACTGAATCCATTCAGGGCTATATCCGTTATAATTCTTGTTGAAATATAATGGAATAATTTGATTTTCAAGCATTGAATAGATTGTTGCAGCATCAAGTTTGTCTTGCTGGCTGTTGTCGGTATAAGTAATCTTATCTGTCAATGCCCAGCCTGCCTGTTCATCAAATTTATAACCTTCATACCACCATCCGTCGAGAACTGAGAAATTCAGCACTCCGTTCATGAGAGCTTTTTCTCCGGATGTGCCGGATGCTTCAAGCGGACGGGTGGGAGTGTTGAGCCAGATGTCAACACCTGTAACGAGACGTTTTGCCACAATCATATTATAGTCTTCCAAGAATATAATCTTACCCTGGAATTGAGGCATTTTAGAGATCTCGATGATACGTTGAATCAAACCTTGACCTGCTCCGTCAGCAGGATGAGCTTTACCGGAGAAGATGAATTGAACAGGATATTGCTCATTATTTACGATTTTTGCAAGACGATCAAGGTCTGTGAAGAGCAGATGAGCGCGTTTGTAAGTAGCAAAGCGACGTGCGAAACCTATAATCAAAGCATTGGGGTTAATCTTATCCAATATTTTAACTACGGCTGAGGGATCACCTTGATTCTTAAGCCATTTTTCTTTGAAATCGTTTTTAACAAAGTTGATGAACTTATTCTTCATGGTCATTCTCATGTTCCAAATTTCATCATCTCCGACTTCAAAGATACCTTTCCAAGCTTCCGGATTGGATTGGTCTTCATAAATTTCTGAGCCAAGTTTCTCAGTGTAGAATGTTTTCCATTCGCTTGCTGCCCATGTCGGCATGTGCACACCGTTAGTAACATAGCCCACGTGAGATTCTTCCGGGCTATAGCCTTTCCAAATGCCGGCAAACATTTTCTTTGAAACTTCGCCGTGGAGCCAACTTACGCCATTTGCTTCCTGACATGTGTTCAATGCAAATACGCTCATTGAGAAGCGCTCGTTAGTGTTCGGATTTTCACGACCCATGTTGATTAAGTCGTTCCATGAAATTCCAAGTTTAGCGGGATATTCTCCGAGATATTTACCGAAAAGGCTTTCCTCAAAGTAGTCATGTCCTGCAGGCACAGNAGTATGAACGGNATAAAGANAAGTAGCGCGGNCAATTTCCAATGCTACATTGAAAGGCAAATGGTCATNTTGAACGTAGTCAACGAGACGTTGNAGATTCAGAAGANCTGCATGACCTTCATTGCAGTGATAAATATCAGTCTTAATGCCGAGACGGTTGAGCATTATTACGCCACCTATACCGAGCAAATATTCTTGCTTGATACGATTTTCCCAATCACCGCCATAAAGTTTATGGGTAATCGGGCGGTCGAATTCTGAATTGCGGTCAAAATCTGTGTCGAGAAGATAGAGTTTCATTCTGCCCACATTCACACGCCAAACGTGGCAATAAATTATGCGTCCGGGATAAGGAACTTCCAAAATCATCGGTTGACCATCCTCATCCAAAACTTGCTCAATGGGTAATTGCTCAAAGTTTTGGGCTTCATAATTTGCGATTTGTTGACCGTCAAGAGAAAGGCTCTGAGAGAAGTAACCATAACGATAAAGGAATCCGACAGCAGTCATATTTACGCGGCTGTCTGATGCTTGTTTGATATAGTCACCGGCAAGGACACCAAGACCGCCGGAATAAATCTTAAGGCAGTTGCAGAGTCCATATTCCATTGAAAAATATGCCACGGAGGGAATGTCATTGCGCATCGGTTGCTTCATGTATTCTTTGAAAGAAGCATAGACGATTTTGATGCGGTCCATAAATGCCTTATCGTTGATGATTTCTTTAAGGCGTTCGTAGCTCATTTGTTGGAGAAGCATCACAGGATTCTCTCCAACTTTTCGCCAAAGGTTGCGGTCAAGATCATGGAAAAGGCTTTTTGCCTCGCTATTCCATACCCACCAAAGGTTTTTACTCATTTCCTCAAGCGGCTTGAGTTGCTTGGGAAGTTCAGTGCTAACAGTCAGATTATGCCATACAGGCTGATTTGAGTTGCTAACTTCAAGTTTCATAAGAAATTATATTAGTTAATTTGTTTCAGAATTAAGTTATTTTTTATTTAATACGCGAGCTTTGCTATTTTTAAATGCTATTGCAAAAGCTTCATAATAATCTATGATAAAGAATTTCCAATCTGCTTTATGAGATGTCTCAAAGGCAGCTTTTTTGCATTCAGTTACGATATTTGGAGAATATGACATATAATCTGCCACATTCTGAGAAATCATTTCTACTGATTCCCCATAATTAGTGTCTTCCCTATTGATAACCTTTACACCGGTCTTTTCAATATTGTCAGATTTTAGTGCCGTCAGCACCCATTGACCGAAGCCCGCTTTATCGGTAGTGATAGTTGGGATTCCGAATGCCACGCTTTCGAGTGGCGTGTATCCCCAGGGTTCATAATAAGACGGGAACACTGTTAAATCCAATGCAGGAAGCAAATCATAATAAGATATATTGACGATTCCATCGTTTCCGTCAAGATAGCAAGGCACAAAGACTATCTTAATATTTTTCAATTTTCCTTCCTGATGCAGTGAGCGCAGACGACAACAAACATTGTCGGAATCTTCATTATTTAATCTGTGTGTCAGATAAGGGATTGCCGGAGTTTCATTGCCGTTATCGTTTAAGTCAATCAATAACTCGCCTGAGGGTTCTTTTACCCAAGCCGGAACCAGAATAAGCGCCAATACTTCTTTAAATTCAGTCATAGGATTTTCACCCAATTTTATCATTGAATCAATGAAAAGGTCTAATCCCTTATTGCGATATTCATTTCTTCCGGATGTGGCAATGATAAATGTATCTTTTGAAAGTTCCTCATTATAGAGAAGGCTTGCAATTTTCAAAAGTTTTTCACGCCCATCCTTGCGTTGCTTGGCATATTTCTTTTCTCCGGGAATGAAATTTGGTTCAAATCCATTGGGAGTTACCACAGCCGGGGCAATATCAAGAAGTTGCTTACATTCCCTAGCAGTAACTTCGCTGACAGTAGTGAAACAATCAGCATTATGTGCTGCACACTTTTCCAAAGAATGTTTTGCTTCCATATTCAATTCGGAAGCCATTTGATCCCCATTGTAGCCATCAAAATATTGATAAAGGTTTTTCCCGTTGCCACAAATGGAGCGACCTATGCTCGTTGCATGTGTAGTGAAAATTGTGGAAATTTTTGGACAGTGTGCTTTCAAGTAAAGGAGTCCCATTCCTGTAGTCCACTCATCAAAGTGCGCTATGACTTTTGATTCANCAGCATTTAAATGAGTGGAAATCGCTNCTATTACTANTGCGGAAGCAACTGCAAAGGCACAAGACTCATCATAGTCCCCGTATGCATGAATGGAATCTACTCCAAATTTTTCCCACATCTCTCCATAAATATTATTGAGAATGCCGAAGATTCCTTGGAATTTAACTAATACCACGATCGGCGAACCGGGTATATCCCATCTGCCAACGCGTATTGAAATGTCATGGGGAAGATTTATTTTTGAAGCAGCACGCCCCNGGAGTGTTTTGCGTTCTATGAAAGTAGGTGCCTGATTCTCTCCGGTCCAAACGTCGGGACCGATAAAAATCAACTTGTCTCCAAATTTTTGTTGCAATTCATGAGCCTTTGTTGAGAGAACGGTATAGATACCTCCTATTTTATTACATACTTCCCAACTTGTCTCAAACAACAAATCAATGTTTTTTTCTGAAAAGTTTACCATTATATTAAAAAAACAATCATAAGTGTAGCTAAAATTAAATTTTTGCCACACGTCTGCTTACCTTTTCCTGTAGATTCTACTAAATGACTGTAAAAATGCCATTTGATGATTGGTAAGACAATAGTCTTACACCGCAAAATTACAAATAATCTGTGGAATATGCAAAAATTTCAATATTAAACGGAAATATTCAAAAAAATCGACCTGCCTTTAACTCCCGCGGAGTATTTATTGCTTAAATTTATGATATAATTTATCAATGATTTTTGAATCCACCTTTTCGTCAAATTTTCTTGCCCATAGATGAGGTGTTTTTTCCAATAAAGGATAATCATCCTNCGTGAAAGTCCATGNATNNCGTATNCTCTCCCCTCTCGNCCAATNGATAAATCGCATGTTACTCAAATTTATCTCTTTAGTGTCCTTAACAACTGTAGGATCATTCAAATTGTTTTTAAATGGAGAATTGCAAAGAAGTGTCGGTAGAAAAATTTCATCGCATGTGCTCGTATGCCTGAATACTTTTTCAAGCCAATCTCTATGGCTCATGACATAACGTGCAAAGTCATCTGTAATGCTAAACCATTGGGATCCGTAATGGAAATGGACATCCCTGTTGATTTTAAACCCCGCCATCATTTGCAATCCTTTAAAAAAATGATTAACCAGGCGTGTGTAAAAAGGACGTTCCCCTTCAGGAAAAACTGTGTAATAATAAAAACGAGATAAAGTAGATTGTCTTAATTCCCAAAGATTGACGAATTCTTTCCCTTTGTTTTTTTCAAAAAATTCATGTATATAATCCTGACTCTTTATCGGCATATCCATTCCCGACAATAGATGATAGTAATCATACTTTCCTTGAGAAGTTGCGGCTTCAAGCAGATCTAATTCAACCCGCATGATACTTACCCCTCCCCAATTAACTTTTCTTCTTTTAGGTATAAAAATCAATTTGGAGAATTTCGTTATATCTTCCCACTCCTTTGGATTGAAATTATTTGCTTTCTTATCAACGTGAATATAAATATCATTCAAGGGATGATCCAGCATTTCAATCAGTTTGCGTAATTGACCAAAATTAGTGTGTGCTAAAATCAAATAAGCGTGTTTTCCCATAAATTAATTATATTTATATTCGGGTTGAAGATTATTATTACCGAGGTGTTAAATTTGAAAAGTGTGTCAAAATGATGATTTCAAATACTCCATTTTGACACACCTTTATTTTATTCAAATAATTTCTCAGGCTTTGCAGGATGAGTCCATCGNGCAACGANGCNTAATTTGCTTAAAGANATCATNCCCTTTATTATCAACTAAANTAAATGCCGGGAAATTTTCNACATCAATTTTCCAGATTGCCTCCATTCCAAGTTCAGGATATTCCAGGAGCTCAACATTTTTGATACTGTCTTTAGCTAAAATTGCAGCCGGACCTCCTATTGAACCCAGATAAAAGCCTCCGTGTTTCTTGCAGGCATCTGTCACTTGTTGCGAACGATTTCCTTTGGCTATCATTATCATTGAACCTCCGGCTGCCTGGAATTGATCAACATAACTATCCATGCGTCCGGCTGTGGTAGGTCCGAATGATCCTGATGGCATTCCTTCCGGTTTTTTGGCGGGACCGGCATAATAAATCGGGTGCTCTTTCAAATAATCAGGCATTGGTTCGCCTGCGTCCAAACGTTCTTTTATCTTTGCATGAGCAATGTCGCGCCCAACAATAATAGTACCTTTGAGTGAGAGGCGTGTGCTGACGGGATATTTATTCAAATCTTCGAGCACTTCCTTCATCGGGCGATTGAGGTCTATCTCAATTACCTCACCTTCACCGGCTTTGCGATATTCCAATGGTATCAATTCTCCGGGGAATTCATCAAGTTTTTCAATCCAAAGACCTTCACGATTGATTTTTGCCTTGACATTTCTGTCTGCCGAGCAACTAACTCCCATTCCAACAGGGCAAGAAGCTCCGTGGCGTGGAAGACGGATTACACGTACGTCGTGAGCAAAATATTTTCCTCCGAATTGAGCTCCTAATCCGAGATTTTGTGCCGCTTCAAGAAGTTCTTTTTCCAATTCCACATCTCTGAAGGCTTGTCCATATTCATTCCCTTTTGTAGGGAGTGAATCATAATATTTTGCGGATGCTTTCTTAACTGTTGCCAGATTAACCTCAGCAGATGTGCCACCGATTACAAAAGCGATATGATAAGGGGGACATGCCGCAGTTCCCAAAGATTTCATCNNTTCAATCANGAANGGCACGAGAGTCTTTTTATTAAGAATAGCCTTTGTTTCTTGATATAAATAGGTTTTGTTGGCAGAACCGCCACCTTTTGCTATAAATAGGAATTTGTATTCNTCTCCCTCTGTGGCATNAATTTCAATCTGTGCAGGAAGATTGCATCCGGTGTTAACCTCATCATACATTGTCAAAGGAGCATTTTGAGAATAACGAAGGTTATTTTCAGTGTAAGTTTTATATACACCTAATGATATTTTTTCTTCATCATTACATCCTGTCCAAACCTGTTGTCCCTTATAACCGGCGCAAATGGATGTGCCGGTATCCTGACAGAAAGGAAGTACCCCCTTGGAAGCAACCTCCGCATTACGAAGCATTGTGAGAGCAACGAATTTATCGTTTTCCGATGCTTCAGGGTCATTAAGAATTTTAGCTACCATCTCATTATGTTCTCTTCTGAGCATAAAGGAGCAGTCGTGGGAGGCGACGTTTGCAATAACAGTCAAGGCTTCAGGATCCACCACGAGCNTTTCGTGGCCGTTNCAGNTCTCAACTTTTACNTAANCTTTTGTGATTAATTTATATTCTGTTGTGTCCTGCCCTAATGGAAAGGGTTCTTGGTAATGAAAAGGTTTTGTAGCCATTATTGATATAAATTTAATTTTTTCATTTTATCGCGAATTTAATAAAAATTTTTAAATCAATGATTCATAAAACTAAAAAAAGAAGTGAAGTTAGGAAGTTATAAAATATTTAAATAAATTTGTAAGAATAATTCAGCAATAAAGACCTTAAAATGAAAAAAATTGCAGCTGTCACAATGGTGAGAGATGATGATTTCTTCCTGCGCAAATGGGTTGAATATTATGGAAGGGAGTTGGGGAAAGATAATCTTTATATCTTTTTCGATGGAGAAGACCAGAAAATTCCTGACTATTGCGAAGGAACCAACACCTACATTCACAAAAGATTGGTAAATCAAATCGTAGAAGGTGAACGCCTGCGCCTCGGCATTCTCAGTGATAAGGCAGCTGAATTATTAACTCATGGATATGATTTGGTCATAGGTGTGGATTGCGATGAATATATAGTTGTGGATCCTATGCTTGGAAAAGGATTGGCTGAATTTTTGTCTGAACAAAAAATTGATACAACAATTTCTCCATTAGGAGTAGACATGGGTCAGCATCTGAAGGTAGAAAAAGAGATTGACAAGAATATCGGGTTCTTGCAGCAACGAAGATTCGGCTATCTTTCCACCCGATACACAAAAGGCTCAATTATAACCCGTCCTGCGCGCTGGGGACGTGGCTTTCATCGTGTCAAAGGTCATAATTTTCACATTTGTCAGAATTTGTACCTGTTTCACTTTGGATGTATAGATATGAAGATGATGCAAGAAAGATTTATGAATCCCGACAGAATTGGAGGCACCTCTATGCGTCATTTCAAAAAGAGAACTAAAACAATTGACATTGTTACNAAAAACAAANCCCGGGATTTCAATAAGTGGACTAAAATNGCCAGAANATTGCAAACCATAATTCGTCCGGTTTATTCAGTTAACAAGCCTGCTATGTTGGGTCGCACGATTGTGGTGGAAATTCCCGAGAGGTTCCGTTCTATCCTTTAATGATTTTTTCTGCTACGGTTCCGGAGAGAGGATTTATAGCTTCAATTTCTTTATATGATGTTTTAGTAAAGAAAGATTCCTTCGACCATTTATCGTAAGTTTCCGGGCTATAAGGGTGGTTTTTGTGCCCAAACCATAGGCTGTGTGTAGGGTCTTGGTCTATTTTGGGCATTTTAAGATATAGTTGGCGGGCAATAGGATTATTTTCAATTGCAAAGCGAAATAGCATTTGATGAGCAAAATATGTATGGATTTTGTTTTCTGATTCCCAATATTTGAAAATAAGGTCTCTCCATACCTTAAGCAATGGATTCCCTTTTTTTGCTCTTATAAAGCAATTCTGAATGAATGAATAAGAAAAGATATTTCCGGCATGGAATACAAAAAAGTCTTCATTCATAATATAGTCCGGAACAGGCATAGTAAAAAAGTCTGTTGAATCTGCCCAAACCCCGCCATGCTCATAAAGGAGTTCTACCCTGCAAATATCAGTGAAATGAGCTGAACTAATATTTCCGGCTTTCCATTTTTTTATTATATAATCCGGGAGACTAATCCAATCAAAAATTGACTTTTCATCCAAAATANTAAGTGGCAGATCACTATGCTTTCTCATGCTCCGAAAACAAGCTTTCACCAGGGCGGGTGCTTTTTCTTCCCCTTGAAGCCATATTGTAAATAATCGTTCGGGTTCCTCGGACACTTTTTGAGGTGCAGGATTAAGTTTTAAAACGTATGGTCTGTATGCTTTACAAAACTTGAATAGAGCTTTTTCAAATACCTGCTTTCTAATATTTCCTCTTCTTTGNCTTGAATACCAGAGTGGGTTNAATATATGCGCNTGTNAANTAAAATACGCGTTGAAAGAAACAGAATTTTGCAATTTCTTAAATATATTGGGATATATGGAACTCATAAAACTTACAATACGGCAGTTAAAATAATATTTAGCAAAAATAGTAATTTTTTGAAATCTAAATGATGCTCCTGATAAGATTTTTTAACATTCTTAAACAACATTGGTAAAAATTGTTTACCAATTTATTTGTATTTTTGCATATTGTGCAGTAATGTTTCTGCTATTACAAAGAAATAATATGAAACTTAAAAATATAATTTTCCCTCTTATTTCAGTAATATTCATTTCCTTGTCGGGAATCAGTCTTGAAGCCTTTGCCGGAGATTCTGATTCTGCTGCTCAAGTTTCAACAACTGCTTCCGCTCAGACTTCAAAGAAGAATTCATATAGAAGCAAGTCTAAAAGTAATTCTTCTAAATCCCCAAAAAAGAAATCTCGGAGAGGTAAAAATTCTAAAAATTACAAAAAGAAAAACTCCGGTAAAGGTTCAAGAAAAACTTCTAAAAAGAACACATATATTCCCCCACGAGAGCAACCATCCAACGATTCGCTGACATTGAGTGTGAATCAGGCAGTCATTGATAATATTCCAAAAGATATAAATCCGGGAGGACTCAGAATCAACAAAGTCAATCCAAACAAAAGATTCGGAACTTTAGGGGTTTCATTGAATGAGAATTTCACATATATGCCGGTTACCAAAGATCTTATAGAAGATATAACTAAAACCGTGAAGAAAGCTTTGCCCGACAGTTTGGCAGATTTTAATATTACACTTAATGTCGGTCCTCGTAATCTTTCTTATTATATCAACAAAATAGATAAATTACCTGAAAAATATCGCACTAATACACCCTTCGTTACGGAATTTAAGCCTTTCGTAAATCCCAAGAAAGGACTTGAAGGTGATATAATTGCTTTGTGGCATAGTCATGGTAGGTATTATAAATCAGGAAGTTGGCAATGGCAAAGACCTCTTTTATTTCATTCCATAGAAGACACTTTCACAATGAGTTTTGTGTTACCGTTTCTTGTGCCTATGCTTGAGAATGCCGGTGCATACGTTATGCTCCCACGGGAAAGAGATTTTTCCCGTCATGAAGTGATTGTGGATAATGACACAAACGAGGGAGGGATGCTGTTTTCTCAAACAAGCTATTTTGAACAAAATGGAACGCGTCAATGGAAAACCGGCGAAGAGGAAGGATTTATCTATGATTTGCCGGATTTTAGAGATACTGAAAATCCATTTGAAAACGGTACATACAGGCAAGTTCAGACAATCAGAAGTGGTAAACCATCGATAGCAGCATGGTATGCAGACATCCCGGAGGATGGAGAGTATGCTGTATATGTAAGTTATAAAACTCTTCCCAATTCCTCTCAGGATGCCCACTATACCGTTAATTATTCAGGTGGTAGCAAAGAATTTATTGTTAACCAGACGATGGGTGGCGGAACTTGGATTTATTTGGGATCATTTCCTCTGAAAGAGGGTTATAGTCAATCAACCCCGGTGGTTACCCTTTCAAACTTAACTTCTAAAGGAGGAGAAACCGTTGTCACTGCGGATGCCATAAAAATAGGTGGCGGCATGGGAAATATTGCAAGGTCTCCCAGCCGCGCGGATATTTATTATGACCCCTCTACTCCTGAAACATCAAAAAAGTATGATGAAGAAAATGACGAAAANNATGAAGAAGCAATAGAGGGAGNTGAGGATGAAGNTGATGACGAGGAAAATGATGAAGATTCCGAAGANGAAGATGTAGANGATCCAGACTCAGCAGAANCNAATAATAAAAATTCGTCTTCTACGACTCTCTCCACACCATCAAGTCCGGCAAGAAAACCTGTTTTCTCTACTTCCGGTCTGCCTCGTTACTTGGAAGGAGCAAGATATTGGCTACATTGGGCAGGATTCCCTGAGAAAATTTATTCTCCATTCCACGGAACTGATGATTATAAAGATGATTATACATCCCGAGGACATTGGGTTAATTATTTAGCCGGCGGTTCTCGAGTTTTGCCTGACCGTGAAGGGTTAAATATACCTGTGGATATATCATTTGCTCTCCATTCTGATGCCGGGAAAAGAGCAGATGATTCCGTAGTAGGCACTTTAGGAATCTATTATACTAATAACGGAGCATCATATTCAGATGGTACGCCTCGGACCAACTCCAGAATATTGACTGACTTTCTTATGCGTCAGATTACCAACGATGTGCGCCGAAGCGTAGAACCAAATTGGACCCGACGTTCAATGTGGGATAAGTCATATCTGGAAGCAAGAGTTGCTGAAGTTCCTACAGCCCTGATTGAATTGCTAAGTCATCAGAATTTCAGAGATATGCAATATGGGCTGGACCCGAATTTCAAATTCATAGTGGCGAGAGCCATATATAAGGGAATGGCAAAATTCATAAGTGAGAGAAAAAACCGTGACTTAGTAATCCAACCGCTTCCCGTTCATAATTTCGCTATTTCGAGAATTAGACGTGGAAATTACAAATTGTCATGGGAAGCCACTCCGGATTCTCTTGAGAAGAGTGCAATGCCCCATAAGTATATAATTCTTGAAAGATGTGAAGGAAATTTAGGATTTCATAAAATTGGCGAAACGTCTGCCACTCATTTTGATGTAAAGGTGTCGGACGACCTGATACATTCATTTAAGATTATTGCTGCCAATGATGGGGGGCTTTCTTTCCCTTCGGAAATTTTATCCTTGCGTGCTTCTAAAAACGACAAGCAAATGCTTATAGTCAATGGCTTTACAAGAATCTCCGCTCCCGCTCATTTCTCTGATTCGGATGGCAGGGCAGGTTTTAATGCAGATGAAGAGTATGGTGTCCCGTATATTAAAGATACATCTTTCANAGGTTATCAAANTGNATTCAGNCGCTCANNNGGAGAAGGGTTCGGACGCAGTNCAGGAAATTATATCGAAAAAATTATAGCGAGAAATACCTTTGATTTACCGATGATACACGGCTAAGCAATAGCAG
>WFLX010000360.1_pt1 | contig 18008 bp, 10 predicted proteins | sample 4967041 | NCBI WGS metagenome assembly WFLX01 (sample SAMN12857096, study PRJNA449069) | gut metagenome | isolation source: stool from male and female vole | host: Microtus ochrogaster | place: USA:Florida | collected 2017 | reverse complement strand
AGCTATGCTTAAGCTCGACGGCACAGACACTAAGAGCAACCTCGGTGCTAACGCTGTTCTCGGCGTTTCTCTCGCTGTTGCTAAGGCTGCTGCCAACTACCTTGATCTTCCTCTTTACAAGTACATCGGCGGCTGCAACACATACGTTCTCCCCGTTCCTATGATGAACATCATCAACGGTGGCGCTCACTCTGACGCTCCTATCTGCTTCCAGGAATTCATGATCCGTCCTATCGGTGCTCCTACTTTCAAGGAAGGTATCCGCATGGGTACTGAGGTGTTCCACAACCTTAAGAGCGTTCTCAAAGCTCGTGGTCTTTCCACTGCAGTNGGTGANGAAGGTGGTTTCGCTCCTAAGCTCGANGGCACTGAAGATGCTCTCAACGTNATCGTTGAAGCTATCAAGAAGGCTGGCTACGAACCTGGAAAGGACGTNACNATCGGTCTTGACTGCGCTTCTTCTGAGTTCTATCAGGANGGCGTTTANGACTACACTCACCTCAAGAANGGTGCTGTGAAGGAAGTAAACGGCAAGAAGTACACAAGCGAAGAGCAGGCTAANTATCTCGAAGAGCTCATCAACAAATATCCTATCGACTCTATCGAAGANGGTATGGACGAAAACGACTGGAAAGGCTGGAAGATCCTTACAGACCTTATCGGCGACCGTTGCCAGCTCGTAGGTGACGACTTCTTCGTTACAAACGTTAAGTATCTTGAGAAGGGTATCGCAGAAGGTTGCGCTAACTCTATCCTCGTTAAGGTTAACCAGATCGGTTCTCTTACAGAGACTCTCCGCGCAGTTGAAATGGCTCAGCGCAACAACTACACTGCAGTTATCTCTCACCGTTCAGGCGAAACTGAAGACGCTACTATCGCTGACATCGCTGTTGCAACTAACGCTGGTCAGATCAAGACCGGTTCTGCAAGCCGTTCAGACCGTATGGCTAAGTACAACCAGCTCCTCCGCATCGAAGAGGAACTCGGCGACCGCGCAGTTTACGGCTACAAGAAAATCGCTAAGAAATAATTCTGATAAGGACTCCGTATTGAAGGACGCACCCACCAGTGCGTCCTTTTTTCATGAACCTAACCCTCCAAAAAATTGTTAATATTTTTGAACAAGTTTAAAATTAATGTATAAATTGTCATATAATTATGCATTATGAATTATGCATTATGAATTAAGAATAAAGAAATGTGGTTCGTTGAAACATTAAGACATACTCCCGCTCTTGCGGTTTTCCTTACAATAGGAATAGGTTTCTGGCTCGGCAAACTTAAATTCAAAGGCATAGCTCTTGGAACAGTCACTTCTGTGCTCATTGTAGGAGTACTTGTAGGGCAACTTAACATTGACGTGGGCGGACCTTTGAAAACAGTTTCTTTTCTTCTTTTCCTATTCTGTATAGGCTATAGTGTTGGACCACAGTTTTTCGAATCTTTACGTGGTGATGGATTGAAGGAAGTGCTATTTGCAGTTGTGGTTTGTGTCCTTATTCTTGGGGCTTCAATAGGAGTATCATTCTTGTTTGGTCTTAATCCCGGTCAAGCAGCCGGTATGATGGCCGGTGCTTCCACTGCTTCTCCTATTGTAGGTGCGGCTGAAGATACTGTCAATTCCCTATCCGGTTCGCCTGATACGATAAAAGACATGGCTGCTGCTATTCCAGTATGCTATGCCATGACATACGTCTTCGGTACCCTCGGAGCNGTATGGCTTCTCGGTTATGTNGGTCCTGCTATGATGGGTGGTCTCGACAAGGTCAAGGCTATGACCCATGAACTGGAGAAAACACTNAGTCCTGTATCNGGNAANGGNGACCCNGCAAGCTTCAATGCNTGNCGNCCTGTNGCNTTCCGTGCTTTCGAAGCNTCNGGNGANTGGATGTCGCAAACAAGGACTGTTTCCGAACTTGAATCAGAGTTTGAAAAACAAAATCGTCGCATTACAGTTGAGCGTATAAAACGAGCTTCCGACGGAGAAGTGATCGAAAATATTACCCCTGAAACCCAAATCTTCAAGAATGACATTGTAGCTCTTGCTGCAAGGAGAGAAATGATTGTTGGCGACCATTCATGGTTTGGGAAGGAAGTCCCTGGTGTGGAATTGCTCTCTTTCCCTGTTGAAGACGTAGATGTGACTGTAGCTCGAAAATTTAAAGAGACACCCGTCCATCAGTTGATCGAAGAGCGTTGGATGGATGGAGTGGATATAAAGAAAATCGTAAGAAATGATGTCGCTCTCAATCCCCTTGGTGGCACAGTAGTAAAGCCTGGTGATATAGTAGAACTTGTAGGCACAAAGAAATGTCTTGATCGGGCCGCAAAGGAAATAGGATATGCCGATCCTCGCACTCTTTCGACCGACTTCGTTTTCATAGGAATCGGAATCCTTCTTGGTGGACTTTTAGGTGCTTTGGCTATCAAAATTGGAGCTGTGTCTGTAAGTCTTGGAGCAAGTGGAGGAGCGTTGGTAGCCGGTCTTATAATGGGATGGATGCGTTCAAAGCGTCCGGTATACGGAGCTATACCTAAAGCTTCCCTCTGGGTTTTCAACAATCTCGGACTTAATATGTATATTGCTGTAATAGGCATTGCTTCCGGTCCATCGTTTATCAGTGCATTCTCAGAGGTGGGTCCTAAAATATTTTTGGCAGGTCTGATAGTGACATTAGTCCCTCTCTTCCTTTCAATTATTATTGGCCATAAACTTTTCAAATTCCATCCAGCAGTGACACTCGGTTGCTGTGCAGGAGCAAGAAAGACCACGGCAGGTCTCGGAGCCGTCCAAGAACGTCTCGGAAGTTCNGTCCCGGCACTCGGCTATACAATCACCTACGCTGTCTCTAACACCCTCCTGATAATCTTCGGNATAGTCCTCGTCCTCGTCACAAGCCTCTAATATTTATCTCGAACTCGCGTTATTACACCAAATATATCAATTATCTTTCGAACGATGTCACTTGTTTAGTTTTTTTTTAGTAAATTTGCAGTCTAAATGAGTTTAAACAACTTCATCAATTGTATTTTTATTATGAGTTCTAATTTTAAACTATTTTTCAGTATTGTGACCTTAGGAGCAATTATGTTTTCCGGCTGCTCCAATGAAGACGAACTGCCAATAGAAAATATTTCTATCGTAGAAGAAGGCAATGTGAATCCGACTCAAAAAGCAGAAAGCAATCAACCAACTGCCATACTTGGTTCCGGTGGCTCAATGTCTTCAATACTTTCCCAGACATTTACCAATATTGTTGATGTGGCGAAAGCGAGACACATAATAGTGGCTTGCTCTGACCTTGATACATATAAAGAGGACCTGCAGACTGCTTATGCAAAGGGCTCCGTGATCACAGTAACCGATGCCGATGTCGCCAAACTTGACGAATGGTGTCAAGCCAATGGAATGGTGTATGCCGGTGACCCAACTGCCTCATCTTCTTACGCTCTTGTAAGTTTCAACCGCAAAGCATCTTCAATGTCTATTCATAAAAGGTATCAAGGGGAGGATATTGAAGAGGAAGAGGTGCCTTTGGTAATCTTCACCGGATGGCTTGATAAATTGCTTTCCCCTAACTTGAAGGGACCTGACTTAAGGAGTCGCGATATCAAGAAGCGTTTCACCCCACAACATGTAAGTCATGTTTTCTCGTTTGATCTTCCTCGCGAAATATTAGACAAGACAAATTGGGTGGTCCCGGAGGAAGCTTCACTTAGCACAACGGCAGAATTTAACTGCGATATATATCCACTTCACTCATTTGCTGACAATGCTTCTTTCTCAGGCGATATCTATGCAGTAGAAGCAGAAATCACTCTCCATAATGGTAATCTCTACAATGGCCGATGGCAATATAACAGAGGGAATCATCTCTATGAGGTATGCGGATTTTATCTTGGTGAGTGCTGGACCCGTGCTCGTCTGATGGAAAAAGATGGTAGTGAGATGAAAGGAGTAGCAAATGCCAAGTTGGCTTTGAACCCTGCTCCTGCTCCTACTGATCCTTCTACACCTTATCAAAGTGGTTTTGAATGGAGTTTTGATGGTTGGCTGACTGGCGGTAATGGCCTTGAATCCGCTACGCCTACTCCGCTGCAAGAAGGTGGTTGGACATGGAATAATGCTAAAGAAAATGAAGCTATTGAAGGCTTAGAAATAAAGACAGACGATCCTTCCAGACCTCACTGGGGGCTTGTGTTCTGCAACCTGCCTTATAATGTACGCATTCCGATTACTGAAGGTGCTATTGGCGATCTTACATTCCGGTGCTCATGGATATGGGAAGTGCCACAGGCAGCGGATGATTCTACCGATCGCTACTACATGAGTATGGATCTGTTTCCTCGATATTTATGGCACTGGTCGCTTATGCCTCAAAATGAGATCACAATAGATTACATATTCCCCCGAGGCGAAAACACCCATACCTTCATGCTTATTCCACCATCCCGCAAAGAAGGACAACGAATTTGACACCATCCTCCATATAAAAAAGCATGCATCTTCACCGATGCATGCTTTTTTCTATTTGTTGATTAGAGAAGTCCCATCATATTGGCTTTCATTTTCAATTTTTGTCATAGTGGTTCAGATATCAGAAGCATAAAATTCATATAAGGTGGCAATGCATGAGATATCCATTCTCATCCCGGAGGTGCATCCCGTTTCCTTCGCAGTATCGCCAGAAGGAGCAGTCGGCACACTGTCCGGTCTTCATCCATGCGCGATTCCGGTATGGCTCGAACTTCCTCTGCCATACTTCCCAGAAGTCATCCTCATATATATTTCCTTGTCGATAGTCAGCACGTATGCTTGGACATGAGCCTATACCGCCGTCGAGAAGTACGGATGCCACTGACACTCCCGCTTGGCAACTGAAGAAATTGTCTCTGACAATCCCTTCATAGCTTCCCAGAAAACCCTCGCAACAGAATGATGCTTTGATGCGACCTTCCTTTCGTGTGTCTTTGATAAACTCCATCAATATCTTAATATCCTCAGAATTCATCTTGAATTCCTCATAACTGGCAGCACGCCCGGAAGGGAAAATCGTAAAGAGTCGCCACGCTTTGACACCGCATGAAATCAGATGTTCTTTTATTTCGGAAAGGTGATGGAGGGTACACTGGTTGACGCAAGTCACCACATCAAAATTGATGTCAGGAGTGGCTGCCACCATTCTTATGGCGGTAGTAGCCCGGTCAAACGAGGCCGGATGACAGCGCATCCAGTTATGATCATCCTTCAGGCCGTCAAGGCTTATAGTCATAGCATGAAGTCCTGCACGGCGAAGGTTTTCAAATCGTGCGGGAGTCAATGCAAGTCCGTTTGATACGAAGCCCCAAGGATAACCCCGATCATATAATTGCCTGCCAACGTATTCAAGATCTTTTCTAAGAAGTGGTTCACCTCCGGTGATAACGACATTGACCTGGTTGGGATCGACATGAGGAGTTAGACTATCAATAACCTNGAGGAAATCTTCTGCCGGCATATCCGGAATCATCGATGCGCTCTTACAGTCGCTCCCGCAATGGCGACACGAGAGATTGCATCGCCCCGTACATTCCCAAAATAGCTGTCGCAAGGGATGCTCTCGATACTTCTCTTGCTTGATCTTTCGGAAAAGTTCAAGTCCGATACGCTGTCGGAGTGAAAGATTTTTCATTCTTCAGTATTTATTGCCTTGAGTTTGAAATCAACAATCTCTTCTGCATGACCTTTGTACCATTCTCCATCTGCTCCTTTGTAGTTCATCTCTACTATTACAGAGTCTGGTTGGAGATGGGTTTGTTGTGGTATGCAGACAACCTTTAAACTCGATGCCCATTCATTTTCCTTCAAAGCGTAAGTCCCGTTATGCTCCGTATGTATGCTTCCTATTGAAAAGACACCGGATGGCATATCAGTATATGTGACTCGGATTTCTGCTTCTGATATAGCTTTGCCACTGTCATCAGTGACAGATCCTTTAATTTCGAAAGAGCCAAATGGTGTGCCATACATTAACTCGTTGTTGCTACAGCTGCTGAAACCTAAGAGCGCCAGCAATGAAGAGCAAATGGATGAGAGAATAGTTGAGATGCGACAGTTTACAAGTTTCATTTTTATTAATTTAATAGTTTATTGTTTAGATACTGTATTAATCACAATATTCATGTTTCGCAAGTTCTTTCTCATTGTTGAGCAAATCCTTAGCGCAGACACTGCGCTGTTTCTCTGCGTTCTCCGGGCGATGCGAAGCAGCCCGAAAGCATTGCGAACTTGCCAAAACCGCGACGCGAAGCTTCCCAAATAATTGAAACTCTGCGCCTCTGCGCCCTCTGCGTGAGATTATAGAGATTACGAAAGTTGAGTGACAATACTGCATGGGCAACTGAAAAAAATATTCTACCAGTTGAAACGCAATCCAATTGGGATCGAGATNCTCCAAGGNTCGTCGTCGGTCCAAATATTGGGTATTGTGCACTCCTGTGGGAAGTGGTAACGTAGGGAAGGCTCTACGAAGAGATCGACACGTTTAGAGAGACGGAAAGATACACCGACACTGCCTCCTACCGACCATACCGACTTGGAATTGAAACGTCCGCTCTCTGCGGGAGAACTTGGAGCAATCTGTGCGTAAGAATATATCGGAATTGCCACCTTTCCTCCAAATCCGAAGTAAAGTTTTATTCTTGGCGAAGTGTATGCATAAAGATTCACTTTTAGTGGAATTTCAAGATAGTGCCAATGGCATGTGGAAGGTTCTTTATAGCGTTCGAAGTCAGTGTGCAGATATGAATACCCTATGCCAGACTCCAGTCCAAGCCATGAAGAGAAATGCTTCTCTGCTGTAAGAGCAAAAGAGATCGGCAGATGATGGCGACGTGGAGCTGATCCCAGCGAACTTTCTATATCATTAGGAAGACGTGGAATCCTTGACTGAGGTGTAGTGTCATCGTCATCAGGTCCGGGAGGATCAGATGGACAAGATTGTGGTGGATCAGTTAAGAGGTCTCCATCATTTAATCCATTAAAACTCAACATACCCGGATCGAATAAAATTCCAGCAGACCATCCTTTTTCTTTGGATACGTTGTGAGGGACGTCAGCAAAGAGACGGTCATGTAAGTTGTCGGAATCATCATTAAGTGGCTTCCTCGGATGATCTTCCGGCTTGAAAGGAGAAGAAACGCCTACGGAATCAGAAATGAATGTAGATTGTGTTTCAGATTCAGCTGGAAGCGGATTCACTGGAATATTTTCAGTATTTATTTCTTCCGCAATTATACGCTTACTCGGAAGGGAAGTAGAGGGTATATTAGCACTGACCAGCGTATTAACTTCCTCCTCGGAGGAATTCTCACTTACTGTCTCAGATTGGAATTCGGAATTTGAGATGTGTTTTTTCGGCATAGAATCTGTCGAAAGATAATCGGAAGTAAGCAGTATATAATCTTGACGGGAAAGGAAGAATACCCCTACGGAAATGAGCAGGAGCAGCAGAGAAATAAGTCCGGCTCGTAGTTTATAGTCTTTGATCAGTTCCCGCAGGCGCAATTTGGCGTGGAAGAGTTGTGATGAAGACGAGTTTGGTGCGATACCGAGTATTTCAGAAATCTCCTTGTGCGACTTGTTTTCAAGCACAGCGAGGCGAAACACCTTCTGGTAGCCTTCCGGAAGTTGACGGATGAGTGATTCGAGGGTAGCGAAATCTAGAATATCATCAAGTTCGGGTTCTTCTATGTTTTCGGGTATCTCATCGAGAATAGAGGTGATCGTCTGCGCCTGAAGGTATTTGAGGGAAAGGTTTTTCATTATCGTAGCGAGCCAGAAGTCAAGATGTTCCGGATCTCGGATAGTGTCAAGGCGTGTGAAAGCCACGATGAAACCATCATGAAGGATATCCTGCGCACTATCTTTGTCACTCACATATCGAGAAATGACATGGAGCATGCGAGGAGCGAAGCGGGTATAGAGAATGCTCATGGCATCCCTATCTCCGCTCCGGCACTCCTCCACGAGGGTCTGATTATCGATATCAAGTTCAAGGTGTCTCACATCTGATAAGATACATCATCACGCAGAATACTGCATCGCAATTATGAAAAAAATTTTTTTACTTGTAAAATTAGTAAAAAATATATAATTCTAAATAAATTCAATCTTGATATTTAACGATTAGGTTAGGAAAATATCTTCTAATCCAAAATATTAAGGTTCTTTTCTAATTTAGTTGAAAATCTCCATAGCTTAGCATCCGCACCCCATCCACCCTGCGGCGAAGCCACGCACAGCGACCAAAAATACCGTCGCGAAGCTTCTGGTCTCTGGACTCTGGCATCTGAACTCTAAAAAACACGCCGAAGGCGAAAAAATCCGCGCCAATCCGCCTGACGGCGAAGCCGTCACAGCGAAAGCCATCCGCGTCTGCGCAAAATTCCCCAAAAATCCAAAACCCATTCACATCCCCTAATTCCAACCAAAGATAATCTTTTCAACTAAATTGAAGAAGAACCCGATTCAGAAGCAAATTTACAAATTAATTTTGGTTATCACCATATTCAAGAAAAAATCATTAGTAAAATCATTTTTTTGCACAATAATATTTTGTATGTGAGAAAAAAATGATTAAATTTGCGTTTGGATTGATTTCTGTCGATCCAAGACATTTTGGTAAAATAAGAAGCGTTATGCTCATCTTGCAGTTTGTGAACGTAGGAAATTCAAAAACTGATGCAAGGGATAGCATAGTGGTTCTCACGTGTATGCGTGGGTCACTATTGTTACATATGCATCAAAGGTTTCCTACGACCTACAAACTGGAGCGTGGCATAGTTGGCTCACGTTTCTTTTTATACCATATTCAAGCATTCCGGAATATGAAAGAGATATCGTATTCTGCCATAGCAGACCATATTTTTAGTCTGACAGCCGAAAAAGATGATTTGAGGCTGATGGATAATTATGTGCCCTTTCATCTCTATAGCAACAAGCGAATGCTTCTTGCAAATGTATGGTTGAGGTTGATGCCGGTAAAAAATATTTATTAACAATATATCGAAGGATATGAGAATAAAAGATGGATTTGCGCTGCGTGATGTTTGTGGCGAGACTGTAATAGTAGGAGAAGGACTTGGAGCCGTTAATTTTGGGAAACTATTGGTTCTCAATGATACGGCAGCCTGGCTATGGAAAGAGGCGATATCGCAGGGAGACTTTACTCCGCAATCGTTGGCACAGCGTCTTTGTGAGGAATATGAAGTGCCAACTGACATAGCGACAGCCGATGTGGCTGAAATACTCAGCAAATGGCAAGACATCAACGTAATAGACTAAATATTAATTAACCTGCTATAATATGAAAACAAAACTAATTCTTGCATTCGTCTGTCTGCTGATGCTCGCCACCGGAATGAGAGCAGCGACGCCTTACGCCGTCTTCTGTAAGGATGACAAATCATTCCGTTTCCTAACTTCTGACACCGAGCTAAAAGTAGGCGATATTCTTGAAAGCAATGGCAAGGCAATCACTAATGTCTTTGAGGTTGATTTGAATCAAGGATCTGCTCTCCCACCATGGGACGCTTTTGTCCACAGATCCCCAGATTGTACCAAAGTAGTATTTGAGCCTTCTTTTCAAAATGTTAGCCCGACAGGTACCCGTGGATGGTTCACTAACATCTCAAGATTAACCGAAATTGAAAATTTAGAATACCTCAATACCTCAAATGTTGCTTACATGAACGCAATGTTTTGTGGATGTTATAGACTTAGTTCCATAGACCTGAGTAAGTTTGACACCACAAAAGTTGCAGACATGTCAGACATGTTTTACGGCTGCTCCGGACTGACCACGCTTGACCTGAGCACATTTGACACCACAAATGTTACAGAAATGACATATATGTTTGATGGCTGTTCTGGACTTACCTCGCTTGACCTTAGCAAATTTGACACCTCAAAAGTAACAAACTTGGCATACATGTTTAACGGCTGTTCCGGACTGACCTCGCTTGACCTTAGCACATTTGACACCTCGAAAGTAACAAACATGGCATACATGTTTAAGGGCTGTTCCGGACTAACCTCGCTTGACCTTAGTACATTTGACACCTCGAAAGTAACAAACATGGCATACATGTTTNCCGGCTGCTCCGAACTGACCTTGCTTGACCTGAGCAAATTTGACACCTCAAATGTTATAGACATGAATAACATGTTTAACGGCTGCTCCGGACTGACCTCGCTTGACCTGAGCAACCTTGACACCTCAAAAGTAACAAACATGGCATACATGTTTTCCGGCTGCTCCGGACTGACTTCGCTTGACCTGAGCAGTTTCAACTCTTATGAGGTTACAGACATGGCTAATATGTTTAACGATTGCTCTAACATTTCGGCAATATATGTTTCGGAAGACTTTATGACTGACAAAGTTACATCTTCTTCTGATATGTTCTCTGGTTGCAGCGATAAACTGAGAAATTGGTCTTCAGTTAGTACTGACAAAATTAACGCTAACTATGGACCTACCGGCTATCTGAATTTCGTTGGCGCTCACGCTGTCCTTGCTGACGGAAGCTCGGTGCTGACTTTCAAGAATGGAGAGTTGGATTATGAGCAACCTACTTATTATTTCCTAAACAGCGGCGACACTGCGCCCGAATGGAGCGGCAACGAGGCAATTAAATCAGTCGTTTTCGATGAGACATTCAGCACTGCACGCCCGAATACTTGCTACGGATGGTTCAGCGGCTGCCCCAATCTGACTGTTATCAATGGGTTAGGCTACCTTAACACCTCTAAGGTAACCGACCTCTCCGGTATCTTTGACGGTTGCAGCGGCCTAAGACTGGTCGACATGTCGCAAGCTACCGACGACTGCTCTGCCCTCCTAAGCCAGTTGACTGAAAATGCGTTGGTTTATGTTCTCGAAAGCACTACTGTGCCTGAAGGCCGCGTCAATGTAGTGGTAGGTGCAACCTGCGATCACTTCATCATCAACTACGGCGGCAGCGATCAGAACCTTCTCAGCGTGCCTTATGACTTTACTGCAAATAAGGTGACTATCAACCGAAATTTTGAAGCTGATACCCCTTATAGCCTCCACCTACCATTCGCTATGAATGCTATCGAGGGGGGCACATTATATGAATACACCGGTTATACCGACTCAACAGTGCAGTTCGGCCCCGTAGAGTCAACCGAAGCGCACACTCCCTATATGTTTACTCCCGATGCTGAGCTTGCCAATGGCATCGTGATTGATTATGCAGTTGAAGTTAAGGCTACTCCGGATCAAACAGAAGATGAGACAGACGGTTATATCGGAATATATGAGAAGAAAATATTTACTGAAGATGATCAGAACTCAAAGCTTTATTACGGTTGGGCTGGAAATGAATTCAGATTAGCTGGCAAAGGAGCATCTGTCGATGCTTGCCGCGCATACTTCAGACTCCCTTCAGCAGCTGCCGCTAACGCTTCGGCACGCATCTCAGCGAAGTTCGGCAACGGCACCTCCGGCATCCATAGCGTCAACAGCGATGACAACAAGTCTGAGACTCCCGCATATAATCTCAACGGACAGCGCATCACCGACAGCTACAGGGGTATAGTGATAAAGAATGGAAAGAAGATCCTCACCCCGGCTCGTTGACGAACGTAGAGTGTAAATAAGGAAGAAAATAAAACTAACAAGATAAGAAAATGAAACCGACAAAGAAAAATTACGTAAAACCAGAGATTAGTATCGTAGAAGTGAAGATGGACCCCCTACTGCAGTCTTCCTATGGTCTTAACGATGATCCATGGTATGGCCCCTTCAATTAAAATTCTTCAATGAAGTAATCCTTTGCTTCTTCATCTTCGGTCAGACACATTATGGCTCTGATCCGGACAATCTTTATGGCAGACTTCCGAAAGGGGTCTGCCATTAGACGTTTTTACCGTTGACTCTACACGCTTGACATCCTGTGGGATTTATTTTGCTAATCCGGATTTTTTTAGTAATTTTGTGCTTTAGCAAATATTGTTTCATAATTCAAGTTTTTTTCTACCCATGAAAAGTACCAGATCTGCCATACGCAGAATGGCGGCCGCTTTGCTTTTTTCCTCTGTAGGAATATTCGGCGCAAACGGATTGGTTTCTGCTAACGACAAAGTGGGTGTCGGCAACCCATATCTCCCTCTGTGGGAACATCTACCCGACGGTGAACCCCGAGTTTTTGAAGATCCCGACAATCCCGGGAAGTATCGTGCCTATATCATCGGCTCCCACGACCTCAGAGTAAATGAATATTGCGGTCCTGACATCAGAATGTGGTCCGCACCGGTTGAAGATCTGACCGATTGGCGCGACGAAGGCCCGATATTTACATTCGAAAAAGATGGCAAATGGGATGTCATGTTTGCTCCCGACCTTGTCGAGGTAAGAGACAGNAAAGGTAACAAAGAATATTATCTCTATCCTCANAGCCGCGGNCCTCGCCGTGAAGCTATGGTGTGCAAAGGTCCTCGTCCAAATGGCCCATTCACCCCGGTCAATCTAAATGAAGATGGANCAGTGGTAGANGGNAGNATCCTCGGCTTTGATCCCTCTATCTACATCGAACAAATCACAGACAAGAAAGATCCTGATTACAAGAAGGGCTTCCGTGCTTACGGTTTCTGGGGTTTCCAACATTCCAGCGCCGCTGAACTCGACCAAAACACTATGTATTCCCTACGTCCCGGCACTGAGATAATTCCCTATTTCATGCCAGCAAGTGCCCGCTATGGTGTGATCAAAGATCCGGAAGGTACTCAATATCCGGCTCTGTATAGTGAGCAGAATCCCGGCGACTTCAATTTCTTCGAGGCTTCATCAATCAGAAAAGTAGGCAACAAATATGTGATGATTTTCTCAGGTTATTCCGGTCCGGATTATGGCCTTCCAAGCACAAATTCCACTCTTCGATATGCATACGCNGATTCCCCTCTCGGACCATGGCGAAGTGGGGGAGTGCTCGTGGATTCCCGTGGCATTGTCCTTAACGAAGATGGAACGGCTCTCAAGGAAACCAATGCTGCCCACAACACTCACGGCTCACTTCAGGAAATCAACGGACAATGGTATGTCTTTTATCACCGTCCTCCTCGTGGCTTCGGTTTTGCACGTCAGGCTATGGTAGCCCCTGTCAAAATTGAATGGGATCAAAAGAAAGTTGCCGATGGTGGAACTTTGACTATAACAGGATATGATCCTTTCGCAGCTGATGAGAAATGGACAGCAAAGGCATCCAACGGCGACTATTATCCCGGTGCTGAGGTTACATCGGAAGGTTTCCAGATTTTCGGTCTTGATCCTTATAAATATTATGACGCCGGATATGCTTGCTATCTTTCAAATATTGGCTCAATGCAAGACTCATGGGACATCTGGGATCCCAATATGACTGTCAATATGAATGGAGGAGATATCGTCGGATACAAATATTTCGGTTTTGAAGGGCTTGACAAAGCTACGAAAGGACTAAAACCATTTGAAGGCACAAAACCGGGTAACGGCACGGAATTCAATGTCTTCCTAACTCCACAGGCTCCTTGGCCNATAAAACTNAATGTTATGCTCGATGGCCCATACGAGAATGAGACCTGGAAAGGAAAGAAGATTGGTGAGATATTGGTTCCACCCGGAGCTCCTCGTGAAATGACAAAATTCACAATTGACGTTGCTGAAGCTGTAGATAACCTTGACGGAAAACATGCATTATATCTTGTTGCCGAAGGTATACCAAATCGTCCGGCTGTCGTATTGAATGGGATAGGATTCAATAAGAAAGGAGATGAACTTGTTCACACTCCCGCTCCAAAGATAACAATTGCAGTCAATGGAGTAGCTCTAAACCTTCCGGATCATCCTACTCGCTCTACCAACGACAACGGATACACAGGTTACGACCATTATGATGTCAATTACACCCTACTCTCAGATAAGACCCCTGAAATATCTGCAACGACTTCCGGCCCGTCGGTTAAGTATGAGATTACCCAACCAACATCCGCGAAAGACAATGCAACTGTCAAATTCGACTACAATGGACGGGTGAAGACTTATACGCTTATCCCTTCTAAATGATTAGATTTTATTCACTCCGTGTATGTTTCATACACGGAGTTTCCTATTGTTTATCTTAAAAATTAAAAAAAAATAATAGTTTAGAGGTCGCAATTTGCATTTTATTCTAAAAATATATTATCTTTGTAATTTATTATGGTTCGTGCCTAAAATGAGAGTGTTTTTTTAGATTTTTTTATTAACCTACTATTATTCATTCATGTTATCAAAAAGATTAAACAGCAAGATGCTTGCAGCAGTGGTCGTGATGGTCATGACCCTGTGTGTGTCAGCTTTTGCAGGAATGAAGTCTGAGTCTTGGAACTTGAATCCTGCAGATTTTCGCTACGACATGAGTCTCTATTTCAGTCTTGCAGATAAGAGTCTGGAAGATCTTGAAATTTATGAGATCGGGGCATTCATCGATGATGAATGTCGTGGGGTTGCTGAAAAATTGGTATTGTCAGAGACAGAAACTTGTCTCTATATGCGAATCAGAAGCAATGTCGCAAATGGTGAGAAAATCGATTTCCTGCTTCGTAATAAGGCTAATGGTGACACCACCATTATCAAAGCAAAAGATGGAAGTGATTTTATTTTCAAATCCGACTCTCGAGTCGGAATGCCTTCCGATCCTTTTATGATGGAGCGCTTCTTTAATGTGTCTGTACGCTCGGAAGGGAATGGAAGCATTCAATTCTCAGATGGCTTATACGCTGCCGGTTCTGAGATCCATATTTCAGCTTTGCCTGATGAAGGTTATCATCTTGAAAGCTGGAGCAATGGTATGTCCGGCCAATCAATTACTGTCACTGTAGATGCTGACATGGTAATTAGCGCTTCTTTCGCTCCTAATATTTACAAGGTCGTTTTCACCAACGGTGAAGAGCAGGTGGCTGAACTGGAAGTCCCTTACGGCGGAAAAATCGAAGTTCCGGAAGCTCCGGCTAAGATCGGTTATACATTCATAGGGTGGACTGATCTCCCTGAAGTAATGCCGGCTCATGATCTTGAAATTGTAGGGTCATACGCAATCAATTATTATAAATTGGTCTTGAAGATTGACAATGAAGAGATATATGCCGCAGAGCTCGAATACGATGCGCCNATATCNCTNCCGGAAGCTCCGGCAAAAGAAGGATATACTTTCAACGGATGGGGGGATGTGCCGGCAACTATGCCTGCTCATGATATTGAAATGCATAGTTCTTACACAATAAATACTTATCAACTGACATTCAAGCTTAATGGAGAGACTCTGCTTTCAGAAGAAGTTGTTTATGGTGTTTCAATTGTGGCGCCAGAGGTTCCTGTAAAAGAAGGTTATAAATTCGACGGATGGAATGATCTTCCTGCCAACATGCCTGCTTCCGATCTTGTTGTTGAAGGTTCTTATTCGCTCAATACTTATAAACTTATCTTTAAAGTTGACNGAGAAGAATTTCTNGCTAAAGATCTAAAATTCGGGGACTCTATTGAATCTCCGGGAGTTCCTGAANAGNCAGGCTACACTTTCAATGGTTGGAGTAATCTTCCTGAGACCATGCCGGNTCACGATGTTGAGATTCATGGCTCATTTACTGTCAACGTATATAAATTGACATTTAAACTTGAAGGAGAAGACGTATACTCGGAAGATTTGGCTTTCGGCAGTTCAATTGTTGCNCCCGAGGTGCCCGAGAAGATTGGATATTCATTCTCCGGTTGGGGTGACATTCCTGCTACAATGCCTGCCCAAAACCTCGAGTTTATAGGAGATTATAAAATCAATAAGTATAGTGTCATCTATAAGATCGACGGAGAAGTGGCATATAAAGTAGAAGTGGAATTTGATGCTGAAGTTCCGTCTTTCACTGCTGCGGAAAGAGAAGGTTATGAATTTAGTGGATTTGGTGAGATACCGTCTAATATGCCTGCCAAAGATCTTGAGTTTAACGGTTCATACATAGCGAATGTCTTCGGAATCTCATTCGTTATCGATGGAAATATCATTAGTTCCGACCGCCTCATATATGGCACTGAGATCGTTGCTCCGGAGGCTCCTGCTAAGGAAGGATATTCGTTCACTGGTTGGATGAATGTCCCGGCTTCTATGCCTGCTAAAGATTTGGTGATAGAAGGTGGATATGAGGTCAATCGATATAAGGTGACTTATCTTGTGGAAGACAAAGAATATGCTTCTGAAGAATATGAATATGGAGCGCCGATTGTAGCTATTGCTGAGCCCACCAAAGAAGGTTATTCTTTCAGTGGTTGGGGTGATGTGCCTGCTACTATGCCTGCATTCGACCTCGTATTCGGTGGTACTTTTGATGAAAATTTCTATCGTGTGACATTCCGAATTGACGGAGTTGTTCTGTTTACAGACGATTTTGTATATGGCGCTCCTTTCACCATACCTGAAGCCCCTGCAAAGGAAGGTTACACATTCAACGGCTGGGGTGATGTCCCGACTTCTATGCCGGCCCACAATCTTGAGTTTGATGGTAGCTATACAATCAATAATTATACAGTTACCTTTAAAATTGGANAAGACTTGATTTATNCAGGAACNCNAACCTATGGCGCTGATATAGTCGCTCCTGAAGCTCCNGCTAAAGATGGATATTCTTTCTCCGGTTGNGGANTAGTTCCTTCTTCAATGCCTGCTGCCGACCTTNAGATTGTTGGTGAGTACGTTGTCANTTCTNATGTTCTNACCTATCGTANCGGNGANGAANATTACTATACTACTCAGGTNGCTTACGGCTCAAAAATCGAGGCTCCGGCTCCACCTGAANAAGAAGGACATTCTTTCTCAGGGTGNAGTAATATTCCTGAAACCATGCCTGCCNACGANCTTGTNNTCTCAGGATCTTATGGCTTAAACAGTTATGCACNTTTANTCCGTATAGGTGACGATGTGATTTTTAAAGGTGACATTCCTTACGGTACTGAGATTTCTGCTCCTGAGGCTCCCGTGAAAGAGGGGTATTCCTTCTCAGGCTGGGGTATGGTGCCAACCAATATGCCGGCTTCCGACCTTGAGATTGTCGGTGGCTATGAAGTAAATATTTACACCCTTACCTATCGTATCGATGGTGAAGACTTGTTTACCACTCAGGTCCCTTATGGAAGTCTTTTGACTGCGTTTGAGGCCCCCGAGAAAGAAGGGTATTCATTCCTCGGTTGGAGTGTCGATGTTGCTACTATGCCTGCTAACGATCTTGTGATCTCTGGTTCGTATGCACTCAATAGCTATAACATTTCTTTCAAGATTGGCGATGATGTCATTTTTGATGGGACTCTTCCATTTGGTTCAGAGATTGCTGTTCCGGCTGCTCCGGCTAAGGAGGGCCACACATTCGCAGGCTGGGGTATGGTGCCGACTACAATGCCCGCGTCTGACCTCGAATTCAACGGATCTTATGATGTCAACCTCTACACTTTGACTTTCGACATCGACGGAGAAGTGTTTTATATTACCCAGCTTGCCTTTGGAACTGAGATATCGGTCCCTTCTGNAGTTCCNGNCAAAGAAGGAAATTCATTTGGTGGCTGGGGTAATGTTCCGGNAATTATGCCGGCCNNCGATTTGGTAATATCAGGCACTTACGCTCCTAATCACTATACAATTACTTTCAAAATAGGCGAAGAAGTATTCTTTACTGGCCAACAGCCTTTTGGATCAGAGATAGTGGCTCCTGAAGTTCCTCAGAAGGAAGGATATACATTTAGCGGGTGGGGTGAAATCCCGGCAGTGGTTCCTAATAGGAATCTTGAGTTTGTTGGTGAATACACGGCAAATAAATACAAACTTGAATTTTCTATCGACGGAAAAGAAATTTCATCCGATTTAGTTGCTTTCGGAGATCCTATAGTTGTTCCGGATGTAGAGACTAAGATAGGATATACATTCTCCGGGTGGGGTGTGATTCCTAC
>WFLX010301177.1_pt1 | contig 18018 bp, 14 predicted proteins | sample 4967041 | NCBI WGS metagenome assembly WFLX01 (sample SAMN12857096, study PRJNA449069) | gut metagenome | isolation source: stool from male and female vole | host: Microtus ochrogaster | place: USA:Florida | collected 2017 | reverse complement strand
CAACCACTATATCGTCACTTTTAACGTAGCGCTCGAAAAAGCGCACGATCGTCTTGAGGCTCATATAGAATCTCTGAACCCCGTAGTAATCAAGTCAACAGTTCTTAATCAATCAATTTTATCTGAAACTCCAAGTNAGCAACTCTAACNCTCCCGCANNNCGCNACGTTANCGTGAANGCCGAGCTGCCTTCTAAGCTGAAACATCTNGAAAAACTCTCCAAAAACCTTTNGTGGGTTTGGAACAGCGAAGCTAAATCGCTCTTCCGCGACCTCAATCCCGACCTTTGGCGCTCTACCGGCGAAAACCCCGTAATGGTGCTCCAACTCCTTTCTTCTGAAAGAATTAAGGAAATTCTTGCCGACGAAGCCCTTCTCGCTCGTCTTGAAAAAGTCTACGCCGACTTCAAGGAATATATGGCTAAACCCATGCGTAAGGACATACCCTCTGTCTCTTACTTCTCTATGGAATACGGCCTCTGCAACTGCCTCAAAATCTATTCAGGCGGTCTCGGTGTCCTCGCTGGCGACTATATCAAAGAAGCTTCCGACTCTTGCGTCGATATGACCGCTGTCGGCTTCCTCTATCGCTACGGCTACTTCACTCAGACCCTCTCGGTCGACGGTCAGCAGATCGCCAACTACGAGCCCCAGAACTTCGACCAGCTCCCCATTGAGCAAGTTGTTGACAAAAACGGCGCTCCCGTTATCCTCGAAGTTCCCTTCCCCGGACGCACCATCTATTCTCACATCTGGAAAGTCGCTGTCGGCCGCATGAACCTCTACCTCATGGATACCGACTTCGACATGAACAGCGAGTTTGACCGCCAGATCACCCACCAGCTCTATGGCGGCGATTGGGAAAACCGTATCAAGCAGGAATACATGCTCGGTATCGGCGGTGTTNNAATNCTCCAGAAACTCGGCATCAACCACCAGCTCTATCACTGCAACGAAGGCCACGCCGCGCTTCTCAACCTCCAGCGCCTTGTCGACTACGTTCACTCGGGCCTCGACTTCAACGTTGCCCTCGAAATGGTACGCGCCACTTCGCTCTACACTGTCCACACTCCCGTACCNGNGGGTNACGACTACTTCGACGAAGGTCTTTTCGGCAAATACATNGGCGAATTCCCCGCTAAACTCGGCATCTCTTGGAACGACCTCATGAACATGGGCCGTGAGAACCCCAACACCAATGAACGCTTCTCTATGAGCGTATTCGCCCTCAACACCTGCCAGGAAGCCAACGGTGTGAGCTGGCTCCACGGCGAAGTTTCTAAGAAAATGTTCGCTGGCATCTGGAAAGGTTACAACTGGGCTGAGAGCCACGTTGGCTACGTAACCAACGGCGTGCACATGCCTACCTGGGCAGCTTCAGAATGGAAAGAATTCTACGCTAAGCATCTTGGCGAGCAAGTGTTTGCCAACCAGAGCGACCCCGAGGCTTGGAAAGAAATCTTCAACGTGCCCGACGAGCTCATCTGGAATCAGCGCATGGTGCTCAAGAACAAATTCATCAACTTCGTTAAGCGCGATTTCAAGGCTAAATGGCTCGCAAACCAGGGCGATCCCGCCGCAGTGATGAAAATCCTCGACAAGATCAACCCCAATGCCCTCATCATTGGCTTCGCTCGCCGATTCGCCACTTACAAGCGCGCNCANCTGCTCTTNACCGATCTCGACCGTCTNGCNAAGATNGTCAACAACGANCAGTTCCCCGTGCAGTTCGTGTTCTCNGGNAAGGCTCACCCCGCCGACGGTGCNGGTCAGGGNCTNATCAAGCGCATCATGGANATNTCNCGNATGCCTCAGTTCCTCGGCAAGATTATCTTCCTCGAAGACTACAACATGGTTGTGGCTAAACGTCTCGTCACTGGTGTCGACATCTGGCTCAACACCCCGACCCGTCCTCTCGAAGCTTCAGGTACTTCAGGCGAAAAGGCTGAGATGAACGGTGTGCTCAACTTCTCAGTGCTCGACGGTTGGTGGTACGAAGGTTATCGCTTCGACGAGAAAGCCGGTTGGGCTCTTACCGACAAACGCACATTCCAGGATCAGTCTCAGCAGGATAAACTCGACGCCGCTACCATTTACTCGATGCTCGAAAACGAGATTATCNCCCTNTACTTCGCTAAAAACTCCAANNNCTACTCTCCCGAATGGGTTCAGTATATCAANGGCTCTATCGGCCACATCGCTCCTCACTTCACTATGAAGCGCATGATCGACGATTATATCAGCCGCTTCTATGAGAAGGAAAGCTCACGCGCCAAGAAGCTCGCCGCTCACGACTATGCCCTCGCTAAGGAGATCGTGGCATGGAAAGAGAAAGTGGCTCAGGCTTGGGATGGCATCAAGGTATTCGACGTGCAGACTCCCAACGACCTCGTAGGCAGCGTGACCGGCCGCAAATTTGATGCGAAAGCCATTATCGACACCAACGGTCTTGGCCGTGACCTCGGTCTTGAGCTCGTTGTTTACAAAGTTGAGAACGGCGAAGAGAAGTTCTGGAAAACAACCGAATTCAAGGTTGAGAAAGAGGAAGGCAACGTGCTTACCTACGCCCTCTCGACCGTGATCAGCGATCCCGGCGTGTTCCGTATCGGCTATCGTCNCTTCCCCANGAACCCCAAACTTCCTCATNGCATGGNNTTCGCTTACACCCGCTGGATCTAATCATCGGCAAAGTAAGTTTACCATAACAATTAAATCGGCTTCACTCTCTAAGTGGAGCCGATTTTTATATTGAGTATCAATCAGTTAACTGCCGAGAAACACCAATAAAGCGCCAAACAACCTATCGATCAGCTATTTACATCATTTTGTGCTGTATCTTTCACTTCCTCTCCTTTGATTTGTGCTTATATAGTTGATAGGAGTTGACCACATTGTGCCAAATACTGTAAAAGCCTCCCGCGACTGCAGTCACAGGAGAGAAGAAAGTGTAGCCGNTNNATATCGCAAACACAGTGTTCTTCTGTCCTAACGCTTGCCCCGCGGTAATCTTATCGNGGTACTTTGCTNCGATTTTCCTCCCGAGCCAAAACTGNAGAACGNAACAGCCTAATGAAACGGCCACAAGACCTATCTGAGCCGAGATCGCTACTGTGGAGTGCACTATACTCCTTACAGTGACGGCTATTGCAAGCGTCAATGCCACCGTCCAAAGATAAAACGCGAGATCAGGCACTGCAATCATCTTCTTATGTAACTTTGGCGACAGCTTCTTAACCAGAACGGCAAGCACGAGCGGCAGCAATAGCAGAGGAAACACCTTGCCGAGTATCATTATCATAGAGTTGAGCACATGCGTGTCGGGCCGTGGATGCACAAAAGGCACCATCACCGGGATAAGCACCGATGCCACTAAGTTTATCAGTATCGTGTACGTGGTGATATGCGCCATGCTTCCGCCAAGTTTGCGGGTAACGACAGCCGCAGCCGTGGCGGTAGGGCAGATGAGGCATATCATCGCTCCCTCCAATACTACCCTTAGACCGCTCCCCGGCAATGCCATCAACACGCAACCTATGCCGATGAAACACCCCGACTGAATCAGCAGTAGCCACCCGTGCCACTTACATGGTCTTATCTCGCGCAAATCAATATGGCAGAACGTCAGAAACAACATCGCGAATATAAGCGCCGGCTGAAGTATGCCTACCAATCCCATCATTGCCTCATGGGTTGAATTAAGCCAGGGGATATTCACATACACAAAATAGCCAGCAATGCCCGCGAGTATGGCGAAAATAAGCATCCAGNCTNNTATAAATCTGATCANCGTTACCTATNCTNGAAAATNTGCNCGAAATTACCTAATTTTGTGCANACATTTCGTAGANTCATGAAAAAACATCTTATATCACTCATTNCCCTCATCTCCTTTTTAACCACATTCGCGCAGGATTATTCAGGCCGTTATGCGCCTCATGGACTCGAACGCCAGATGCCGGTGTTTCTCGACAGCATGAAGACCCGGCTCACTTATCCTATGGCATGGCGAAATGCCGCTATCGACGATTTCAGCCAGTGGCGCGACTCGGCCCGCTCAGTGCTTCGCACCGCCCTTATGACCGTTCCGCCCAAAGCGCCCGACTTCGCTGCCGAGACCATTTTTGAAGAGCAGCGCGACGGCTATAAAGCCCGTATCGTGCAGCTCAACCTCTCGGCATGGACGCGTGTCAACGTCTATGTGCTTGTGCCTGACTCTGAGGGGCCTAAACCCGCAGTCCTTATGTTTCACGACCATGGTGGCCATTTCCTTATCGGTAAGGAGAAAATGATTCGCCCTATCGCGCGCGGTGCGGTCACCGATAAGAGCAAAGGCAATATTCTGCCGGGGCTATCCGACACTCTTGTCATCAACGATGCCGACCGATGGGCCCGCCAATGCTACGGTGGCCAATATTTTGGCGACTACTTGGCAAAAAACGGCTATGTTGTCGTCTGCGGCGACGGCATATTCTGGGGAGAACGAGGCTGCAAAGAGGGTGTGCGCAAAGCCAAACTCAATGAGTTTGCCGGAAACCTTATGGGCATGGGCTACTGTCTGAGCGGCATCACTACGGCTGAGGACAGCTACCTTGCCGACTGGATTGCTTCGCTTCCCGAGGTAGATCCAAAGAGAATAGGATGCACAGGCTTCTCCATGGGCGCTTACCGTGCCTGGATGGTATCGGCCCTTACCGATGCAATCGGCCCTACGGCTGCGGTTTGCTGGATGACTACCACCGACAATCAGTTCTCTTGGGAATATGGCCGCGAAAACGGCGGATATGCCAACACCCTCCCTTCGTTGCGCCATTTTCTCGACCACCCCGATGTCGCCTCTATCGCTTGCCCCAAGCCGCTGTTTTTCATAAACGGCGAGACCGACAAGCTATTCAAGATACCCGGCGTGGAGTCGGCTTACGCCACAATTAAATCGGTATATGAAAGCCAGGGTAAAGCCGACAACTTTCAGTCGGCCATTCTACCGATGCCCCATTGGTGCGGCCCTGAAGTGCAGGAGCGCGTGCTCGCTTTCTTCGACAGCTATCTCAAATAGGCTATCTTTTGCAGTTGAGCAACTTTTCATCTGACCGACGTACTAAGATGCGGTTTTTTACGTTATTTATTTTAACACCCGCATCACTCTAACGGAATGAAGCCATATCAAATACTTACACTCTGCATAATCTTCTTTTCTGCCCTTTGGACAAAAGCGCAGGATGGCTCCTCTGCCTACAATTTTCTCAACATCTCCAATTCTGCCCGCATCTATGGTCTTGGTGGAATCAATATCACCTCTATCGAGGACGACATTATGACTATCGACCAAAATCCCTCTTTGCTCGGATCGGAGATGGACAATCAGCTGGGCTTCAGCTATATGCGTTATCTTGGCGACTCTAATTTCGCAGGTGTCAGATACGGAAAGGCGATTGGCGATCACGGCGCGCTCGCTTTAGGGCTGCAATATTTCGGCTACGGCAGCATTAAGGGTGCCGACGAGAATGGAGTGCTGACAGGAGATTTCTCCCCCAAAGACATTTCTTTCAGCGCCGCTTATTCCTACGACCTTAACGAAAACGTGCGACTCGGCGCCAACCTCAAATTCCTTTCAAGCAGCTACGAGCAGTATTCTGCGTTCGCCATTGCTACCGACCTCGGCGTCAACTATTTCAACCCCGATAAAGACTTGTCGCTCTCTGCCGTTGTTGCCAATCTCGGCGGCCAGATAAAGAAATTCAACGAGTCTTACGACCGTCTCCCGATCGATGTGCGACTCGGTATCACCAAAGGTCTCGGCTCTTCTCCTATACGCCTCTCCCTTACGGCATGGAATCTGACCAAATGGAGCTTGCCATATTACGATGCGGGCGACGGCACTCAGTCCTCAGAGCCCGAAATCAAAGAGTCGTTCATGTCCAATCTCTTTCGCCACCTTATTTTCGCTGCCGACTGGGCCCCCAACGAGAAGTTTTACGCGACCATAGCCTATAACTACAAGACGCGTACCGATATGTCTACCTATCAGCGAAGCTTCCTCTCAGGCTTCTCTATCGGCGCCGGCCTCAACGCCAACAAATTCGGCCTTAGCCTTGCTTTCGCTCAACCTCATTCCGGAGCTACTACCTTCATGGTCAACATCCGCCTGAACATCAACGACTTCATCAACTGAGATATTGCTTTAAGGTAAGTTATATTCACTGTTCGAGATGAATGATAAGAATAGACTCGGTAAGCACCCGCTTATAGCCAATCGCACAGCATTTTTGATAATAGGCTGCCTTGAGGCCGCATGGGCGCCTCTTGTGCCCTACGTTAAGAGCGCATTCTCTCTCGATGAGGAAACGCTCGGTTTGCTTATGCTCTGCTCGGGGCTTGGATCAATCATGTNTCTCCCGGTTTCAGGTTGNCTTTGCATGAGATTCGGGGCCAAGAGGGTAGTGTATTTTTCGGGATTCATGATGGCNNTATCGCTTTTGGCCATTAGNCNTATGGTCAATGTATGGNTTACGGCTGTCATGCTTATGATATTTGGAGGTTGCACGATTTCGGTTGATGTTGCCGCCAACGTCAATGGTGTGGCTATTGAGCATCAAACCGGGAAGCACCTGATGTCGGGGTTTCACGGAGGATATTCCCTCGGAACGCTTATCGGCGCCGGAGCTATGAGCGTGTTATTCTCGTTGGATATCGTTCCGGCATGGGCCGTCGTTATCTGCATCGCGCTTATTCTCATAACTATGATTTGGGGTTGTCGCGACCTCCTATCCAAGAAAGGGCTGAAAAATGCCAATCCCCCTTCAGCCTCCGCGCCGCGGGCAAAACAAAAATTCCGCGTTCCGCCTATGGTCATAGTCATAGGTTTGTTATGCTTCATCATGTATGCGTCGGAGGGTGCGGTCATGGGCTGGTCGGCGATATTTGTCAGCGAGGAAAGGGGTGTAGATATTTCAGCGGCCGGATTTTTCTATACCGCTTTCGCGGTTATGATGACAGCAATGCGCTTTATGGGCGATAAGATTGTCAGCCGATTCGGTCAGCGTCGAGTCGTGGTCTACGGAGCTTTGTCGGTTGCTGCGGGCTTCGCTTTGGTGATTATTGTGCCTAATATCATATCTACCGCTATCGGTTTCGCCCTGATTGGCCTCGGTGCCACCAATATCGTGCCGCAATTCATTTCCTTTGCGTCGGGCATTGAGGGAATGGCCGTTCAGAATATCATCAGCGTTATTAACGCCCTCGGCTACTCAGGCATATTGCTCGGCCCTGTATTGATTGGCTTTGTGGCAAAACATTACGGCCTTCACGCTTCCTTTGCCGGAATCGCGGTCTTCACTTTGGTTGTGGCCGTAATCTCAGCCGCTGTTTTAAAAAAACGTGAGCGATAAATCCCACTTGTTTGCAAATCTACAAANGGCGGGCATTCATAANCCCGATTTTTTTGTAATTTCGCNATAGATTAAAAACCCACGTNACATAATGGNAAAAAAAATAATCGTAGCCATCGACGGCTTCTCTTCTTCAGGCAAAAGCACAATGGCCAAGCAATTGGCTCGCGAGATAGGTTATCGTTACATCGACTCCGGAGCCATGTACCGCGCCGTTACGCTATATGCGCTCGACCATGGAATGATTTCGCCCGACAATGTTGTCGACACTTGTCGGCTCATCGAGTCGCTCCCCGACATTCATATCGACTTCAAGGCTCTCCCCTCAGGGCAGAGGACCCTACTCAATGGCCGCGACGTTGAGGATGAGATTCGCACCCTCCGCGTGTCCAATTCCGTATCGCCGGTAGCTGTTATCCCTCAGGTAAGAGAGGCGCTTGTGGCCATGCAGCAGCGATTCGGGCAGGAGAGAGGTATCGTCATGGACGGCCGCGACATAGGCACAACCGTATTCCCCGATGCCGAGCTCAAGATTTACCTCAACGCCTCCCCCGAAACTCGCGCCATGCGCCGCTGGAAAGAATTGCAGGAAAAGGGCGACGCCACCACTACCTACAAGCAGGTGCTCGACAACGTGATCACGCGCGATCATATCGACTCCACCCGCGAGGTGAGCCCTTTGCGCAGAGCTGATGACGCTATTGATCTCGACAACTCCGCAATGACTATAGCTGAGCAAAATCAATGGCTTATCCAACGCTTCAACGAAGCCGTCAACCAAGCCTGATAAATCTGCTTTTCCTATGGAGATAGAGATTGATCCCGGTTCAGGTTTCTGCCATGGGGTAGTGGCGGCAATCCGTAAGGCAGAGGAGGCTCTCGCTTCCTCCGCGCCTCTTTATTGCCTCGGAGATATTGTCCACAACAACGAGGAGGTCAGCCGACTGGAAAACAAAGGCATGGTCACCATAAGCCACGACGACATGTCGCGCCTCAGCAACGCCAAGGTGCTTCTCCGTGCCCACGGCGAGCCCCCTTTGACCTATCAGACCGCTGAAAAAAACGGCATTGAAATTATCGATGCCACCTGCCCGGTTGTCCTAAAGTTGCAGAAACGCATAAAAACGAGCTACGCTGAGAGCCCTGGAGCCCGTCAGATCGTTATATACGGCAAAATGGGCCATGCAGAGGTTAATGGGCTGGTAGGGCAGACCGAAGGCACCGCTATTGTGATACAAGGCGTCGAAGACCTTGAAAAAATTGATTTTGACCGCGACATCGACCTCTATTCCCAGACCACGATGTCGGTATCCGGATTCAAGGAAATAATCGCCGAGATAGAGAAACGAAAAAATCCCGCGACACTATTCCGTAGCAGCGACACTATATGCCGTCAGGTTGCCAACCGCGTCGACGCTCTTAGGGATTTCGCTGCCAAGCACGATGTTGTGCTTTTCGTCAGCGGCGCGAAAAGCAGCAACGGTAAATTCCTGTTCACCGTATGCCGCGAAGCCAACCCGCGCACATATATGCTCTCTACCCCCGAAATCGATCCGGCATGGATTGAATCTGCATCAACCATAGGCATTTGCGGCGCCACTTCTACTCCCCGCTGGCTTATGGAGCAGGTTAAAAACAAAGTCTCTAAAATGACCCTTCATTAAACCATAAAAGACCATAAAAACGCGCAAGAGGCAAAGATTTCCCTTAGTTCTTTGCCTCTTGTGCGTTCTGTATATACGACATCGAAGATTGGAATGACCCGATTTTCGATGATACTTACTTAATTATTCTCCTCCTCGGGTATAATCAGTTTATAGCCTTTACCGTGTATATTGATAATCTCCACGCGGGGATCCTCGGCCAGCTTTTTGCGCAGCTTGGTGATATACACGTCCATTGAGCGGGCGTTGAAATAGTTATCATCGATCCAAATTGTCTTCAACGCATAGTTGCGTTCAAGAATTTCATTTGAATGGGCGCAAAGCAAGCTGAGAAGCTCCGATTCTTTCGTTGTAAGTTTGTCGGAGAATCCGTTGATGGTGAGGGTCTGCTTTTGAGTGTCGAAAGTATAATTACCGATTTTGTACATCGTCACCTCTTTACCCTTCTTTCCCTTCACGCGGCGGAGTATCGCCTCGATACGGAGCAAGAGAAGGTCCATAGAGAAAGGCTTGGTAATATAGTCGTCGGCGCCGATTTTGAAGCCTTCCACAATATCTTCCTTAAGCGATTTGGCTGTCAGAAATATGATAGGCACCTCGCTGTTCACCGTTCTGATTTCTTGTGCTAGCGCGAATCCGTCCTTTTTAGGCATCATGACGTCGAGCACGCATAAATCGTATTTGCCTTTGACGAANNGCTTTATATCCGGCCTCGCCGNCAGTNCACAAGTCGGCATTGAAACCCTTAGCCTGCAAATATTCTCGAAGGAGCATGCCGAGGTTTTCGTCATCCTCACATAATAATATACGCATACGTTCTTCCATAATTTTCAATTTTTTGATAGGGGTAATATGATTATAAATTTTGTTCCTTGATTTAATTCGCTGTCCACTTTGATGGTTCCGCCATGAAGCGTGACCATCTTGTAGACGTAGGCTAAGCCGAGGCCGAAGCCTTTCANGTNGTNCTGNTTTCCGGNCNGNACTCGGTAGAATTTGTCGAATNTCTTCTTCAGATGCTCGCNCTTTATGCCGATACCGTNATCCTCGACGATGATTCTCAGCGNCTCTTCGCCTATATCTGNGGTCGACACTTTAAGCTCAAGCGGCACATCCTCGCGGCGATATTTCACCGCATTGTCGAGAAGATTGTATATAACGTTGGTGAAGTGCATCTCATCGACGTTGACTATCGCGTCTTCCGCGTCGAGATCCGCTTCAAGATGACCGCCATAACGCTCCACTTTTATCTTAAACGTGTTCACGATCTGATAAATCGCCGCGTTGGCATCCACCTCTTTCAGTCGCAAAGTTGCCTTCTTGCGGTCGAACATCGACATTTGCAACACCTTCTCAACCTGGAAGCGCAGCCGCTTGGTCTCGTCGTTTATAACCTGCGAAATATGCTGGAGCATTGCCGGTGATTTCCTTACCGAAGCGTCGTTGAGCATCTGGGCGGCGAGCGAAATGGTTGATATCGGCGTCTTGAATTCATGCGTCATATTGTTGATGAAGTCGGTCTTCATCTCGTTGAGTTTCTTCTGGCGGAAAGCCACTATGATCGTGTACACAAACACTATCAGGAGCACTATCGTGAAAATAAACGCCGGTATCAGGAAGCCAAACGAGTCATATATGAAATTGTTCTTTCCCGGGAAATACACTTCAAGAAAGAGGCGTTTGTTCTCAGGGTCGTTGCGAAACAACGGTATCTTAAAGAAGTTTGACGACTGCGTCCGTTCATCCTCCAGGCGAGGATAGTTTGCCGTGGTGTAAATCGGCATATTGCTTCGATTGACTATCGCGAACTCAAAGGGCATATCGTGGATTTTCATCTTTTCAAGCTCCTCCTTGATATACTTGCGGGTGGTTGCCGAGTCGATCCTCTCCATTACGGGGCGATTGCTCGCTTGGGCCGAAATCTTAAGAATCACCTCGTCGATAAGACCCTTTTGATACAAGTAACGATCTTGAAGCTCCTCGTCGATCTGCTGCATCGAGTTATATCGGTTGATTATCGAATTATCGTCGCTTTGAAGATTCGTTATCTGGTCAGCCTTGCCGCGGATGGTGAGATTTCCCTCCATGCCGCTGGTGGTAGAGAATGAGTAGCGTATGCCGCGCCCTTTCGCTCTCGAATAGAGTGTCGACGACTGTATCTCGTTAAGGTCATCCTCCAGATAGTACTTTGTCTCCTCCTCCTCGAGTCGCGCGCTTACCGAGAAAAGGCTGTGAATGACCCCTTCAGAGAATTGGTCATTACGCATGGTGATCATGTCGTCGACATATCTTATCTCGATGTAAAGCAACCCGCAGAAGGTGATCGACATCAATATTGTTAGTAACCAGATGGTAGATTTTTTCATCGCGGTTGGGTATTTACAATATTAACAATTTTAAATAGTGTATGTTTAAAAAAACTGAAAAAAACTGAATTCCGCCTTTAACACTCAACGGCAAATTTAACATAAAATTGTGAAAACAGCAAAGAAACGGCTCCCGAACGAAACATCCGGAAGCCGTTTTCGATTGATGAGAAATCTAAAGGCTTAGATTCTTGTGCGGGAGCGTAAGGCTGTTTTCTTGCGCTACCAGCGATATGTGGGTACTTTTAATCCGATAGATTCATCTTGGAGTATGGTCTGATTAGTAATTCCACTGGCAAGCAACCATGCGGAGCTGATCGCAGCCTTGAGTGCGGAGATCGTTAATCATATTGTAGCGGCAGTTAATATAAACCAGTTGCGGGTCAAACGAAACGTCGAGCATCGAAAGCTGGTTATTGTTGCAAATCACGCGCTGGAGGAAAGTCTGGTTAGAGAGGGTAAGCGTAGTCAGGTCGTTGTATGAGCAGTCAACGTACTCAAGCTGAGTGCAATTTTCAACATTAAGAGTAGTCAGGTCGTTGTAAGAGCAAACGAGATCAAGAAGATGAGAGCAGTTGTTCAGAGAAAGACCGGTCATGTTGTTGTCAGAGCAGATAAATGAGCTGAGCGACTCGAGGTTTTGAATGGCAAGATTCTGGATCTCATTGTCGTCGATATTGAGGTTGGTAAGATTGTCAACACCAGTAAGAAGGAGTGAAGTCAACTTGTTATAACCGCAATAGAGATTTTTAAGGTTCGAGCAGCCCGTGATCACGAGTTTCTCAAGACGGCAACCCTGGCAGTTAAGAGTCTTCAACGAGGTCGAGTTGGCGAGATTGAGCTCAACGAAGCTGTTGTTTGAGCAGTTGAGATCCTCGATGTTGGGAGTCCCGGTGAGAGTAAGGTCGTTAAGACGGTTTTTGTAGACCTTAACGCTTGTAAGAGAGGGGAGGTTGGCAAGTGTGAGAGTCGTAAGCTTGTTGCGCGAAGCGTCAAGCTTGGCGAGGACACCGTCGCCGGTAACGTTGAGAGTGGCGATTTCGTTGCGCGAAACGTTTACTTCAGTAAGCGCGCTGAAGTTAGAAAGGTCGAGATTGCCTGCGATTTTCTTGTCGCTCCAGTCAATTTTGGTTACATGACCGTTTTCGATAGTCACGCCTTCCCAGGTAGAGGGTGCGGAAATATCGACAATCTTAAGGGCTAACTGATTAGTGGCCGCTTCGGCAGCGGGTTGGGTTAAAAAGTTTTGGAGTTGTTTCAACTCGCTTTTGTTCATTTTTTGGGCGAAAGCAGTGGCACATCCCAGAGCCAAGGCCATCAATAAAACAGCTTTTTTCATAATTTTGTAAGTGATTAAAAGTTTTTATACGAATAACAATATTTTTTCACGATTGGTTTACGATTCAAGAATGTTTTTTTATGTTTTTTCACCAATTTTCAACCTTTCAAATTCTTATTACTGCTTTTCGAGAGTCACAACCCTTTGACAATCTACCCGTTTTTTTGTGACAAATATTGAGCGGGGGAGTTCCTCCTATGGCGATTCTCTGATGTTGTTTGCTGATGTGACCTAAGCCAGAGAGCGATTCGGCATGAGATATTTTTGAAGTATATGGCAGAAATTAGATTTATAGGTATAATGGTTGGTATTAACACAGCCCGCTATAACGGCTGCCTGAAGAGATTCGAGCAATGCCGTGCGTCGGGCGTTGCGACAAAGTTAATCAATTCATTCCGATTATGCAAGTGATATGCGCCGTTATGATGAATATTATTGGGCTGAATATGCGGCTTGGCGGTTAAAATGGGGCTGCCGAGTCGGTAGGCGAGGCCGAAATGTCGGCTGTGCCCCCCGTGAAGGGATCTCCCCCTGCAATGGGGGCTCCGAGCGGGTCGTCATTGATTTTCGACCCTACCGTCGTTTCGCCGAATGAGCTCTCCTGGTCATCCCAGTTCTCGAACCGCGTATATTTACCTTTAAATTTGAGTTTCACATCGCATACCTGGCCGTTACGATGCTTCGCTATGATGAAATAGGCAAGATTGCGTATATCGTTCCCTTCGGCGTCGGTGTCCGACTTCGTGTAATATTCAGGTCGATGGATGAAGCATACTATATCCGCATCCTGCTCTATAGCGCCCGACTCGCGAAGGTCGCTCAGCTGCGGGCGTTTTCCGTCTCTGCCATCACCGCGCGACTCTACCGAGCGGTTAAGCTGCGACAGTGCCACGATCGGTATATTCAGCTCCTTCGCCAGCTGCTTGAGAGAGCGCGAAATCATCGACACCTCCTGCTCGCGCGAGCCAAACTTCATGCCCGAGGCGTTCATCAGCTGCAAGTAGTCGATGATGATGAACTTCACTCCATGCTCGCGGACAAGTCGGCGCGCTTTCGTGCGCAGCTCAAATATCGAGAGCGAGGCCGTGTCATCTATATATAGTGGCGCGCTGTAGAGATGCTTTATACGCGACATCAGCTGATCCCACTCGCGGTCCTGCAGTCGTCCGCTCTTTATCTTATCTGACTCCAGCTCGCATTGATTGCAAATCAAGCGGTTGACGAGCTGAATATTCGACATTTCGAGCGAAAACACCGCTATCGGAGTGTTGTAGTTGACCGCCATGTTCTTTGCCATCGAAAGCACGAGAGCGGTTTTACCCATTGCCGGACGGGCCGCGATAATGATGAGGTCGGAATTTTGCCATCCCGAAGTGATTTTATCTAGGTCATGGAAACCCGACTCCAAGCCGCTCAGTCCAGTCGCGCGGTTGGCTGCCGCCTGTATCTGATCTATAGCCTGCTTGATTACAGGGTCGATCTGCGTGAAGTCCTTTTTTACGTTTCGCTGCGATATTTCAAAAAGCTTGCCTTCAGCCTCCTGCATCAGGTCGTCGACGTCGTTGCTCTCGTCATAGGCTTTGGCTTCGATATTGGTCGCGAAGGAAATAAGCTCGCGGGCAAGATATTTCTGAGCGACGATGCGGGCGTGATACTCTACGTTGGCAGCCGACGCGACCCGCGCGGTCAGCTCTGAGATGAACACCGGGCCGCCAACGCTCTCAAGCTCACCCATGAGGCGCAACTGCTCAGTGACGGTCAGCATATCTATAGGCTTCTGGGCTGCGCCGAGAGCCTGTATGGCCTCATATATTTTCTGATTGGCCGGCTCGTAGAACGACATCGGGTGCAATATGTCGCACACCACCGTGTAGGCGTCTTTTTCAAGCATTATAGCGCCGAGAACCGCCTCCTCGATCTCCTTATCGCGAGGCTGCATACGTCCTACAGTGTCGGCTACCGTCTCTTTGCGCGGGCGATATTCGCGTCGATTGTTATTATTTATAAATTCCATTATATGCTATCCTTAATTTGTCCTGTAAACGATCGGATGATTTCCTCTTGCTTACGAGATGCAAATTTAGCAATTTAGCTGCCGATTGGCAAACCATTTGACCCTATTTCTATCAACAGCCTTTCAACAACGGCCTGTTAACGGTATTCTCCATGATTTTTTGTAAATTCGCGACAAAACGATTTTTATGGTAGTATTTCCTAACGCTAAAATCAATATCGGGCTCAACATTTTGAACCGCCGTCCCGATGGCTATCACGAAATTGAGTCACTTCTTATGCCTATCGGCTGGTGCGACATCCTTGAGATCGTCCCGGCAAAAGGAGTTGAGACAACCCTCACCGTTACCGGGCGCCGGGTTGACTGCCCCGTCGAGAAGAATCTCGTCATGAAAGCCTATCGCCGCATGGCCCGGGAGGTTGAAATTCCGCCTGTCGACATTTATCTGCATAAAATCGTGCCCGACGGGGCAGGGCTCGGAGGCGGCAGTTCCGATGCCGCGTTTACCCTTGTCGCGCTCAATAAGATGCTTGCTCTTGATTTCTCTAAAGAGCAGTTGGCCGACATGGCTTCCGACCTCGGCGCCGACTGTCCATTTTTCATTTATAATCGCCCGATGCTTGCCAGCGGTATCGGTACCGCTCTCAGCGAGATTGATCCTCCTCATTTTTGCGCGAAAAGTATCATCGCCGTGATTAAGCCCGACGATTATGTCTCTACAAAGGAAGCCTATTCGGGTGTGACGCCTCAAATGCCGGCTGTGCGACTTGCCGACGCGCTCGCCGCTTCCGATAAGGCTCATATTGCCAACCAGTTTGAGCAAACCGTATTTCCGCTCCACCCCAAAATCGCTTTTCTCAAAAATCGTCTTCTTGGATTAGGAGCATCCTACGCTTCAATGTCGGGTAGCGGTTCTGCCGTCTACGGCCTGTTTGATGCGGAGAGTATTGATGCTGACAGTTTGTCAGCCCGGCTCGCGGAGAATTTCCCCGGCGCCGATTTTCATCTGTCGGAATTATGACGTGAACGAACTTCGCACATTTTTTGTTAAAATATAAAGTCAATTAGTGGCTTGACCACTTTTTGGCAATGTTTTTGCATGACAACACTTATATCATAATCCCGAAAATGAAAAAAAACAATTATAAAATGAATAAAGAAGACAAATTCTCTAACGTGGAGCCAGCTACTCCTACTCCTGTTATCGACCAGGAAGTTCCTGATGGCGTTGACGTGGCTGATACCCTTACCGGCGAAGACGCCACTGTCGATGAAGACGTTTTAGGCGTAAGCCCTGAAGAAGGCGACGAGCTCGAAGCTTTGAAAAATATGCTTCAGGAGCGCGACAACCAGCTTGAGAAAGAGAAAAACGAATATCTCTTCCTCATGGCCGAATTCGACAACTTCAAGAAACGCACAATCCGCGAGCGGGCCGACTTGCTCAAAAATGCCGCCGAGAAAGTGCTTAAGGGCATCCTTCCCATTGTCGACGACTTTGAGCGAGGTCTTGCCGCTATCAAGGATTCTTCAGATGCTGAATCAGTTAAGGAGGGCATGGAACTCATCTATAATAAGCTCATCAAATATCTTAACCAGAATGGCGTTAAGGCTATCGAGACCACCGGTCAGACCTTCGACCCCGACGTCCACGAAGCCATCGCTATGCTTCCTGTCGATGATGAGTCAAAGAAAGGCAAAATAGTCGACACCGTCGAAAAGGGCTACATGCTCAACGATAAAGTGCTCCGTCACCCTAAAGTGGCCGTGGGGCAATAATCTGCTTTATAAGCATGTAATTCTTTTTCACTCTCCAAAATCAGTAATCGAAACTCGCAACCAGTAACTAACAATGGCAACAAAAAGAGATTATTACGAGATATTAGGCGTCGACAAATCAGCTTCTGAGGCCGACATAAAAAAAGCCTATCGTAAACTCGCGCTTAAATACCACCCCGACAAGAATCCGGGAGATAAGAATGCCGAAGAGAAGTTCATGGAGGCCGCCGAAGCCTACGACGTTCTCTCCGACGCTGATAAGCGCGCGAAGTACGACCAGTATGGTCATAATATGGGTCCTTCGGGATTCGGCGGTGCAGGTGGCGCCGGTGGATTTGGCGGATTCAGCTCCGGCGGCTTTACAATGGAGGATATTTTCGAGCAATTCGGCGATATTTTCGGCGGGGGCCAATGGGGTGGCGCCACAGGCGGTTCGCGTCGTGGCCCGCGTCAGCGACGCAAACCTCAGCGTAAAGGCTCCGACCTCCGCATCAAGGTGAAATTGACCCTGAANGAAATCGCCACAGGCGTTACTAAGACCCTCAANATACCTACACTNGTAAAATGTGACGCCNGCAACGGCACCGGCGCTAAAGACGGNACTGCGTTCACCACTTGCCAGACCTGTCACGGCACTGGCACCGTGTTGACACAGCAGCAGACTATCTTCGGCACCATGCAGCAAGAATCTGTGTGCCCCACTTGTCACGGCGAAGGCAAAATCATTACCGAGAAATGCCCCAAATGTGGAGGCGAGGGCGTGATTCGCAAAGACGAGCTTGTCACGTTCAACATTCCCGCAGGCGTGTCCGACGGCATGACCCTTACCATTAAAGGCAAAGGCAACGCCGCTCCCCACGGAGGTGTCAATGGCGACTTGCTCGTGGTAATCGAGGAAATCAAAGATCCCGAACTTATCCGCGACGGTAATGACGTGATTTACAACCTGATGCTCGACCTCCCGACCGCGATACTCGGCGGCTCTGTGGAAGTGCCTACCATCACTGGCCGAGCCCGCCTGAAAATCGCACCCGGAACGCAGCCAGGCAAAGTGCTCCGTCTCCGCGGCAAAGGTCTCCCTTCAACCGAAGGCTACGGCACTGGCGATGAGCTTATAAACGTAATGGTTTACATCCCTGAGCAGACCAATGACAAAATCCGTTCAGCCATTGAATCAATTAAAGACGAGCCCGATCTCAAGCCGAGTGAATCAACCAAATCGCGCATATTCTCCAAACTGAAACACATATTTGAATAAGCGCCGAAATATATAAAAGACAGCCGGAGGCTAACGTGATTGTTTATCCAATCCTTAGCCTCCGGCTGTTTTCGTTACTAAGAGCCTGTCCCATAATATCTGTTAAAGCTGAGGCGGTCAGCCATTGAGCAGAGTTGTTCGTGTGATGAGGGAGTGTACTCGACGTACACGACTGAAGAACACGGACGAATATGCCAATGGATGGCCGGGGCGATAG
>WFLX010081898.1_pt1 | contig 18020 bp, 13 predicted proteins | sample 4967041 | NCBI WGS metagenome assembly WFLX01 (sample SAMN12857096, study PRJNA449069) | gut metagenome | isolation source: stool from male and female vole | host: Microtus ochrogaster | place: USA:Florida | collected 2017 | reverse complement strand
CGGCAATGAAGATATAGAGTAGGCTGCTCTCTGCTTCATGAGAGTCTGCCTCAAAAGCGCGGAGTTCTGCCTCTACGTTGGTCCACCATCCAGCCTTTGTGACATCTCCTTGTGTCAGGGCTCCCGGCACGAGCGGACCGTCTGCCTTATGCAGAGAGTCTACTTCTTCAGCGATAGCTTCTGCTTTCTCCTCTGTTGTAGCAGCTTCTGTAGCAGCATCTTTCGCTTCGGGAAGTTCGCTTACTGTTTTCACATTGGCTTTCCCGGAAAGGCTCTTACCTCCATACACTTGTGTGCAACCGGAGTCATTGCAAGCTTGTCCTTTGATTTCAACATCAACCGAGTAGTTCTCTGCTGTTGGCTTAAGCTTTTGGGTGAATGTCACCTTGTTGCTATAGAAATGCTGGTCTACCTCAAATGTGTCGTCAAATTCTTTTGTATAAGGATGGTCGGCTGTAGGAGTTCCTACAGTCTCGCAGCCCTTGGTGTCGAAATAGAATACGAGTGGATTCGATCCTCCTGCAGGATTATCGATAGAGTATAGGTGGTACCCTGGGTCGATNGTNGCNGTCATCACNACNGANGGNGAGTCNGTNCCATCTCCNACAAGCTTGATATCCCATTTNACNGCATCTGCTGCAAATCCAGCCACGCTCAAAATTATAGCATAAATTGCTATGACGATTGAAATTGCAACTCGTCTCATATAGTCAGCTTATGATTTATTCTTAAAAACTTAACTCTTAACTCTTAAAACTTGACTCTTCACTCTTCACCCTTGACCCTTAAAGAAGTCGCCTGCTCCACTTCCTTGTTGTCGTCGCGGTAGACGTAGACCACTACGTCGCAGTTCTCAGCTACCCAATCTTCATTAAGGATCATAGAAGCAGTTCCTTGAAGTTTGCTCTCAGTTGCAAAGGAAGTGCCAAGTTCTTCTCCCCAGTTGCCATTGAGCGAAGCGCGGAGCACATGATTGTGCTCATAATTGAAATTCTTCGAGCCGTCTGGCATTGTCTGAGTTCCCATTATATGGTTTTCCACGAGCCATACTGTGATATTGAGCTTGTGGTTGACATCGTCAAGGAAGTCTACATCATAGTCTACTGTCAGCTGACGCGTNTCAACGTCATATTCACATTCAGCAGCAAGTGTGAGATTGCTTGTCAGAGTCANAGCTTCTGATGCTCTTTGAATCCAGTCGCCNATCGACCCCGACATCGAAGATTTCAAGCCATCGAAAATAGCTGCTGGAAATCCACCTGGTTGGTAGAAGTCGAAAAGGGCGGTGGCTGCCTCGCTTCTNAGGTCTTGCTTTCTGGTGGCAGTGTGTATAGAGGGCATTGGCTCAGTGAAGTGGCTTCCATAAGGATGGAGNCCTACTGAGATCACCCTTCCGGGCTCCTCATCCTCCTTTATCTGCTCCACTACNGACGCTCCGAGGGGGCAGTTGAGGCAATCGTTGCCCGTAAATTCCATTATCAAAAGTGTGCGAGGATTGTCGATCACTGGTTTTTCCACCTTTATATAGCGGTCGTCTTCGTCTACATTGTCGCAGCCGCTGGCAAATCCGGTGAGAAGTAGCAATCCTATAGTAAGATATGATGCTTTCATCAGAACGTATAGTTATATGTTAGATTGAAGCCCTTTGTCTCAGGCACCCATCGGCAGACGCCTCCAGAGCAATTGTAGCCCTCTTTTACGCGTCCGTAGCCAAGCGTGAAGCGGTTTGCCTTCAGGTTGTAGGTCACTAAGAAAGAATAGTAGTTGTCATTGCGGGCGCTGTTCCAGGTGTCGGTCACTGTCACCATCCAGTGCGGTGCAAACGATACCTCCACGAGTCCTGCTATCCAGTCTCCCTTGTCTTGCTTCGTCTGCAGGTATTGGGCCTCGAAGCGCAGTTGGGTCTTCTTAGCCATCTTCCATTGTCCTTCATAGATGAAGATGTTGCTCGTGACCATTCCTCCATGTCCTTCTACGATGGTCTGGTTGTATTTTTGAAACATGTAGAAGAATGTCATCTGATATTTGCGCGAGAGTTTTTTGTTGAGCTCAAAGTTCAAGTCGGCGTAGTAAAGCGAACCAATCTTCCAGAATGGTGATTTATACTGGTTGGTGCCCGGTTCGCGGTCGCTTGAGATGGCTCCTGCAGGCTTGAAATAGTCAAGTCCCGAGATATAGCTCGCGCTCAGGCGGATATTGGTGCCATACTTTCCTCCAAGTGGAGTCTTCTTTTTGAAGAGATATCTGAGGTCAGCCTGAAAAGCCCATTCGCCATCGGCTTGANTGGCATATGGATACATAGCTGCCAGAGCATATGTTTGCGTAAGTGTGAACGCCGGTAGATGGTTGACAGTCGAACNTAGCATATACTCNGCATCNATCACTCTTNNCGAGCGGAAATCCATATTGTCGCTGCGCTTGGCTTGCAGAAGTGCTGAAAAGCCANTCTTTGAGTAGGNTCCGGAGAGAAGCACTGCCTGGCCGCGGCGATATGTGANGTTGNTGAGTGAATTTGGGTCGTTGTTTTTCGTTGCGTATTCAAGCAGGAAGTTGAAGTCGTTGGCCCTTACCTTCACTCTTCCGTCAAAGGCTGCTATGTTTTGTGGGAAGTTGAGATAATAGTTGTAGCCGGGTTCCGGATTTGGCACCAGGCTTCCGGATGGAGTCACCTTGATTTGCTCATCCTTGTCATGTTTTCCTACGTAAGAGAATCCAAGTGTGAGTCCCGTATTACGCTTAAACTTGTCTTTAAACGTTTCGTTAAGGCTCCATTCGGCATCGGCGCCCCATAGCCACGATGAGTTCCATTCCCAATAGCGGCGTTGCTTTCCTCCCAGAGCTGTCAAGTGTACGCCGGGAGCGGGATTCACTTTGATTCTGCCGCCACGAATGGCATTGTCTACACCAAGCGATCGTTCNTGATATGTGCGCAAGATGAGTCCNGATCCGAATTGCTCGTAGAAGTCGCCTACTGTTGCTTGCCAACACTTGTAGCCGCCCGTAGCCCAGATGTAGGGCACACCCCAACCTCCGAAGCCTTTGTCATAGCCCGGAAGTGGCCATTTGGCCCATTGGAATCTCGCGCCTACTGATACGTAGGGGGCATTGACTGTGAAATCAAAATATGTGTTGTTGAGCACATCCTTCTCATATTCGCCCGTCTTGTCTCCCTTGAAATTATAGGGGATAAGAAATTCAGTCTGCACTGATCCCGTGGCCCTGATTTTGCGCCACCATGAATCATCATCCTTCTTCTCGGTCGGCTCATCTACATAGGTAGAAGATAGCTTTTTGCTNCCTTCTATATATGTAGAGGGGAGTTTTGTCTCCCCTTCTGTATAGGTGTTCTTATTTGGCCCCTCATTGGCAGCAGTTGCTTCAGCTGCATTGTCAGCAAAAGCCACTGCCGTGCCAAGTATTAAGGTGCAGAATGGAAAGAATATTCTTTTCATTTTTTTTCTGTAAGGTTTTAGAAGCCTTTCCTTATTTTTATTTCATTGCTTTCTTCACGGCTTCTAAGATTTCCTCCTCACCGCCGTCTACATATCCTTGATGATTCCAGACGATATTGCCTTCGCCATCCACTACGAATACGTGTGGAGGATCGCTCACTCCGAGCTGGCGTTTGAAGTCTCCATTAGGGTCAAGAAGCACTTCGTATTCCCATCCCTTGTTTTCTACAAAGGGTTTCACTCGCTGCTCATTTTGAGCTTCGTCAAGGCTTACTGCATACACCTTGACCCCTGTCTCTTCTACCCANTCATCATANACATCGGCTATGGCTTTAAGCTCNCGTACGCAAGGCTTGCACCATGTGGCCCAAAAATCAATCACGAAGGGCTTGCCGTCNTTGCTGAGTGTGGAAGTGTCTACTGAGTTGCCATGCATGTCNCGAAGCTGCACCTGGGGGAGNGCTGCATCTGAAGNGAATGCTGCTGCCAGAAGAGAGGCTGATAGTAAAAGTTTCTTTATCATATCGTTTTAGTTGTTATTGTCGTTAATGTGCTTGTCGGAGTATATCTATATAATAGAAAACGAGCTTTTTGCTCATTTATTGAATTCCTTTATAAAGACATAGACTGCATTATCGATTCAAAGTTACAAAAAAAATGCGAAAAAAAACTATTTTTATGAGCTTTTTTGTTTGAAAGCATAAAAAATAAGGCCCTACCATATGGTGGAAGGCCGTATTTTTATTCTAAGAGTGAATTGTGTTAGAAGGGGAGGTCGTCGGTAGAATCGGCGCCATCAAAGCCTGCTCCCGGGGTTGGTGCCGGAGGGAATGCGCTCCCGCCGAAGGGTGCCTCTGGCTGCTGAGGTGCCGCAGGTTGCGGTGCATAAGGTTGTGGCTGGCCATATCCTGGCTGTGGTGCATAGGGCTGCTGCTGTGGGTAACCACCCTGCTGGGGATAACCCTGCTGAGGATAACCACCTTGCTGAGGATAGCCTCCCTGCATTCCACCTGGCACGTATGGACGCGCAGCGTAGCAGTTTACGTCGGTATACCATCGCTCGTTGAATTCACGGCTTTCCAAATCTACTGAAAGCGTGTAGGAATTTCCTACCTGAATATCAAGGGTATCTACGCGGTCGCCGAAGACGTGAAATTTCACCTTTCTCGGATACTGCCCAAAAGTCTCAAGCACCCATTCCTTCTTTTTCCACTGGTTTCCTGCCTTCGACACGCCTGATTGCAGTCCAAGGTCGAGGATTATTTTTCCTTCTATTTCCATGTCTCGTTATCGTTGTTTGTATTTAGGTTTCAAAGTTACTCAAAAATGCCCTTACCTGCAAATTTTTTGATAAAAAAAAGAGAGGAGATTAATTTTCTCCCCTCTTTTCATATAAATTAACTCTTACGAACTTGACTCTTGGTTCTTGACCCTTGACTCTTGGCGAAGCCTATTCAAAGTCTTCAAAGTTCAACTTGGCTGCAATATCATAGTTGTTGCGCTTAAGGAATGCCAAGATGTTTCTTCTCTCCTCAGTGTCTTCGATATCCTCGCATATGCGCTTGCAGGCATGATGGAGCGCTACGCTTGTCTGATAGATATGTCGATAGCATTTGGCGATATCGTCAATCTTCTCGTCTGTCATTCCTGCTTTGCCCAAAATGAATGAGTTGACTCCAAAGTAGGAGATAGGATTGTGTGCCATCACTACGTATGGGGGCACATTGCCGGTCACACGGCAGCCACCTTTCACAAGCACATAGTCGCCTACCTCATATCCCTCATGGACAAGNGCGCCCGAAGAGAAGATGCAGCAGTCGCCGATCTTGCAGTCGCCGGCTATCTTCACTCCATTGCCGAGCACGCACTTATTGCCTATCTGTGTGTCGTGTCCTNCATNGCTTTGAGCCATAATGCAGGTGCCTTCCCCAATCTTGGTAGATTTTCCCTCATGGATACTGCGGTTGATGATCACATGCTCGCGGANTCGTGTATTGTCGCCGATCTCTACGTNTGATTCCTCTCCCTTCCNGCGGAAATCCTGAGGCGTGGCTGCTATGATGCTCCCCTCGTAGATTCTGACGTTTTTCCCAATTCTGGCGCCTGAAAGCACACTCGTATGGGAATGTATGAAGCAGGAGTCGCCGATCTCAACATTGCGGTCTACGTATACAAAAGCTCCCACTGTCACATTGTCGCCCAATTTGGCTTCCGGATGCACGAATGCTAAAGGTGATATATTATTCATAATGGTTCAGTTTTAGATTTTAAGATTCCTCTACACTTGACTCTTGACTCTTAACCCTTTACTCTTAAGAATTATCTTCCGCCGCCTACTGCCTGATAGAGGCTGATCAGAGCAGACGTGCGCGCATGCCAGCTGCTAAGGCTTGCAAGCTGAGCCTGAAGAAGGCTGCTTCTTGCTGTCAGCACTTCAAGATAGCTTGTCTGATGGTTAAGTATGAAGAGCTCATTGGTATATTCCACCGATTTCTCAAGTTCCTTCACTTGAAGGTCTACCAGTCGCTTCTTCTCAGTGCTCTTGTCTATTTTGACGAGAGCATCGCACACATCTGCAGCTGCCGACATCACTGCATTCTCAAAGTTGTTCATGGCCTGCTCTTGCTGGGCTTTGGCCACCTTGAGTTGTGCTATGTTCTGTCCGCGTGAGAAAATTGGTGCGGTAAGCGAGCCTGCCAGTTGGATAAACCATTTGCCCGGGTTCACTATCATTGAGCCAAGAAGATTGGTAAATCCTCCCTGTGCAGAGATAGCTATTGAGGGATAGAAATTGGCATGGGCCGAACTTACGGCATAGTAGGCAGTCGCCAACCCTCTTTCAGCCGCTGCCACGTCGGGGCGTGTTGCAAGATAGCTCATAGGCACTCCCTTGACGGCTTCTGCTGGAAGCGTGATGTCAAGATTTGTGCTCACCTTCCAGTCGGTAGGGTAGGTGTTGAGAAGCACGGCCAGCGAGTTGTTGACGATTGTGATCTGCTGCTCAAGGTCTGGAATTGAAGCAAGGATGCTGTAGTAGTTTGCGCGGCTCTGCACCACGGCTGCTTCCGTTGTGCTGCCTGCTTGCTTCAGCTGCTCCATAGTGGCCACTTGGTCTTTCCATATATCGGCAGTTCTCTTTGAAAGGTCGAGCTGCTGGTGCAGGAGCACGAGTGAATAATAGGTGGAGGCCACTCCGGTCACTATCTGTGAGCGCACGGCCTGCTCATATGCTTGCGATTGCTCGAGGCTTGCTTTTGCTCCACGCTTGCGGTTGAGGATTTTGCCAAAGGCATCGATTTCCCAGTTGGCTGCCAAAGGCAGCGAGTAGCTCCAGTTCATGTGGCTGCCGCCATAGGAGGATGTCCCACCGTTGGGAGTAAATGCAAGCGATGGCAGATATGAGAGTTTTGCTCCTTGAAGTTGGGCTTTGGCCATCTCCACATTGAGGCGCGCATTGTCAAGGCTGGTGTTGTTGGCGAGTGCCTGCTCTATATAGTCCTGGAGTATTGGGTCGGTGAAGATGTCGCGCCAGCCCATGTAGGCCAGGCCTGTGGAGTCTTGGTTCTCCACGGCCTGACGGTAGTCGGCTGCTACCGCATTGTCTTGCGGCAGCTCGTATTTATTGTAGATGTGGCAGCTGCTCATTGTCAGGGCGAGTGCCGACATGCATGTGATCTTTATGATTTTATTCATCACGTCATTCTCTGTTAAGTGAATACTGTTCGAGCTCGCTCTTGATCTTGCGGTTGTCTTTGTCGTTCCATTTCTGAGGAGTGAATTTCTCCTGAAGAGTCTGGAAGGCCACAAAGAGTGTCGGCACTATGAGCACCTGAAGTATCATACCGATAAGCATACCCCCTACTGCTCCTGTTCCGAGTGCCTGGTTGCCGTTGGCGCCGGCGCCGCTGGCATACATAAGCGGGAGAAGGCCGATGATGAGGGCAAGAGAGGTCATGAGGATAGGTCGCAGACGTGCCTCTGCGCCCTGGATGGCTGCTTTCACGATGCTCATGCCCGTCTTGCGGCGGTCGAGTGCAAACTCTACGATAAGGATGGCATTCTTAGCCAAGAGGCCGATAAGCATGATGAGCGCAATCTGCAGGTAGATGTTGTTGGCAATGTCGCGGAAGTGGGCAAAGATAAAGGTGCCCATAAGGCCAAACGGCACGGAGAGAATCACAGCCCACGGCAGCAAATAGCTCTCATACTGTGCAGAGAGGATAAGATATACAAACATGAGGATCAAGATGAATATCATGCCTGTGCCTCCGCTGCTGCCNGATGCCTCCTCGCGGCTCATACCTGAATATTCGAATGAATAGCCTCGCGGCAATGTCTCCTGCGCAACTCTTTCGATAGCCTGGAGGGCCTGACCTGAAGAGTAGCCCGCTGCTGGCGTACCTGTCACCTGAATTGAGGTAAACATGTTGAAGCGGTTGATGATGTCNGGNCCATANATGCGNTTGAGGCTNACGAAGTTGTCGATTGGTGCCATCTCGTTGCCGTTGCGCACCTTGATCTGCTTNAGTGTCTCNGGGCTTACGCGNGCATCNGGAGATGCCTGCATCATGACGCGGTAGAGCTTNCCATANGAGTTGAAGTTNGAGATATACATACCNCCATAGTANCCCTGAAGNGTNGAGAGNATGGCANTNTGNGTCANGCCTGCCTGCTTCACTTTAGGCACGTCGATTTCCACAAGATACTGTGGGAATGTCGGGTTGAATGTCGAGTATGCCATCTGGATCTCTGGCTGGGCATTGAGCACTCCGATAAATTGCTGGTAGATTGCAAAGAAGTCGTCGAGCGATCCGCCTGTCTTGTCTTCGAGCTTGAGCTCAAAACCATTGGTGGCTGAGTAGCCGGAGATCATAGGTGGCTGGAAGAACATGATGTTCGCATCCTTGATCACTGAGGCTTTGCCATAGAGCTGCTGCAGCACGCCGGCTGCCGACTGGCTCGGTTTCTTACGCTCATCCCAAGGCTTGAGCTTGATGATGAAGGAGCCGTAGGTGTTGCCCTGGCCGCCGATGAATGAATAGCCTGTGATGGCGGTGCGGCTCTTCACTTCAGGTATTGATCCGATGATGGAGTCCATCTCGTCCATGACTGCCTGGGTGCGTTCCTGCGAAGTTGCCGGCGGCATGGTGACGGCGCCCATGATCGTGCCTGTGTCTTCTGTAGGCACAAGTCCTGTCGGAGTGATGTCCATAAGCCATACAAGGATGCCGATTGAGGCGGCTACTGTGGCGAAGGATACAATCTTGTGGTTGATAAACCATTTTACGGCTCCCTTATATTTCGAAAGAAGTGCATCGAATCCTACATTAAACCAGTAGAAGAATCTCTTCATGAAGCTCATCTTCTCCTTTTTCTCCACCTTGCGGCTTTCTACGTCATAGCCTCCCAATGGGTCTTCATCGCCAGCCTCCACTTTGTGGGGCTTCAAGAAGAGCGCACAGAGGGCAGGGGAGAGGGTAAGGGCGTTGATTGCCGAAAGTCCGATTGCCATCGCCATCGTCATACCAAACTGACGGTAGAAGATACCCGATGTTCCTCCCAGGAATGATACCGGAATAAACACGAGCATCATCACGAGGGTGATTGATACAAGTGCCGAGCCAATCTCACTCATTGCGTCGATGGAGGCCTTACGTGCTGATTTATAGCCCTGGTCGAGCTTAGCATGCACCGCCTCCACCACGACTATCGCATCATCCACCACAATCGCGATCGCAAGCACGAGTGCTGAAAGGGTAAGAAGGTTGATGGTGAAGCCGAAGATATAGAGGAGGAAGAACGTACCGATAAGTGCCACCGGGATGGCGATCATAGGGATGAGGGTAGAGCGGAAGTCCTGCAGGAAGATAAACACCACGATAAATACGAGGATAAATGCCTCGATAAGGGTCTTCACTACCTCATGGATTGATGCGAAAAGGAAGTCGTTGACGCTCATCGTTGTCTCAATGACGAGACCTTTCGGGAGGTCTTTGCGCCATTCATCCTGAAGCTTCTCGATATTCTTGATCACTTCAGTTGCGTTAGAGCCTGCCGACTGGAAGATGATGGCGGCGGAGCCGATATGCCCGTTGTCGCGGTTGGCAAAGCCATAGCTCAGTTTGCCAAGCTCTACTTCTGCCACATCGCCAAGTTTCAGGATNTCTCCATCTTTGGTNGCGCGGATCACGATGTCTTCAAATTCCGCTTCATCCTGAAGGCGNCCTTTATAGCGCATCGTATACTGGAAGGTCTGGTTGCCCTGGTCGCCGAAGCTACCCGGAGCTGCCTCGATATTCTGTTCGGCAAGAGCTGCAGTGATGTCTGATGGCATAAGTCCATATTGAGCCATCACGTCTGGCTTTAGCCAAATACGCATCGAGTAGTCTGCTCCGAAGGCCATTGCCTCGCCTACGCCAGATACACGCTTGATTTCGGGGATAATATTTATCGACATATAGTTGTCGATAAACTGGCTGGTGTATGTGTCGGTCTCGTCATAAAGAGCCATTACCATAAGCATGGAGCTCTGGCGCTTCTGGGTGATGACACCCACCTGGTTCACTTCCNATGNGAGGAACGCGGCTGCTTTTGCCACACGNTTCTGTACGTCTACGGCTGCCATGTCGNGGTCCATACCCTGCTTGAAGTAGACCTGGATGGTGGCGGAGCCATTGTTGGAGGCTGAAGACACCATGTAGTCCATGTTTTCAGCTCCATTGATTTGCTCTTCGAGTGGAGCTATCACTGAGTTGAGCACAGCCTGAGCAGATGCTCCGGTATATGTGGTGCTTACTGAGATGGTAGGAGGAGCAATGTCCGGATACTGCTCGATCGCAAGGCTTGTAAGGCCAAGGAGACCGAAGATGACGATGAAAATTGAGATCACCGTCGACAGCACCGGTTTATTAATAAATCTGTCAAGTTTCATTTCTCTCTTTTGTTATTGTCGTCTGTTTAGTTTTTGGGAGTGATCACCATGCCGTCTTTCACTGTCGAGCCTACACCTTCTATCACGATTACATCGCCCGGCTTGAGTCCCTTGGTCACGATATAGTTCACGCCATCATTCTTGGAGTCGATGAGGATTGGAGATTGATGCACTTTCGAGCTGTCGCCTACTACGTAGACAAATTTCATGTCTTGAATTTCAAAAGTGGCCTTCTGCGGAATTGTTATCACACCTCTGTTGATTTGGGGAAGAAGCACCTGGCCGGTGTTTCCGCTTCTCAGCATGCCGTCAGGATTGGGGAAGGCTGCTTTCACCGTGGCGCTTCCCGTTGCAGGATCAAGCACTCCTGAGATTGATACGATGCGGCCTGGCTGGCTGTAGATCTCGCCATTGGCAAGTTTCAGCTCCACGCCTGGAAGCGAGTCAAGCACCTGGGTCATGCTCTTGCGTCCGTTGTCGGTGAGGGTCAGTATCTCTTTTTCTGTCATTGAGAAGTACGCCTCCATCTGGCCATTGTCTGAAAGAATGGTCAGCAGGGTAGAGGGGGAGACGAGGGCTCCTTCCTTATTGTCGATTGTGCCAACTACGCCGGCCACCGGAGCCTTCACAAGTGTATACGAAAGATTCTTTTGGGCTGATGTCAAGTTTGCTTGAGCTTGCCCCAACTGGGCTTTTGCTGCGTTCAGTTGGTCTACGCTTGTCTGATATGCCGATGCTGAGATTATATTTTTGTCGAGAAGTATCTTGTTGTTGTCAGCGTTGGTCTGNGCTGTGTTGACACTTGCCTGTGCCACTGCCACTGCTGCTCTGGCTGCGTCTACTGCTGCCTGGAGTTGCACTTGGTCGATTGTAAAGAGAAGTTGGCCNGCCGCNACTTTCTGTCCCTCCTGTACATGCACCTTGGTCAGGAAGCCTGAGATTTGTGGGCGAATCTCCACGTCGTTCTTGCCGTGAAGCGTTGCTGGATAATTAGTGTTGAGGTCGGCGTCGGATTCTGCCACTTTCAATGTTGCCAATGTGGGAGCAGCCTGTTGCTGCTGTGCATTCTTGTCACCCTTGCATGAGCTTAGGGCAAGCGCTCCCCCTGTCAGAAGGAGTGTGCACACTGCGATTTTAGTTAGATTCTGTTTCATATTTCATTAGATGTGTTTTTGTCTTGGAATCGATTTCACCTGTAGAGGCTTTCTAAAAATATCCTTATTGCTACAACAAACGAAAAAGATTTTTGTCACTGTTGTATCCATAAAAAGGAAAAAAAGAACAATAAAAAGGGGGTGTCGGACTCATCCCGACACCCCCTTCCATGTATATTATTCAGATTATAACCTTATAAACTTAAGAGTTTTCTTTGCTCCATCGCTTCCAATAGCAGTAGCGACATACACTCCCTTTTCAAGAGCACTGATGTCTAATCTGTCTTCTCCGCCAAGANGCATCACTCCATTCATATCATGAANGCTTATCTNGCATCCTTCAGCCACAATGCAGCTATTGATGAGCTGCAGTTGTGCGCTCTCTGCCTCAAGGCTTCCTACAGAGTTGCCGTCGCTCACTTTCACTACGCATNCGGCATTCCCGTTGAGGATGCTGACNGCCACATTCGTTTCGCCTGCCTGGAGAGCGTTGAATTCTATGCTGAGGGTCTTGCCGTCATAGTTCNTATTTCCNGTCATTTCAAGCATTTGCTCATCAAATTCGCAGAGGAATGCGCCCATTATGTCGTCGGCACTGAGTTCCTCGCGTGAGAGGATGGCGATGTCAATGTCAAATGTCTTCCCTTTCTNTACANTGNTTTCTCCTGCTGTGATATATGCTATGCTCTCATAGTAGAGTTCAGGGTCGTATGCATACCACGCCATTATGTTCCATGGAGCCTCAGTTGAAGTTCCATATGCAAATTTAAGATTGTCTGTCATATAGGCGGCATCCACATCCTCTTTTGCTTTTGTAGTTCCTTCGAGCGTTCCAGTGAAATCCTGATTGATTTCTGCGATGTCTGAGACTACAATGTTGTTGATCACTCCCTCCTCATTCACAATTTTGCTGGGCTCATCCTCAAAATAAAAGTTATAGCTGCTACGCCCTACTACTCGGTGTATTGTAGAGAGTTGACGCGGATAGTCTTCTGCTACCCCTGTCATATCGGGATAAATCATAGAGCTGATGCCTATGAGGTTGTTGGCCACGGGCACATCAGCATTTCCTTGCCAGTCCCCTTCAAGTTCTCCTGCGATGCCTCCAAGTGCTACTGCTTTGTTCCATTTCGATGGCTTGGTGGCTTCGAGCGTGCCCTCTACATAGTTGCTCATCACCTTCGAGCGGTCAAGATATCCTACAATGCCTCCGATAGTGTTTTCTGCCTTCAAATCAGCATCTACGTGGCAGAAACTGATCACTTCGTCGCCTGTTGTAGTGCTTCCTACAATGCCTCCCAATGTGTTGTTGGCAGTCATTTTGCCTGAGAATGCACATGCAGTGATGGTGCAGCCTGTTCTGATGTCGCCTGTCATGCCTCCGGCGCTTGGGCAAGAGGGAAGGTCGATGTCAGCTGCTGCTATCTCGCTGCTGCTGATGGCGGTCCGTGTCCACATCTTCCCTACAAGTCCGCCAAATTCTCCATTGAAAGTATTTCCGCTTGCGCTCAGTCTTCTGACATGGATATTGTCAAATACGCTGTTGGATGCAGTTGCTGCAATAAGCCCTGCCTCGTAGCCGCCGCTGAGAAGCATAGAGGCATTGTAGAAGTTGAGGTCTTTTACTGTGGCATCTGAGCAGTAGGTGAATATGCCGGTCTTGGCGTCGTTGGGTGTGGAAAGCTTGAGGTTGGTGATATTGTGGCCTGCACCGTCAAGAGTGCCGTNGAATTCTTTGATGGGGTGGAAGTTCACTCCTCCGCAGTCAATGTCGTTGGCAAGCTTGAAGTAGGCTCTCGGGGCACTCATGATTTGCTGAAGGTCGCCGGCGGTGGCGATCATATATGGATTCTCTGATGTGCCCTCTCCTCCTGCAAACTTGCTGAAAGGCAGGGAGTATGCATCTGTGACGAACTTGTCATTGTTATCAAGATANGCTATCAGAAGCTCCGGGTCGGCATCTATCATGAGATACACCATGCGTATTCCCCCCTTCTCCTTGTCTTGAGTGAACGTATTGAGCACTCCCTTTTCTGGAGAGGCTATCAGAAGTTCCTCCTGAAGTGCATCAGAGCCCTTTACGCGACGCTTTACGAGAAGCATGTATTCCAAGTCGGTGTCGGTATTGAAGATATAGGGACTCAATGCCTCGCTGCTGATATAGATTTGTGCCAATTCTACTCCTTCTCCCGTGGGGATAAGGTCGAGGCGGATGAAATCTGCATTCTTGTCGATCCAGCATACTGGGGCTGCAAGACTGTTGTCATCAATTGGAATTCCTACAGATAGCGCCGATGCATATACATAGCCGTCGGCGGTGGCTACTCTGTCGAGTGATGTCGAGAGATTGTATCCTCTGTACACTTGGTCGATCTCTGTCACTGTCTGGCAGCTGTAGAGGTCTACCAGCTCAAAGTTCATGTCATCTCCCATATGCACGAATGCTGCTTGCGGTTCCTCTCCCGGCAGATCCGACATCATGACATAGTCAAATGTGTTCTCAGCTATGGTTTTGATGCGGTTTCCGTCAGCGTCATATACGTAGTATGATGAGTTGTAGTGGTCGTCGTCGTTGTAGAGATAATCGTCTGTTGTGACTACAAACGCAGGTCTCCCATCATTTGTATATGTGCCGAAATCCACATCCTTGTCCCACATCAATGTTCCCACTCCATAATAAGTGCAGTAGACATTGGAGTTGTCTGTATTCTGAAGTGCCTTTATCTTGGTGGTGTTGATGAGTTCCAGATCCTTGCTGTAGGGATCTGTCTTTTGATACACTTCTATCACCAGACTGTTGTCTTCAGTGAGATTCTCATTTCCTCCCTGGCCTGAAGGGTCTACAAAGAATGTCTTCTCATATGTGATGTAGGTCAATGTCAATTTCCCATCTACATTCTTGCAGAGCATCATAGGGGAGTTCATTTGGTCGCCAGGAAGTTTCACTTTTTGGATTTTGCGTTCCATTACGAGCTGGTCGTATTTCCCATATGTGGTCAGCACTACATATTCGTCGGCCAAAAAGTCTATGTATGATGCATAGTTGTCAGGGTCGCCTGCATGCTGTTCTGTCATGAAGGTGATATAGAAATCCTCACTCCATTTGTCAGCGGCGCAATTGATGGCATCTACCGGATAGCCTGCTATCACTTTTATCGGGGCTGAATATTCTCCGTTTGCCAAGTCGTCGATCTGATAGGCTATTGTCCTGACATTGGTGGTGTAGTCAGGGGTGTTCATACTCATCGACACCATCACTTCATATTTGCTGTCGTAGTTGAAGAAGCCCTTCGTCACGTTGATGTCAAGCATCACCTGGGCGCAGCGGGTCTCATTCCCTTCAAGCTCCACCTTGTCGCGTACGATGCCTATCTCGTTGAAATGGTTGTCATAGATGGTATACTCAAATCCTTTTATGATTTTCTCTGTGTAGTATTCATGCTCGATGGCATCTACATCATAGTTGCAGATCGCATACCATTCTGTGCCGTCGGGTCCATTGAGATACTGAAATTCATCACTCTGAGGAGTTGAAAAATATGGTGCAGCTGTCTTTTTTAGCCCTCCCATGGGTTCAATAGTCTGCCATCGTTGTCTTGACTCAACTTTGCGCATTCTGCTCAAAGGATTGGTTTTCCCTCCATCGATCTTAGGAGCCGCTTCCGCATATGGGGCAGCGCATGCCAGAAGCATGGAAACCATCATGGTTCTAAAAAATAGTTTGTTCATCGTTATGTAGGTTAATTTTTTCCCTGTATTAATTATACTAATCTGCAAAATTACTCAATTTTTACTGAATATACCGCATTACTATGCAAAAAATGAGTTAATTATTGTTAAGCAAGTATTTTACGATAAAAAGTATGTTATCTGAATTACTGAAAAAATAAAGGTGCATCTTCGCCATTTGCAAAGATGCACCCTCATTATCATTATGCATTATTTGTTGAATGGTGGGGGAGTCCCGGGATCATTGTCATCCTCATTGCTCTCCTTTTTCAGGTCGATTCCCTTCCGGTTTTGCTCTTCCTTTTTGTTGATTTCGATGATCTCGTCGGTGCGGCTCTTCCATTGGCGTGGACCAAGGATAGCCTTGACATCTTCGTTGTAGATCACTTCTTTCTTCACCAGCAGGTCTCTGATTTGATTGTGCTGGGCTGCATATTCTCTCAAGATGGCCTTGGCGCGCTCATACTGCTCGTTGATGAGTCTCACTACTTCATCGTCGATCAATTTTGCGGTCTCTTCAGAATATGGCTTGGTAAATCCATAGTCCTGACCGGTGGAGTCGTTGTAGTTGACATTCGGAAGTTTGTCGCTCATGCCATACATCATCACCATTGCTCGTGCAAGTTTGGTGGTCTTCTCAAGGTCGTCTGATGCTCCGGTGCCTATTTGGCCTAAGAAAACTTCTTCTGCTGCGCGTCCGCCAAGCATGCCACACATTGTGTCTTTAAGTGCCTGGGTGGGGATGATTTGGCGTGCTTCCGGGGCATACCATGCTGCTCCCAAGGCTCGGCCGCGTGGCACAATAGTCACTTTTACGAGTGGATTGCCATATTCAGTCATCCAGCTGATTGTGGCGTGGCCTGCTTCATGGGTGGCGATTGCGAATTTCTCATCGTCGGTGATCACGCGTGAGCGTTTTTCAAGTCCACCTACGATTCGGTCGATGGCTGCCATGAAGTCGTCCCAGTCTACGGCTTGCTTGTTGTTGCGAGCTGCTATAAGGGCTGCTTCATTGCAGACATTGGCTATGTCAGCTCCTGAGAAGCCTTGCGTCTGGCGTGCTAATTGCTCTACGTCGAGATGTGAGTTGGTCTTGATTCTGCGAAGGTGTACGTTGAAAATCTCTACGCGGTCGGAGAGCTCGGGCAGATCCACNTAGATCTGTCGGTCAAAGCGCCCCGGACGAAGAAGTGCCTTGTCGAGCATGTCGGCGCGGTTGGTGGCAGCCAACACTATCACTCCATTGTTTGAGCCAAAACCATCCATCTCGGTCAGCATCTGGTTGAGTGTGTTTTCTCGCTCGTCGTTGCTTCCCATGTTGGGGTTTTTGCCTCTTGCACGTCCTACGGCGTCAATCTCGTCGATAAATACGATGCAAGGTGCTTTGTCTTTTGCTTGCTTGAAGAGGTCGCGGACTCGGGCTGCGCCGACGCCTACAAACATCTCTACGAAGTCTGAACCTGAGAGCGACAGGAAGGGTACGCCCGCTTCTCCTGCCACTGCTTTGGCAAGCAGGGTCTTGCCTGTTCCCGGAGGTCCTACGAGCAGGGCTCCGCGCGGGATCTTCGCGCCCAGCTCGGTATATCTTTGTGGATTCTTAAGGAATTCNACTATTTCTTCAATCTCCACTTTGGCTTCTGCCAATCCGGCTACGTCTTTGAAGGTCACGTCGGTGCCGTTGTCTTTGTCGAAGATGCGGGCTTTAGATTTTCCTACATTGAAGATGCCGCCGCCCCCTCCGGAGCCNCCGCTCATGCGCCGCTGCATGTAGATGATGAAGACNGCTATGAGGATAAACGGACCAAAATACCAGAAAAATTTCATCAGGTCGCTCCCTTTCTCATATTTCACTGATATTTCAGGTTTCCCTTCGGCTATGAGTTGCTCATTCCAGCCGTCTATTTTGTCNTGGATTTTGTTGGTGCTCGGGATGGTGGTCTTCAGTCTTTTCTCTGAGTCCGGACCCTGGATGTCATCATGCATCTTCTGCTTCTTGGCGCCCTCTTTTGTCAAGACTCCTATGGCGATGCCTGATTCAGGAATTACTTCTATTTTCGTGATTTCGCCGCTCTTCGCCGCTGCTTCGAATTCAGTCCAGTCTACGCTTTTTGTCTGGCTGCTGTCTTGAAAATAGTAGAGTCCAAAGAGGCATGCTACTATCAGGATGTACATCCAGTACATCCCGAACACCGGACGCTTCCCTGAGCCTCCGCTTTTATTTGGAAGTATTCCCATCTTTTTGTCAGTTCTAAGTTATCAGCTGTCAGTTATCAGTGATCAGAGAGCTCTGAGTACTCTGAGTTCTCTGAAAAATTCAACATTCTCCATTCAAAATTAATCCAGGTTCTCTATCTCTGTTTTCTTTGCATCATGCCAGAGGTCTTCAAGCCTGTAAAAGGCCCTTGTCTCTGGTAGGAAAACGTGCACCATCATGTCGCCGTAGTCGATCACTATCCATTGGCTATTCCGATAGCCGTCATAATTGATAGGCTTTTCTCCTGTCTTTTTCTGCACTTCCTCTCTCACATTGTCTGCGATGGAGCTTACTTGGGTAGTGGATTTCCCTGTGCAGATGATGAATTGTCCCGTGGGGGCTCCGTCCACTTTTGTCATGTCGAGAATCGTGATGTCGTGCCCTTTCCTGTCTTGGATGGCTTCTATTATGTCTTTTATCATTCTGATTAGTATATACTTAATATAAAAATTAGGGGGTATTGCTTCCTCACGGTTGCGATACTCTCCCTAATTATAACA
>WFLX010318324.1_pt1 | contig 18033 bp, 33 predicted proteins | sample 4967041 | NCBI WGS metagenome assembly WFLX01 (sample SAMN12857096, study PRJNA449069) | gut metagenome | isolation source: stool from male and female vole | host: Microtus ochrogaster | place: USA:Florida | collected 2017 | reverse complement strand
GCTTCGGCGAAAATGCCGGGCTGCGCGTCTCGGCCGCCGGCATCGAGAAACTCACGGGCGGCGTATGGAAAAAAGTTAACCTCTAAAATATCAACACAATGACAATCGAACATCTCAGCTCCGCACAGGCTCGCATCGTGGCCCTGCAAGACGGCCTCCGCATCGAGGCCGACGTGAACATCAACAGCCTGGGCCGTGCCGACGGCATAGGCAACGGCCACGTGGCCCGCACCNACGCCGACGGCGCNGCCGGCGAGCCCCTGGCCGACTTCAGCAGCTACACCGGCAGCCGCCACCGCACCATGTACGGCGAGCCCACCCTCGAGCAGCAGATCGANCTGCTCACCATCATCGACNCNTTCTGCGCCGACATCCGCTCCCGCACCTACACCCTCACCGCAACCATCGCCGCCGTTGACGAATAACCCCCGCGAGCCATGAAACTGACATTACGACGCTTAGCCCTGCGGCCCGACTATACCATAGGGCGGCTCTACATCAACGGCGCGTACATCTGCGACACGCTCGAGGACCCAGTGCGCGACCTCAACCGCAACGGTCGCTTCGACAACGGCGAGCGCAAGGTGGCAGGCGAGACGGCCATTCCCTACGGCACCTACGGGGTGGTGGTGAACATGAGCCCGAAATTCAAGCGCCTGCTGCCGCGCCTGGTGGTTGTGCCTCACTTCGAGGGCATCCTCATACACCGGGGCAACACCGCAAAGGACAGCGCCGGCTGCATCCTCCCGGGCGAGAACAGGGAGGTGGGAAAGGTCGTCAACTCCACCTATTGGGAGAAGGAGATAACCGAGCGCCTGCTGGCCGCGCAGAACCGCAAGGAGAAAATCACAATCGAGATTGTATGAGAGACAAGAACACTATTTTGGACGCCTTTACGTGGCTCGCGGTGGCGCTCGGCGCATTGCTCATAGCCGCCGTGTGCTGCGGGGGATGCACAGCCATCAGGTATGTGCCCGTGGAGACGGTGCGCACGGAGTACAAGGATAAAATCAAGGAGGTACACACTACCGACTCCGTTGTAGATACCCGCTTCGTCTACATCAAGGGCGACACCGTGGTGGACTGGCGCGACCGCGTGAAATGGCGCGACCGTCTGGTGCACGATTCAATCTATATCGAGCGCACCGACACTATCCGCGAACCCTATCCTGTGCAGCGCCGGCTGACGCGCTGGGAGCAGGCCAAGATGGACTTCGGCGGCATGGCCCTGGGCGGGTGCCTGGTGGCGCTGTGCATCGCCGTGGTGTGGTTAATCAAGAAATTCAGGAAGTAATATGATAGACACGATAAATACCCTGCTGGGCTGCACCGGCTCGCTCAGCCTGATAATGGGGCTGGCCTATTACCGGCAGACCAAGCGCACCAAGGAGGCCGAAGCCAAGCAGAAGGAGGCCGAGGCCGACATGGTCAAGGTGAGCGTGGAAAAAGGCAAGATTGAGGCGCGGCAGCTCGAGATAGAGTTGCTCACCGCGCAGCTCGAGCGCATGGAGCAGGCCTGCGAGCATAAAGACCAGCGCCTCTCGGAGCTGAACAACGCCATCGACAAGCACATAGACCGCCGCCGCGAGCTGGCCGACAATCTATACGACACGCAGCGCGAGCTCGTAAAAACAAAAGATGAGGTGATACGGCTCACCGACAAGAGCGACCGGCTCGAGGCCCTCAAGTGCCTGCGCGCCGACTGCCGCGACCCCCGCGGCCCCAAGCCACCGCGCAAAAACCAAAATCCTCCGGAGCCGGAGGCCTGACATAACAACGAGAATAGCGGAGAGGCGCAGTTGCCCCTCCGCTTTTTTACGGGTGTTGCGGGATGGGCATCCAATACTTGATGTTGCCCAGAGGGAACGTATCGTCATAGCTGTACCAACGCAGGGTGCCGTCGCTGAATTGGGTGAGCCATGCGACGGCAAGCTGGTGGCACGGGGTGTCGAGTTCAACGAGTACGTCCTGCTCGGCGGGCGGGAGCTCGTGGGCCACGTGGTGCCACTGCGCGGCGAGTGCTTCGGTGGCGCCTGCGAGGTAGGCGTCGGCCAAAGCCTTTTTTACTTCTGACCACACCGGGAGATATTGCACTTTTTCGGCATGGGCTGCTGCTTTTTCTTCTAAAGATTTCATCGGAGGGATTGGAGTTATTTGAGGGATTGGAGGGGTGGTTATTCGCACCGGTGACATGAAAGATGACATGAAAGGACATAAAAGAAAGTGAAAAGACTCTCGTATCTCTTTTGGGGCATGTCTTCATTGTTGCTTCTCAATTTTGGGGATTTTTGAGAAGTATGGAGAGGTTACTTCTCAAAAATGGCCGGTTTGTTTACATGTGGGGGCGGTGGTGTTATCTGAGTGTTTTTTTGAGGAGGCAGTTGTGGGGGGCTAACGCGATGGCGTCGTAGCCTCGGCGCATGTACCATTGTAGGATTTCGTAGGGGGTGTTTTTCTCCTCCCATTCCAAGAATACAGCATCGTGGCCTTCCTTTCGGGCGATGTGTTCGGCCTGGTCAAGGAGCATTGTGGCTATACCTTTGCGCCGATGAGGTTCTGCCACGTAGAGACCCCAAATGTAGGCCGTGCCGCCGAAATTCTTTTGAGTCTCCGGGAATAGCTCAAGCATGATTGAGCCGGCCTCGTGGGTCATCAGATAGCGCGTGTAGGCGATCCAGTCTTGTCTGAGGATGTTCANTGTCAATTATTTTCTTCTAANAGTTTCAGTGCTTCGGTTATCCCTGNGGATAGGGCGGCTTCGTAGGTGTCAAACATTGAGCNGTCCCAAATCAAATCCTCGTTACGCNCCATGTCTACCGCTTTGGCAAACCACTTTTTAAAGCAGTTAATTTCGGGGTAGACGTAGATGTGCTTGGTTTCACGTAACCACGCTTGCGCTTGGTCTAAGCGCGGGGCAGAGTAATGCGGCACGTACCAATCATCGTGGTTGAAGTCGTCGGCTGACGCTTGCATCAGTGCCATCTTATCACTATCGGCAAATTCCTTATGCCAAAGGTGGTCGCATTTCCAATCAAAGCCTAATCGCATCAACGCTTGGCTTTGCTCGTAGGTGCAAAATGTTTCGTGTTGCATATTATTTAAGTTCGTAAGGTTCATCCTCCCACGTGAGTTCACGGCCGATGAGGCGGGCGATTGAGCCGGAGGGAAGTGTTACATAGGGAAACTCAGCCCACTTTTTCAATTCATTTCTAACTGGTTCTCTCTTGTATATAACCTCTGTTCCGTCTTCATCTACTGCTAACCATGCCATGTTATTCTCCTTTCTCGCTAATAAGGATTATTTCGATTCTTGCTCGCTGGGGTAAGGATTCCCATGTGATTGAGGGGAAAGAGCCTTTTGGCAGATGGCGCGGATTGTAGTCTGAGTGCCATTCATTAACACCCTTACGAGGTAGTATATAATGGAAGTATAATCCACCTCCTTTGTCACGCGCTACCCATCCCTCAATCACCGCCTTTTCGGGAGCGGGAAATTCAAGCTCTGATTCTTGATAGAAATGGTTCATGTCAAGCGTGGAGTAAACCACATCGGACGCTCCACGCCATTGCTTCACCTCTATTTCGCGCCCATTAGCTCTTACTTTCGCTTTCATGGCCGGGGTCCTTTCTCTTTCTTGGCTGCGCGCTTGAGGGCCCGGTGCAGGTCGCGGGGAGTGAGAATGTTTTTGGGGTTGCGGTAGTCGCTGTTGGGCAGCTGCTCGCCGAAGCATCGGCTCCAGGCGCGGCGCAGGCGGTTTTGTTTTGTCATTTGTCGTTCTGATTAAGTTTGTGCCCATTCTTTGTCAGCCATTCGATTGCCTTGACAATGGCTTTGATTGGTGTTGTGCCATAAACACATACTAAACAATGACACTCATCGTCCTCACAATATTGGTAGTCCACTTGCCAACCTCCCATAAAAGGATAAATGAGTAATCCATATCTGTGTACTTCGGCATAAATGTCGTTATCGTCTTTTATGGACTTCGGTAAAAGTTCCATAAGGCGCGATGTGGACCACGCTGGAGAATAGTTCAAGTTCCTTAGCCGCTCGTTCCATTCGGAGTTAAGAACTTCAAGAAATTGATTTGTCATAGTATCCCTCCAGCACATGTCAGCAGTCTTGGGGTCGATGCCGCAGGCTATGAGGCGTTGCGATTGGGAGGGAGAGGTGGCGATTTGTTGGTTCATGATTGCGTGGTTTTGTGGTGGTCACCCGGGGACAAACTTTCTTTGGGGGCGGGGGTGAGGTTGCTGAGGAACTCGACGAAGGGGGCGTCGGGGCCGTAGTGGATGTGGGCGGTGCCGAGGCGGGTGTCGATGGCGGCGATGGTGCCCCGGACCTGCCGGCGGCCGATGCGGAAGGTGACCTTGTCGCCGGGGCGGAAGGGGGTGCCGGTGGGGTTGCTATTCATCTTCTTCGGATTGCAGGTTTTTGCCATGGATGTTGTAGCATTTGTGGTTGAGGGCTGAGACGATAACGAGCAGGGCGGCGTAGAAATAGTCGTGTGTACGGATGCAGATGCCCGCGTAGAACAGTCCTATGATTATATTGCAGAGGCACCACCATTTGAGGACTTTGTAGATGGTCTTCATTTCTTGGGGGTCTTTGGGAGGTAGTAGATGCAGTGGGCGTTGAAGCCGGTGCAGGGGCGGCCGGCGGTGGAGGGGTGGCAGCAGACGCCGCCGTAGTGGTAGGTGCAGATTTTCATTGCTGTGGGGTTTTGCTGGTTGATTCTTTGATGAGGGCGTCGGCGTAGGCGAGGGCATGGCGGGCTACGTATTCGGGCGAGTTGTTGAGGGGGCCTTTTGCGAGTATTCCCTGGAGGGCCATGGCGGCGATGCGGAGGCGGAGACGCTGGGGCGGCGGGGTGCTGTGGGGGTGTTGTTGGTTCATTGCGCGGGTGGTGTTATGCGGTTTTGTGGAGCTCGAGTCCGGTGAGTGCGTGGCACAGTGCTTCGCAGAGGGCGCGGGCTACGTTGACTTCGACGGCGTTGCCGATGAATTTCTTTTGGTCGGCCTGCGTGCCGAGCAGTACGTAGTCGGAGGGGAAGCCCTGGATGAGCTTTAGCTCCATGATTTTGAGCATCCGCATCTTGATGTCGATGATGCTGTAGAGGGCCATGAATTCCTTTATCTTCACCGTCATGGGGCTGTCGGTATCGTATATCTCTATGCCGATGTCGCCTGATTCGGAGAGAAGGATGAAGGGCGGGGTTTCGAGTTCGACACCCGGAGACAAACTTCCGATGCTGTGGCAGGTGACGAGATGGTGCTTGGGATTGGTGGTTATGGTGCCGGCGGGGGTATCGACGGAGGCGGGAGTGCCGTTGCCGTACTGCATGTCGAGATATGCGACTGATACAAGGGCCATGCGGTCTTTGGTCGTTAGCGTGGCGGCCGGCGAGTCGCAGGAGGTGTTGAATCCGTTGCCGTAGTGCACCGACACGAATGCGTGGTGGTCGATAGTGGTGATGGCGCCGGCCGGGGAGTCGATTGAGATGTTCTTATCGTCGGGGGAGCCGCTGAATTGCTTTGATAGGAAGTGGACCGAGGCGAGGGCGAGGCGTCTCTGGACGGCTACGGTGGGGCACGGGTCGTCAAGCGATGGCGGGATGTACTTGCCCCGTTGACTCATGGAATTGTATTTTACGATGAAAGCCTCTTTGCCGTCTGCTACAAACTTTATCAGGCCGGCGTAGATGCGCTCGAGGGTTTTCTCGGAGAGGGGCTTTTTGCGGCCGAAGATTGAGTTGCCTTCGTCGTCGAAGTCGATGACGTCGCGCACGGGGCGCCACCTGGGCCTGATGCCGAAGAGGTCGGCGCCACCGGTGCGGCTGTGCGTAGGCTCGGGGAATGCTATGGGGAGACCCTTGCGTGCGAAGATGCCGAAGAAGCGGCGGCGGGAGGTGTAGGCGCCGAAGTCGGCGGCGTTGAGTATGCGGTGGTCGAAGTCGTAGCCGTAGCGTTTTATTTTGTTGACCCAGCGGATGTATGAGCGGCCGCGGTCTTTCGATACGGGCCTGCCGCTTTCGTCGACTGCGCCCCAGCTCATGAATTCCTCGACATTTTCGATCTGGATGTAGTCGGGGTCCAGGGCTTCGATGTAGCGGAAGAGGTGCTCGGCCAGGGTACGGCTGTCGGCGTCGCGGGGCTGGCCGCCTTTGGCGCGGCTGAAATTCGTGCACTCGAGCGATGCCCACAGGACGGTGAGTGCGCCGGGGGTCGCGGCCCTGTATTTGTGGAGATGGGCCACCAAGGGAGAAAGCTGGAGGGTGCGTATGTCTTCGGTGAAGTGGAGGGCTTCGGGGTGGTTGGCGGCGTGGGAGGCTATGGCCGTGGGGTCGTGGTTGACGCAGGCGATTACACGGGCGCATGGCTCGCCATGCATGCGCGCGGTGGCCACGCCTGTGGATGTGCCGCCGGCGCCGCAGAAGAGGTCGATGTAGAGTAGTTTGGCGGGGTTCATAAGAGGGTGAGCTGGATTTGGAAGTTGTATTCGTTGTGGAGGCGTGCGGCCTGGGGGTGGAGCCAGGGGTCGGTGCCGGCGGGGATGTAGATGGTGTGGCTGCGTGTGTCGGCACGGATGCCGTGGCGGCGGAGGCGGTAGAGGAGGTTGTCGCGGCGGCGGCGCTGGCGGGGTGTCATGTGAGGGAGTTGAGGTTGTCGCAGAGTTCTTCGGCCTGGAGGCGGTTGAAGTCGGGGTCGGTGTCGGTGAAGCGGTGGACGAGGAAGCTGCGGCTGTGGCCACCGGGGAGCTGCACGAGGCGGTAGACGGCGTGGGTGCCGCTGTCGGTGGTGATGATGTGGTAGCGGGCGGCGCCGTGGCAGGAGGCTTCGAACCAGCGGTCGATGGTGGCGCGGAGGGTGGCGGCCTGCTCTTCGAGCTGGTGGGCGCGGGTGAGGAGGTGGCACTCGGTGGCTTTGCTGTCGCGGAGGTTGTCGCGGAGGTTGTTGCAATGGCGGTGGAGGCGCCATGCTTTGCGGATGGCGAGGGCCAGGAGGATGGCGAGGATGATGGTTGTGGTGGTGGTGAACATGTGGATTGGGTGATGTTTTAGTGGTTGAATGATATGCCGCAATTAGCTGAGCTTGGCAGGATAGACATCCATTATTGTGGTTTCGGCGAGCGACACGATTTCAAAGTAGGCCATTGTGCCTTTCATGCCGTCAAGGAAGTTGTCGTAGGCCTCCTTGAAGTCGGACGCGCCGACAAGTATCTGCGAGATGGTGCGATTCTCCTGTGCGGTCTTTTCGTCTATGGTGATGAATGCGACTTTGGCGAGGTAGTATCGCTCGGCGCCAAGGTTGAAGGTTTCGGCGATTGATGTTGTCTTTACTGACGTTGCAAGGAAATCGCCACTGATGAAGGGTTGCATTTCTTCCGTGACGCGTGCTTCGGCCTCGGTGCATGTGAGAGCATCGGCCAGGTATTTTTCGGTGACACGCTTAACCGTGCCGTTTTCTTGCGTTTTATCGAATTTGATTTTGACTTCGAAGTAGTTTGCCATGTGTGTGGTGTTGATTGGTTTTTAGCGATTGTCACCCTCGCCGTGAAGCACATTGCGCTCTATTCGGGAGTTGATTTTATTGATGTTCAATTGCGCTATGTTCGAGAACTTGTAGCCGAGGATATGGGCCAGGTTTGCCGCGTACCAGAGAACGTCGCCAAGTTCGTCGGCAATGGCGCGGATGTCGGGCTGGTAGAACTGCCCGTTTTTGTCGCGCAATACTTTCTTTACCTTGTCGGCCACTTCGCCGGCTTCGCCGCATAGAGCGAGCGCAAGATAGGAGATGTGGCTGTCTGTGGGGAATATCGCGGTGGCAACGGCGGCTTGCTGGTATTCATTGAGTGTGATGCCTCGCTGTTCAGACGATTCACATATAATTACGGGAGTTGGGTTATTTGCCATTGTGCGGGAGGGTGTTTTCGTAGTGGGAGAGGTCAATCTCGGGCTGCGCCGGTGCGTTGCCGAAGCTGGCCATAAAGCGGGCTGCGGCATAGCAGTGCAGATGCATCCGGAGGTTTTCTTCCGGGGTGAAGCGGAAGCCTATGCCGCGGGTGACGGGGAAGTCGGGCACGACCCTGAGTTTCCGGGCCGGCGCGGTGGGTAGTACTATCATAATTTTCCGTTGAGATACTGGCAGTGGAAGTATTGAAAGAATGCGTTTTCTTTTTTGTGGCGTTCCTCGTGGCTGAGCGCACGCGGGGCGGCGGCGATATGCTGTAAGGTGCATAGAGTGTCGATGGCGTCGGGGTCGGCATAGGCGGCGAGGTCCCATAGCTGCGCCATGTAAGTCGAGAAAGCGACCGCTCCCGGCACGGGTGGCTGCGGTTCAAGGCTGANCCGGTCNGCNTCNCGNTCGGAGAGNCGCATGGNNTNNTCGGTNCGCTCGGNNTCGTANTCNNNNANCCAGCCGANNATGATNTTGCCGTCGAGNCGGTCGNANAGGCNTNCNNGNAGNCATGGCNCNNCGGAAGCAGTATTTNATTTCNTCGANNTTNANGTAGCCNNANGTGATTCGAGGATNAGGTCGACGGTGNNGGCNATCTGNGTGTCGGNCATNTTCTTGCCNACGTTGANGAAGTCGCANACNTCGCANACGGCNATNTAGAGNAGNGCNCGGGCTTCNGTNTCNGAGGCNGANTNNTTNATTTTNNCNAGGGNGGGNGTNNNNGCNNNCANCATTGTAGAGATTGAGGAGGTTTTCAGACCTTGATACAATCTCGCAAGCGAGGGATAGGCCTCGCTGACGTTGCGCCTTGCGAGAGGCGGGTGTGTCGGTGCTTGCGGATAAAGCGAGTTGATTGTGGAATTGCTCTCCATATTTTTCTTTCCATCTTTGCTCCCATGTGCGGCAGGCGGCGCGCCAGTCTTTCATTGGTTCGTTGCCCACGCGCCAGCCTTTGCTCTGGTAGAATGACACGAACTGCGCGGGGTCGAAGTGATAGCCTTTTTCGCTGACATAGGCTGCTACGTCTTCGTCGGTGGGAGGGGTGAATTTCGCGTTTTTTTGTTTGTCGGTTGTTTGTCGGCGTGCTTGTCGGCGGGTGACGGCAAGCGGCTGACAATCAAATGTGATGTTTGTCGTTTTGTTTGTCGTTTGTTTGTCGGTGTGCTTGTTGGCGGTGATTATCTGCATGAATGTGCGATAGCGCCGTGGCGACATGCCGAACATACGTTGCGCATCGCCGGAACTGAAGCATACCGTGGCGTGATCGCTGATTTCCCTGGCGAGATAAACGACGGCCCGGAGAAAGTCGGGCTGGCCCGTGNTTTCAGGCTCCAGNNATGCGCGTGGCAGAGAGATAAAGTCGTTCATGTGTCGANAAGTGAAAGCTGCACGGACGGCGGNAGGCTGTTTCCATATTAATTCTTGATTCCGAACAATGGCACTCCGTTGATGTTTTCGTGCCATTCCAGGCGGTCCTTGCGGATTAGTGAGTTAATAGCTTCCTTAAGGTCGACATTGAATGAGTTGCTGACTTCAAGCATCGTGGCGAAGCGGGGTGCCACTCCCCTGTCGCGCTTGATGGATTGTATTTCCTCAATCGTGTCGAGGACGATTTGTTCCAAGGGTGTGAGTTGCATGTGTATGGGGTTATTCTTCTTCGCAGGCATCGATGGTGAGTATTTCGCGGTAAAGCTCTTCGGCCACTTTCCTGCGTGTCACGAGGTCGGCGTTGCATCGCCCGCGGAGGAAACCACATAGCGCGCGTCCAAGGTCGACGAACTCGTCTTGCAGGATGGAGTGCTCGCGGGGTGCACCGTAACTGTCTATTTTCCGGTCGCAGTGGGCGGCATAGAGCTTGATTGCGTCAAGGACCGTGAGGGCCGTGATGGCTGCGGCACATATCGTGCGCCAGGTCTCGTCGAGCGCGGTGGTGTAGCGTATCTCTATGGCAAGGTGCTTGTAGAGCCGGCCGAGGCGCTCCTGGTTCAGTTTCTCAAACATGAGTCCGAGGCGCTCTTCTTCGGCGAGGGAATCGCCGCCATGCTTCTCTCTGAAGCGGAGGTAGCGCTCGCGCACGGCACGCAACTCTCGGCTGTTTTTCTTGGTCTCGGCCATCCTGGCCTGCCTCACCAGGTCGAGGACAGTGTCGGCATAGTCCCAGGCGAGGGTGCCCACCATGTAGATTTTGATGGCCATGCGGTTGAGCAGCCTGTTCGGCACGAGCTCCTCAAGGGTGGGCCGGCGCATAAGGTTGTAGTCAATCATCTGTTGTTTGGGATTGCTTTATAATTTTTCACGAGCATCCTAATGTCACTTTTTACAAGCCGGAGTTCATTTTTTGTCATTGTTGATTTTGTTTTTGAGTTTTGTGTTGAGGCTTCTAATCATGTGGGCGCGGCAGGCAGCTTTCTGCATGGGGATGGCGGCCAGGGCGTCGTAGAGCTTGAGTGCGTCGTCGAGATATTTGACGATGTTGCGGGCATCGGTGGTGCTAATCTGCATTGTTCAGGAATGTTTTTACGAGCTGGTCGAAGTAGATGCGGTCGGTGGGGATGTCGTCGTCGGTGCCCATTATCTTGGCGGCGATTGTCTTTTTGTCGTGTATGATGCGGTAGAGCTTGTGGTCGATGGTGTTTTGGCCGAGGAGGTAGTAGCATGTGACGTTTTCTTTCTGCCCGATGCGGTGGGCTCGGTCTTCGCACTGGCAGCAGTCGGCGTAGGTCCAGGGGAATTCTATGAATGCGACGGCGGAGGAGGCTGTGAGGGTGAGGCCCACGCCGGCTGCCTTGATGGAGCAGATGGCCAGGNNGGNCGCNNCCNGCCTGGAANGCATCGACGGCGGCTTGTTTTTCGACGAGGCTTTCGCGGCCGGTGATGGTGACGGCATCGGGGAAGTGTTTTTTGAGGGTGTCGACGATTTCGTGGTAGGAGCAGAAGATGATGAGGGGCTTGCCGCTGGCGAGATGCGTGTGGATGAAGTCGACTGCCTGCCGGATTTTGCCTTTGGCCGACAGGGAGCGCAGGGTCATGAACTTGACGAGGGCCTGCATCCGCATTTTGCGTCGTATCTCGCGGTCGGTGCAGCCGGTGTATTCCTGGAGGTAGCGGCGCAGGTCGTTTTCAGCGATGGTGTATTCTTCACGGTTGGATATTTCGACGTAGAGGTCGACGCGGGTTTTCTCGGGGAGGTCGGCGAGCACGTTCTTTTTTTCGCGGCGTATCATGCATTTTTCGTAGAGGAGGCGTGACAGGCGGGAGAGGTCGCTGTCGTTGCCGGCGAAGTCGGCGAGGAACTTGGAGCGGCCGCCGAACTCGGCGAGGCGTCCCATGATTGAGAGCTGGGCGACGAGGTCGGCGGGGCGGTTGACCACGGGGGTGCCTGAGAGGAGGATGATGTAGGGCTTGCCGCTGGTGATTCCTTTGGCGAAGATTGACTGCTGGGTGGAGGGGTCTTTGACGCGGTGGCTTTCGTCGATGATGACGGAGCGGAAGCGCTGGACGTCGGGACAGAAGACTACGTCCTTGAGGCGGAAGGGGCCGCGGGTCTTGATGTCCCACACGAAGTATTTGCGGAGGCTCTCATAATTGACTATCGCAACATGATACATGCCCATTTGGAGAAGATACGGCCATGTTGTGCGTGTGGAGTTGTCGAGGACGAGGGCTTTCTTGCGGGTGAATTTCTCGAACTCGCGCTGCCAGTTGATTTTGAGGGATGCGGGGCAGATGACGAGGCAGGGGTAGGCGTCGGCGCAGTCGGTGATGCCTATGCTCTGGAGTGTTTTGCCCAGGCCGGGTTCGTCGCCGATGATGAGGCGCTTTTTGTCGAGGCCGAAGCGGATGCCTTCTTCCTGATAGGGATAGGGCTGCACGCGCAGGCTGTGGTGGAGGGCGGGTGTCATAGTTTCCATCCGTTCAGGGCGTAGACGCGCTTGCGTGCTTCTTCGCGGGAGGTGTAGGGAGGTTCTGAGACGACGCGGGAGGATGTGCAACCGTCGTTGTTGCGGCGGTAGATTACGAAGTTGTTTCCGCGGCGGTCGTAGTGGTAGGTTCCGGGGGACAGATTCATGATGTGGATGTTTAGGGGTGGATTGATGGGGGGGGTTACAGGCAGAAGCACCAGTACTGGAATGCGAGCTCTTCGTATTTTTCGCGGCCGCGGGTGTAGATGGTGTCGTTGCGGGCTATGAATTTCTTGAAGATGCGGCAGTTTTTCTTGCTTATGGCGTAGATGAAGTCGCGGTCGCTGCGGGCGATGTCCATGTACCAGGCGCGTGAGCGGTCCCAGTCGAAGAAGTCGATGGCGTCGTCGAACTCGGCCTGTGTGGCGGCGAATGTGGTCTTGAGGTCGCCGCCGAAGTTGAAGGGGGCGAGCCACCAGTCCCACTTGCAGCGGGTGTCGAGGGTGAAGTCGAAGCCGCCGTAGGAGAAGGGCTGGCTGTGGTTGACCATGAAGCGCTGTGTCTCGGCCTGCTCGAGCACGCGGGCGAGGAAGCAGTCGCTGCGGGCTTCGGTGCGCAGGGCTTTGTGCATCTCGCGGGCGTGGCGGAATTCTTCGTCGGTGTAGGGCCGGCCGTCGACCGTGAGGCTGTAGTAGTTGACGCGTGCGGGCTCGGTGATGATGGCGTCGACGAGGGTGCCGAAGCGAAAAGCATCCTCCTTGTTGCCGAGTTGGAGGCGGGGGTGGAGGATGTTTTTCAGTTCGGTGAGGTCGGAGTTGCTGACTTCGGGACGACTGTAGTAGGGGTCGGGGCTCATTTCACTGTGCCTTTACTTCGTCGATGTAGCGGACGGCGGCGCTTTCTACGAGGATGTTTTCTTTGTTGGCGAGCTTTTCGCAGTAGGTGACCTGTTTCTTGAAGGTCTTGGCGAGTTCGTCGACGGAGAGGTTGCAGCCTTCGCGTTGCCACCAGAGGGTGAGCAGGGCGAGGTAGCCGGCGGGGGAGTCGATGTGTATCTTTTTGGTGACTTTGGCTTTTGGGGTGTAGGCCTGGTCGGTGTGTGCCTGGTCGAAGAGGCCGGCGATTTCGGCGTTGGCTTTGTCGAGCTGTGCCTTGCGGGCATCGGCGTCTTCGGCCTGGCGGCGCTGCTGCTCCTTGCGGGCTGCTTCTTCGGCCTCGCGCTGTGCGAGCTGGGCCCGCAGGCGTGCTGCCTCGGCGGCGTCGGCGGTTGCCATGCGCTCGAGCTCGGCTTTCTTGGAGGGGAGTTTGTCGAGCAGCTCGCGGCGGTATTCTCCGATTTCAAATTCGTATTGGCGGGCGAGGGTGGGCCGGAGGCACGCGAGGGTGTCGGTGCGTATGGCGGCGGCTTCGTCGGGAGAGAGGTTGAAGGGGAGGCGCACGCGGGATGGCGGGCACCAGTCGGCGGGCAGGGTGGTGCTGTAGCCGGTGAGGGTGTCGGTGACGGCCTGATAGTTGTCGAGGGTTACGGAGGCGTTGAGGGTGGTGAGCTCGCCCACGGCGGCTGTGACGCGGGCGTTGAACGCGCGGCGGTAGTCTTCTTCGACGGTGGCGCGGTAGGTGTCCTTTGCGCGCTGTAGTTCCTGGGCTGCGAGCTCGGCCTGGCGGCGGCGCTCGGCTTCTTCGCGTTTTTGGGCGGCGAAGGCGTTGCGGAGTTGCTGGAGGCGGGCGGCGGTGGTGCCATCCTGGGCGGGGTTGATGCTGTTTTCGAGGGTGGTGAACTCGGCGCGCACCTGGTCGAAGAGTTTTGTGATGGGGGCGCGGCGTTCGTTCATGACCTTGAGGGTCTTGCGTGTTTTCTCGATGTGGAGGGCGATGCGCTGGTCGAGCTCGTCGCTCATGCCGCGGGCGGCGATTTCGTCGAGGAGGGCCTGGCCGGCGTCGGTGCATCGGCGGGATGATTGCAGGTTGGCGCTGTAGGTGTCGGGGCCTGCCTGAATGATGGTGGCGAGGTTTTCGCGACGCGCGACGATGACGTCGGCGGCGGCGGTTGTGAGCTGGTTGTTCATGTCGTGGGGGATGGTGGGGATGTGCCGCGCCGGCCCTGGGAGGGGGAGTGTGGCGGGTGGCCGGCGCGGCGGGTTGATGGTTAATATGCTTCGTCGTCTTCGGGAGATTGCGAGGGGTCTACGGTGACGCCGGCTGTGGTATCGGGGGCCGGGGCGTAGGTTTCGGGGGCCGGGGCGTAGGTTTCTTCGCGGGGCGCGGTGGCCGGCTGCTGCGGCTGTGTCTCGCCCATGCCGTAGAAGTCGTCGTCGCGGCGGGGTGCTTCGTCGGCTTCGTAGGAGGTGCCGCGGCCGATGCGCATTTTGGGGTAGGTCTTGAAGGCGTGCTTGATGCACTTGGCCATAAGGAAGCCTGCATCGATGCTGCCGCCGTCGCCGGAGCTGTAGAGGNCGTTGGGGGCGTCGACGTAGGCGTGGGCTTTTTCGTCCCACTTCTTGTNGGNTTTCCCGGAATAGCCTGCGAGGCGGTTCCAGCCTTCCTCGANGNGCACGGCGNAGTCGATTGAGCCGTCGGCGCGTGTGATGCGCAAGAAGCATGCGCGGGGTTTCTGCGGGTTGTGGTTGATGTTGAGGGTGTATTCTACGGATTTGGTGCCGTTGTGGTCGGTGAAGCTGAATCCGTCGCCTTCGTAGACGATTACGGGGTTGTCGGCATGTCGGATCTGGCCGGCGCGGGTGCGCTGGATGAGTTCGCCGTAGCCGGAGATTACGAGGGTGCAGCGCGATTCGTATTCGTCTTTGCCGTTCTGAAGCTTGCGGCCGGTCTTGTAGCCGCGGGGCTGGAGGTAGGCGAGGGCGCGGACGCCGGGCTCGACGGAGAGGCCGCACACGGCCAGGTCGATGAAGGCGATGAAGATGGACACGGGTGTGCAGCTCTTGAGGGCGGGATTGTCGGCCAGCAGGCGGTTGAAGTGGATGGCTTCGCGCTCGTAGACGCCTTCGGCTGATTCTTCGCCCCAAAGGGCGCCGTAGATGTCGATGAATCGCTGGCGCACGAGGTCGTCTTTGACGATGGTCATGGGTGAGAGCGACGCGATGTGCTCGGCTGATACTGATACTTTGCTCATGTTGGTGGTTAGTGGTTGTTATGGGGTTAATTTGTGATGAGTTATTAATCGACGGCTTCTACAAATTCGCCGTCTCTGAGCTTATACCAGGTGTCGGCCTTGATGTCGTTGCCGTCTACCTTGGCAGCTTTAACGTTGAGGATGTGGCCATCATTATCGCGCTCGGTCAGTACGAGCCAGCATCCCGGAGCCCCTTTGGCTTTGCTTCCGTAGCCGGTAACAATAGCGATTGATTCTTCACCCTCTACAGTGGCCGCGCTCCGGTGGCCCGTGTTGGTGGCCGCGCTCCGGTCGCCCGTGTTGGTGGCCGCGCTACAGTCGCCCGTGTTCGATATTTTGTGGTCGGACCACTTCACGCGGTCAAGAATGAACTTCACTCCGGCTTTTATCATCCCGTTTAGTCCTATCTCGGCGTTAATGCGGATGCGGGAGGAGCAAATCTTGTCGTCGCCCTTGTCAAGCTCTCCGCTCTGCTCTACTTCGCAATAACGGCTGGTGGCCGGGGCGTAATACCCGAATACGTCGAAGGGATTCTCGCAGGCATGGAAGCCGCTCTCGCATGTATCCACCTTTCCCTCGTGTTCATACTCTTTGCCGACCTCGTACTGAAAGCCACGGCAAGTAAGGTCTTTGTTAAATCCTTTGTATGCTTTCATATATTATGATTTTAACTGTTTCAATGAAAAACGGGCTATGCTCACGCACGGCCCGGAAATAATCTAAATCTACAATATCTAATCTTGAATCTGATAGCCCGAATATGAAGCAGTGCTGCAATCTTAATTCACCAATACACGGGCTGAAATAACAATGCTGCCCTTGTCTATGACGCGGGCTTATAATGAATTACAATGAACTTTCGCGCCACTCTTGGCGCAGGAGGCCTCGCGGCTTGCCCTATATTGAAAAAAGCCTTTTAAGTGTGGATATTCTGATTGCTACACCGGCCGGGATTTGATGTACTTCGCGGGGTTATCCCAAGCGGTGCATCTACGGCTTATTCTCCACTTTCTATATCGCTCTGGTGGCGGCGGTCGGAGCCCCGCAAGGCTTTCTATAATTCCTTATACTTTATTACCTTCTTGGCGAAATACGCTCTGCATTTAATCAGCTTACCTTTCTTATCGCGCTCGAGGTCGGTGAAGCGTATTTCATCGTAGTCTTGACTGAGGAACCTATCGACGTTATCTTTGCTGTCTATAATTAGGTCGAGAATCGCCTTATTGTAGATTTTCTCGTCCTTATCTTTCGGATAACTTTTCGGCTTAGCTTCATCGCAAAGATGATAGTCGCGCAAACGTAGAAGCATTGTGCGCGCACCGTCAATATACCACGACCATATCGGCAAACGTCTCAATTGACGCTCTTCCTCTTGGTGTCGTTTGATTTCCTCGCTCATAGGTAAATCTTCATGCCGTATCGTTCGATTTTATGCAGTGGCTTGTATTCTCAAAAATCTATCCAAAGTGTTTCGGTCCACTTTACAAATGCGGGCAATTTTCCTCTTGGAGACGCCTGCAATCAGCAGCTCCCGTATTAATGTTTCTTTGCCGCTGAGCTTGTATTTCCCGGGTGAGTTTCGCCGCCCCTTTGGTCGCCCAAGCACTACTCCTTCAGCTCTTTTTCGAGCCAGGGCCTCTTTTGTGCGCTGGGATATGAGGTTTCGCTCAATCTCGGCTGAGAGGCCGAAGGCAAAGGCAAGTACTTTGCTCTGAATGTCATCGCCGAGGCGGTAATTGTCTTTGATGGTCCACACTTTAGCCTCTTTTGTCATGCAGATATTAAGAATCTCCATGATCATGAACAGATTTCGACCGAGGCGAGACAACTCCGCGCAGATTATGAGATCGTCTTTTTTAACCCGTTTGAGCAAGTCTCCGAGCTTACGCTTACTATAGGCCTTGGTGCCTGATATTGTTTCCTCAATCCATCCATCGATAGCCAGGTTTTCGCGCTTGCAGAAATTGTTGATCTCGAAGCGTTGATTCTCAACGGTCTGTTTGTCGGAACTCACGCGTATATAACCATATATCATAAGTATATCTTCATATTGTATCGTTCGCGGAATAGTTTCTCTGCCCAGGCCGGCAATTCTTCGGCCTGCTCCAATTCCCGGATATATCCCCGTAGCGTGGCGGCGAACTCCGCCGAGGGAGTCTCGCCACCGCGGAGGTGGAACCGACGGCAGATGTAATCTTTATCGGCGAGGAACTTCTGATTGAACACCATGGCCTCATTATTGCCGAGAACACACACCACGGCCATGATTCGTGCCGATGTGTCGGTGGTGATGGCGGGAATGCCGGCGGCCTCAAAAGATGCCAGCCATTTGCGGTAGTCCTCTATTGTGAGCATAGAATTAAAAGTTTTTTTTGTGGCTCCGGCCGCTACGACAGCGGCAACCGTTCCTAAGTTCCGAAGGCACACAAGGCAGAGGTTCGATGTTATCAGCCTTTCGGCTACCTTGTGTGTTGCAAGTTCACGCCGGGCGGCATTTCCCCGGCTGTTTCGGAGCCGTGTACCCCTTTCATTGCGGTATTCACGCACAGGCGCGGAGTGTACAGATATTCCTATTTTTCAGCGTTCCGCGCTCGATCGACTTATTCCCGCTTTTTATCCTCTTGCGAGGGCTACTTACCAGCGTAGCAGGGGCGGATTAGTAGCCGCAGGAGGGGTCGAACCTCCACATGGGATTGTTTGTCCGTGACTCTACCATTAAGTAATGCGGCTTCCAAATTTAGAGTTGTTTTCTCGTTGTCATGTTGTCTGTCTGCGGGCTGTACCTCACCGTTGTAGTCACTTTGCAGCCAGTATTGCGCAGGGTCGCTACTCCTGCTCTTATCCCCTATGCTCTCGGCGGACATGTCAACGCATCTGCTTGTTCGGGTATTTTATCGCCTCGGATTATGTGTCCCTCCAACATTCAAAGGGCATCTCCGGCGCTTGCCATTTTACGCTTTTCCCGGCAAGAGGGCATTGTCGCAACCGATTTGTCGACCCTGTTCGGTCAGGGGTTCTTTGCCAGCTCAAGGCGCTGACGGGCC
>WFLX010120322.1_pt1 | contig 18040 bp, 11 predicted proteins | sample 4967041 | NCBI WGS metagenome assembly WFLX01 (sample SAMN12857096, study PRJNA449069) | gut metagenome | isolation source: stool from male and female vole | host: Microtus ochrogaster | place: USA:Florida | collected 2017 | reverse complement strand
GATCTGATCATGTATCTGCTTATCGATCATGTCCTCTGCATCTGCTCCGAATGCCCAGACAAACTCCTGCATCGTATCTTCCACCAGCATTCTCACACGGGAATGATCCGTGCGGTGATTTCCCTTGATCGGATAAGGGGGCTGAAGTCCCAGATCCAGCAGCGCCGTCGATATCGTCCTTCTGACTGCACCTTCCTCTATCATATATCCCAATCCCAACTTTCTGAACTGGTCATTTAACGGCGCAATATGTTCCGTAATATAAAACTTTATATTCTTCTTTTTCAGGTTGCGGTATATGATCTGCAACCGTTCCGCCGCTGTCACGTCAATGCTTCCGATGGCGGAAGCGTCTATGATCACCGCTTTCGTATCATCTTTGATATTTTCTTCAATATCTTTTTGAAAGACTTCAATATTGGCAAAGAATAAACTGCTGCTGAAACGATAGATCACAATATTTTCTATCGGATAGATATGTTTATATTTGGAAATATCAACCAAGTCAGTATGTCCGGGCAGAATACCCAAAAAGCATCTGGGAGGGTCAGCAGACTTCACGATCACATTAACAAAGGAAAGAATGATGCCGACGATGACGCCGTAGATCGTACCCAGAAAAAGCACGCTCAAAAAAGCTCCCATAAAAATATAAAATTCGGTTCGGTTCACTCTCCACAGCTTCCCCGCAAGATGAAACTCCATCGCGCCCATCAGTGCACTCACCACGATCGCTGTCAGCACCGGCACCGGAAGATACTGGATAAACCCACTTCCCCACAAAAGCACGGCAATCATCAAAAGACCTGCTACAATACCCGTCAGCTGACTCTTTGCACCGTACTGTTCTCCCATGGTCGTCCGGGATACGGAACCATTGATCGGACAGCATCCTGTAAATGCTGCTGCCAGATTCCCCATGGAAAACGCCAGTATCTCCTGATTATCTTCCAGATGATATCCATTCTTATGGGCAAAATTATTCTCCGCAAGCAGCGTCTCCGCCATGATCACGATCGCAACCGTCATGCTCATACCGATAATATCCGAATGTTCTATCGCGCCTAAATTCGGAAAGGAAAATGTCGGAAGCCCTGGCGTTACACTAGACAATAAAGCAACGCCCTTTTCTTTCAAACCGCATGTCACGGAAAGAATGGCTCCTGCTGCCATAACAACAACCGCCATCGGAAATTTCGGTATTAATTTTTTGGAAAGCAATAAAATGAACAAAGTAGACAGTCCAAGACCAAGGGAAAGCCAGTGTACCTCTCTGCATGTATGAATCAGATGTGACGCCAGTTCAAACAGCTCGCCCACACCGGAGGTTCCGCCCATCATCTTTGGCAGCTGCATCAACACGATCGTACAGCAGATGCCTGTGATAAATCCGCCCATGACAGGCATAGAGATATAATTCACAAGCTTTCCTGCTCCACAGAAAAAAAAGAGCAGCAGCCATATCGCGGTAAACAGCGTGATCAGCGGAACGATCTCCAACGCCTGCGCCGATTCCGGAACGACTCCAAGCTGCAAAAGCGCTGCCCCGACGATCGCTGCCGGCGCGGCATCTACTCCAAAGATAAACTGCGGTGATGTGGAAAGTAATGCAAAGACAAGAATCGGAAAGACAGAACCATACAGACCATAAACACTGGGAAGTCCCGCAATCTGCGCATATCCCATAGAGATCGGAATCGAAACAGCCGCAATGATCACGCCCGCAAGAAGATCCTGCGGAAGGTTATGGATATCATATCGCCGCAGCGTCCAGGCGGGTCTGATCCGAAGCCGTTTTTTCATATTATCCTCCCATGCAGTCCACGGTGGCACTTACTTTGGTTCCTTAATGTCCTTTGGCATGAACATTTTAAGTACTTTTCACTCTGCTTTTCTTAGGCCGTTTCCTGATGATCAGGTAGAAGGTCGGCAGAAGGATCAGCGTCAACAACGTNGAAGCAACCAGACCGCCGACGATAACCATGGCCATACCCTGCATCAACTGACCGTTAGAGCCAACGCCAAGCGCCATAGGCACCATGGAGAGGATCGTGGTCAGCGTCGTCATAAGGATCGGCCGCAGCCTTGATTTACCCGCTTCTACAAGCGCCTCATTTACCGGCATGCCATCTTCCAGATTCTGATTCGTGGTATCGACCATCAGGATACCGTTATTTACTACGATACCTTCCAACATTAACAATCCCATCATAGAAGTCATATCCAGCGGGATACCTGAGATCCAAAGCATCATTACTGAACCGATCAGGGAAAACGGAATACAGAACATGATCATTCCGGAATACCTTGCCGATTCAAACTGCATGGTCATTACCATAAATACCAGCCATAATGCAATTAAAATTGCCTGAAAGATTGCTAAAAATTCTTCCGTCATCATCTCCGTATATTGATCTTCCGCATATGATACGCCATTTGGCAGCTTGATACCCTCTACGATCTCATCAATCTGATCCATAGCTTCGTATTTTAACTCATCTGACAGGCTTGCCACAATCGCCGCCTGATAGTAGTTATCAGCACGGTGGATCGTCTGGGGACTGTCAGTATATCTTACTTCTGCAATATCCGAAAGAATAATACTGGTTCCAAAGTTGCTTGTCAGCTGCATGTTCATCAGATTGGCAATCGTATCATAACGGTCTTTCGGATATTCCACGATCACCGTATAATCTTTTTCATTGATTGCAAGATCCATGGCTTCCGTACCGTTTTTGGCAGCATAAAGTGCTGACGCCGCCTGGGCCGGAAGGATACCGGCGCCCGTGGCTTTCACCGGATCAATAACGATCTCCGCCTTACTGGAAGAATCTTCAAAATCCGTACTGACATTGACTACGCCCGGCACATCCTGAATCGCCTGGGCGATCTGCGCGGAAGCCACTTTTAACTGCTCCAGACCGGCACACCGGATATCAATCTCCTTTGAATCCGTTCCCATTGCACCCATAGACATGGTGCTGGTGGAAGAACACAATACTTCCGCGTCTTTCATATCCGCCAGAGCAATATTCCATTCATCCACGATTTCCAACGTTTCCCGCGACCTGTCACTCTTCAGATATGCCGTCACACTTATTGTCGAAGTACCTTCCGAAGCGCTGACATTATAATTAGCCACATCCGGATCTGCAGCTACAAAAGCTTCCAGCTCCCGCAATACCGCATCCTTGCTTTCCAGTCCCAAGCCCGGTCTCACATTGACAGACATGGCGATCGTTCCCTCATCCGACTGCGCCATCAACTGGGTATGTAACTGTGTGACACCAAAAGCGGTCAATGCTACGATCGCTGCTGTCACAAGAACCGCAATCAATTTTTTATTTAATACCCTGCGCAAAAACTTCCCATAACTCTCAGAAAACCTTTTTACACCGCGGGCAATAATAAATTCCTTTTTCTCGATGGGATGATACTTCGCAAAGCACAGCGGAACCAGCGTTACCGAGGCGATCAGAGATGCTGTCAGCGAAAAGATGATCGTAAATCCCAGCTGTCCGAAGATCTGTCCCGAAAGTCCCTTCATCAATGCCAGCGGAAGATACACAACAATCGTTGTGATCGTAGACGCTGTAATAGAGGTCGCCACGGTCTTAACCGCGCTCAACGCAGCCTCTTCAAAGGAACATCCCTGATCCCGCTTCTGAAAACACATCTCCAGCACGACAATTGAGTTATCCACCATCATACCGATGCCGATAACCATAGCTCCCAGCGTAACAACATTTAAAGAAAAACCGCATGCGCCCATCAAAAGAAGTGTTACCAACAGGGAAACCGGCATGGAACTGCCGACGATCAGACTTGCCTTAAAATCACCGAAAAAGATAAACAATACCAACATGGAAAGCACAACGCCCAGCACAAGCGTCTCTCCTACACTGGTCAGGGAACTGATGATGGAGTCGCTGCTGTCATAGATAATATTGACCTGCATCTTTGGATAATCCACCGCCATTTTCTCGATCACTTTTTTCACATCACGGGAAAGTTCTACCGCATTCGTACCCTGTTTCTTTGTGATATCCAGCGTTACATTATCCTCGCCATTATAGCGGCTGATGGAATCCGCATCCTTTCTGGCAAAAGAAATCACTGCAACATCACCCAGATGGATCGTGCTGCCCCTTGCTGTCAGGATCGGGATATCCTCTAAGTCATAGATACTCTCATACGCAACTTTTGTATTAACGTTTAATGTCTGGGACCCCATATCCACCGTACCGGCGGGAATTGAAAAATCTGAAGATGTGATATATGTAACAAGTGTCGCCATATCCAATCCGTATTCCGATAAAAGCTCCGGAACGACCTGTACCCGGATATAGTCTTCCTGACCACCGGTTACCGACGTCCTTGCGACGTTTGGAATCGAAGCAATCTCAGGATCTAAAGAATCGTTAACAAAAGAACGGACATCCGCCCCTTTGTCGGAAGTAATCGACAACGTCATAGACTGCGCGGCGTTGATGTCCATGACAATCAAAATCGGATCGCTGCATTCGTCCGGCAGACTGCTCTTGATCGTATTGATCTCCTGCTGAAGATCCGTATATGCTTCGTCTATGTCCGTTCCATATTCAAAGGAATAGATCATATAGGAAATATTCTCCATAGACTGGGAAGTTACACTTTCCAATCCTTCAATGGTTGCGCCTACCTGCTCCAGCTCCTGTGATACCAGGCGGTCCACTTCCTCCGGTCCTGCCTGTGGGTACATCGTAAAGGCAATGATCATCGGCAGCTGCATATCCGGCGTCAGCTGCATATTCATACCCATGACCGAAGCAATACCGAAAATCACCAATGCCATAATAATAATCACCGTGGATACCGGTTTTTTTAAACATAGTTTAGTAAAATTGTGCATGTTTCCTCATCTCTGCCACACCCTGAATATCAGGGCATAAGCATTTTATTCCTGTGATGCCTCTGTATCTTCTATATTTGTTAGGGAAACGCCGCTTACTTTGACTTCCAGTCCGTCCCTTAAATCAGAAGACCATGTGGTAATGACCGGCATATCCTCTGTAATGCCGCTCAGTATCTGCATATTCACATCATCATAAAGACCGGTCACTATGGATACCTTCCGGACAATATTGCCCTCCAGTACATAGGTATAAGACTCGCCGCCTTCATAATAAACACAATCAATAGGTATCGTCAATGCGCGTTCCGTATGCTGTACCGCAAGCGTAACCTTTACGGAAGTACCCATGATCAGCTGATCCGTATCACCCTTCACAGCCGCTTTAATTGTAAATAATCCCGTCTGTGGATTGACTTGCAGAGGAATCTCTACAATACTGCCGTCATATACTACGCCGTTTCTTTCCACTTTNNCTTCNNNCNCANGCGACNGCATACGANATGTGCTTTCCGGTACGCCAAAGGACGCTATCGTTCCCTCATCGCTGATGATCACATATGCCGGATATCCCATCTGCGCGATCCCAAGCTCTTCTACATTTTTAGACAGAATCGTACCGGATACCGGAGCCGTCACCTGTGTGTAGCTTAACTGAAGCCGCGCAGAATCAATCCCCAGCTGCGCCTGCTGCAGCGTCGTCGTAGCGGACATCTGTGCGGAAGGTATCGTATAATTATCATAATAATCCAGCTGTGCCTGCGCCAGCTGTTCCCCTCGTAACGCCTGCTCCAAATTATAATCAAGATTATCCCTCTGATATATGATACTGTCCTTGGAAGAATCGATCTGATCCATACTGCTGTCATACTGGGCGATCGCATTATCCAGCTGCTTCTCCGCACTCTGCAGATTGGACAACATAGATCTTGCCATACTTAATCCATTAGACACCTGATCACACTGAACCCTCAATAAGTCTAATTCTGACTTTGAAATGGAATTCCCCGATGTAGCAGCATACATGCGCTCTGCAGCTTGATATTCAGCATACATATCATTATATTGGTTCTGTGTACTCTCTATACTCTTTTCAAGGTCTGAAATCTGATCCCTGACCTCCAGAAGATCCTCTTTCAATTCCGCCCTGTCTTCTGCAAGATCAGCTTTCGACGCATCCAAATCTGCAAGCTGACTGTCAAAATAATCGTAGGAATCCTGAATCTGGCTGATTCCCTCCTGCGCCGAAGAAACCGTATTTACCGCCGAATCCCTGCCCATCTGCAGCTGACCTAACTGGGAATCGATCCCCGACTGTGCCTGTTGGTATGCAATCTGCGCATTCTGAAGCTGGAGCTGATATGCTTCGTCATCAATGGTAAATAACAAATCTCCTGCCTCAACATAATCTCCTTCTTCAAAATAAGTTGCCGTTACTTCTCCGTTGAGCAACGGAACCACAGATACCTGATCTTCATACTCCAAAATACCTACATATTCACCTTCTACAGCAATATCCGTAATCAGGGGACTCACCGTATCCACCTCAAGAAGCGCCGTATCCGCTTCCCCGGATATCAGCGAAGCTGCCGTATCCGCAGCACCACAGCCTGCAAATGTAAAAGCATATACGATAATGCACAATACCATCATATCTGCTATCCATCTTTTTCTCATATCACCAACCATACCTTTCATCCAAATTTTATCCAATATCAGTGTATACATCTAATCCTGCATCAATATGTCTTATATCAGTAACTTTTTTAGGAAACAATATCTCAATTGTATCTCATTTTAACATATCTATTTTATGACTACAGAATACCGCTGTCAAATACCAAATCAAGGTATTCACATTTTTTTCATAATTTAAAAAACGGCACCTCTATATTTTGTATTTGAATATACTATCAGCTACTATTTCTATGATTTGTGCAATCTAATTGTCATATCTTTCAACACCCGATTGCTATTTTATTTTCCAAATATTTTCGGATGTGTTATAATTGTAAAAAAATGAAGCAGGGAACAGATGCAGATTTAACATTGCAAACTTATGGTTTTATAGCAAAGCGAGAATATGAAAAAACAAAAATATACATCATCCGGCGATTACGACGTTGTAAAATATGAGAATTTCCATGAGCTGCTAAAAGGGCTTTACGACAATTATTCTGAAAAAACGGCCATAAGATTTAGGAAAAGCGGGAAAGAAACAAGCATCACCTATGACGCCTTGATCCGGCAGATCTGTGATCTGTATTATTTTTATAAAAGGAATGACATTCAAAATAGAAACATAGGAATACTATCCGAGAATCGGTATGAATACATTACGATCTATCTTGCCAGCGTATTTCAGAACGTTATTGCCCCGATTGACCGGGAACTTACTCCCGGCGAACTGGCTTCTTTAATAAAAAAATTTGACATCAAAGTATTATTTTACACGGATAAAACCAAGGAAAAACTGGATGCTCTTCCGGAAAAAGATACGCTGAGGCTGATCAATATAGATGCAGACTATCAGACCATCACGCAGGATCATTGCGCTCCCGACTCATTTTTTAAAGATACGGAGCATACGGACAGCCATAAATTTTCCGTTTTGGCATTTACTTCCGGAACTACCGGCGCCGTCAAAGGAGCCATGCTGTCCCAACGGAATATCGTTTCCAATCTGCGGGCGCCTTTATTATACATGCATCTGGAATCCCCCATGCTGCAGCTTTTACCCATGAACCATATGTATGGCTTCCATCCCGACCTTTTATCACCACTTTATAACGGTGATACAATATGCATTAATATGGCGTTAAAGGATATTGCAAAGGATTTTAAGTATTACGATCCGTATTATATCGGCGTTGTGCCTGTTATGCTGGAGGGGATCTATAAAAATATCATCCGCGAAGCAAGACGCCAAAATAAAGAAAAATTATTCTACAGATTAATTAAACTAAGCAACCGGTTAAGGAAATGCCATATTGATATCAGACGTCTTCTTTTTCAAAACCTGATCAATAAAAGGCTCAGGATCATCGTATGCGGAGGCGCTTTCTTAGATCCTGTCTATATTGACAGGTTTGAAGAAATAGGAATTACCGTATTAAACGGTTACGGCATGACAGAATGTGCGCCGCTGATCAGCGTCAACCGGGACAGGAATAATATCCGGGGCAGCGCGGGAGCTGTTATCCAGGGAACAAAAGTCAAGATTGCGGATGACGGAGAAATCTTAGTAAAAGGCTGGAATGTTATGTCCGGTTATTATAACGACAAAGAGGAAACCGAGCTTTCTTTCGTGGACGGATATTACAAAACCGGAGATATCGGGTATCTGGAAGATGACATTCTGTATGTCACAGGACGCAAAAAGAATCTGATCATATTAAAAAACGGAAAAAACTTTTCGCCGGAAGCCATAGAAAAAGAGCTGTTACGGCTTCCCTATATCAAGGAATGTCTGGTGATGGCAGATGTCAGAAACTCAACGGAAATCGTAATTGCTAAAATACTGCTTGACTGCAACGCTGACAATAAGGGCAATGTTTGCAATGACAGCGAAGCCGAACAATTAAAAAAGGATATCGAAGCGATCAACCGCACACTTCCCCCATATATGCGCATTGATGATTTTGAGATCGTTTCCGAAGCATTTGAAAAAACAAGTTCTAAAAAAATTATCAGAAACAAATACACAATGCCGACGGAAAACACGATTCAAAAAAATAAAACCAAAGAATTATAATAAAGGAGAGGCTATGTTAAACCAACTGAAGACTTTATTAAAAAAGAATTATCATATTGATGATATCAGCACTGAGACAAACATAAAAACCGATCTCGGACTCACTTCTTTCGACTTTATCAATCTGATCGCCACTATTGAAGATACCTTTCATATAGAAATAGATGAGGAAAAATACCATTCCATTAATACGGTAGGAGATCTGATCGAATATATTGAAAATGCCAAGAGCTGATTACCATGTAAAAAGGTATTTCAGGCAATTGCTTAAAAAAATATTTTTTTAAAGGCATTTATTAAAACGAAATACAGACAGGGATGCGGAAGAAAAATGGAATTAGCGGTAGTTACGCATAAAAAGGACGAAAAACAGTTTTTAAAGTTTCGGAAAAACTTATATCAAAACAATAAGACATTTATAGATAATAGTTACTTTATGATCCGGGAGGTGTTCCGGAAACAGACATGCTTTATCAACGGCAAAGAAATCTATCCTATCATTGTCATGGACGACGGCAGGATCGTATGTCAGGGGATCGTGGTTTTTGCCAAAGACCTTCCGGATTATATCCAGTTATGCTTCTTTGAAAGTCTGCCGGAGCAATCCGAAGCCGCGAAGATGCTGGTGGATAAGGCAAAAGAAATAGGAAAAAACAAGGGCTGCAAAAAAATCGTCATAGGCTTGAACGGCCACGTAAACTACGGACTGGGTTTCTTAAACTCCCATTACGATATGGTCAATTCCTTTTCCTCAACCGCTAATCCGGACTACTATCATGATTATTTTAAAGGCATGGATTTTTCGGAAATTAAAATGAATACCTATGTGATCCATGCAATCGACCACCGGCTGGATAACTTTCAAAAATTACTGGAGAAATTGGACAAAACATACACTTTCCGTAACTTCGATAAAAAAAGATTTGAAGATGATGCAAAAATATATACCGATCTGAATAACAAAACCTTTACCAGCCACAGATATTACTATCAACGTACTTATCAGGAAGATATCGAAATGTTAAAAGAATTATTCCTGTTTATGAAGGAGGATTCCCTGATCTTTGCATTTCAGAGGGATCAGCCGGTGGGATTTATCATGTGGTATCCCGACTTTAATGAGCTGGGAAAAAGAGGCGATATCTTCGGCGCAAAGCATTTTATCAAAAATATATTTTGGGGCAGCCGGATAAAAACGGCTAAGATCATGGAATACGGTATCCTGGACGAAAACAGACGATCCGGGCTGGCATTGGCCCTAATCAACCGGATCTTTAAGAACCTGAAGCGTTACCATATCACCAGAGCGGAAACCTCATGGATCTTAGACGAAAATAAGGATTCCAACAGCTTTTGTNNGGCAATATGCNACANCAGATATAAGGACTATGTAACTTATNAAAAAGATATNTGATCAGGANAAAACNGTTTATATCAGCNATCATTTTGACGAGATCAGCGGCCTTGTCAAAGATATTCTGGAATATCCCTTTGAAAGCGGGCTGTTGAATCTGTTAAAAGAAGAAAACAAGCTGCGTCAAAAATATGTGTTTATTCAGAAAAATGATACTTATGCCTTTTTTACGATCTATGAAAATAAAATGAATATCTTTACCTTCGGAAAACTGAAATGCTTCCTGAAGCTAAAGGTAATCGGCTATCCCTGTTCTTTAAGCTGCTGCGGTTTTCTCACCAATGATGGGGAAATGATGTTTGACTATATCAAAAAGATCAGAGGCGCCAAACTGATACTAAATGTAAGCGGCAGCCAGCCCATAAAGGGGATGACCGTGGGAGAAACGCTTCCAACCTGCATTTTAGACAGACATTTGGAATCTATAGAGGAATATATGGCACATCTAAGAAGCCCCTATAGGAGAAGGATCAGAATAGCAGCCGCAGCATGTAAAGACCTGACCATAAAGACAGTAAATGACGGCAGCGTCGATATTTACAGACTGTACCTGAATACCTATCAGAAATCCGATTATAAGCTGGAAAAACTGGAAAAAGGTTTCTTTGATAAAATTGACGCCGTCAGGCTCGTGTTTTTTAAGGGAACCGATCCTGTGGGTTTTACACTTCTGAAACAGGATCGGAAAAAACTGATTTTTATGCTGTGCGGCATGGACTATGATTATAACACCGCAGACCTCTATTACTATATGTTATATCAAATCGTATGTTTTGCAATATCCCATGAGTGCAGCACAATCGACTTTGGGCAGACATCAGAAGATACCAAGATGAGATTTGGTGCAAGGCTGGAAAAAAAATATTTTTATGCACACCATTCTAATAGTATATTAAATACCGCGGCAAGGCTTGGAAAAGGACTCCTGGAATACAAATATGATTTTCCGGACTACCGCGCATTCAAAGAAGAAGGGATCTAATGAGAGTATTATTGATTAAACCGGCTTTTAAAAATGTATTTACCAAATTATCCCTGANCGTCACCGAGCCGCTGGAACTGGAATATATGACCGCCATCTGNAAAAAGCGNNNAGTAGAAAGCAGGATCTGCGACNGTACGATCAGGCATACGCCNTTAAANCGCCTGCTGNATCANTTTCAGCCNGATATCGTGGCAATGNCTGCTAACTNTGTACATATTGCCGCCATAAAAAAATATGTTAAAGTCATTAAAAATTACAATCCTGATATTCTCACTATCGTGGGAGGTCCCCATGCGGAAGTAATGCCGGAGGATTTTCAGTTTGAGGGGATCGACGTGATCATCCACAGCGGTGGATTCCAGCCCTTTGAGACGATCATTGCCGATCAGGAATCGGATTATCAAAATATAAAGGGAATCTGTTATTACCGCTTGGGTACATGGCATAAAAATGACCGGGAACAGTTCAATATTGCCGATCTGCCTTTTCCCGACAGGGAGCATCTGTACCGAAATCTGAAGAGGTACAAATATGTGACGATGAAGCCATGTGCCATCCTGAAGGCAAGCTATAGCTGTCCGCACCATTGTAATTACTGCTTTTCCACGCTCTTAAACGGCGGACAATATCTCTGCAGGGAACCCGAAAATGTTGTGGAAGAGATCAAAACCATTGACTGTGATGATATCTGGATCGTTGACGATACCTTTTACGTTGACCTGAAGAAATTAGACCGGTTTATTGATTTAATAAAAAAAGAGAAAATCAAAAAGAATTATTCCTTATATTTCCGGGCTGATTTTATTGCCGGGCATCCGGAATATATGAAGAAACTATCGGAAATTGGCGTCTCCATGTGCGCTGTCGGGTTGGAAGTGATCGACGATGAGGTCTTAAAAAAATATGANAAAGACAGCAGCGTTGATATTATTTTAAGTGCAATCCGCATATTAAAGGAATGCAATATTACCTGTATCGGACTTTTTATGATAGATATCGACGCAGAAAAAAGTTATTTTAAAAAACTTTATGAATTTATCAAAAAGTATGAACTTTACTTATCAACGATCTCTATCCTTACCCCTATGCCTGGCACCCTGCAATATAAAAAATACAAGGACAGAATCGTCACGAACGACTATAGAAAATGGGATTTTGTTCATTTGACCATTAACCCTTCCAAAATGAGCAGGGCTGCGTTTTATTTTGAATTTTATAAGTTATACGTAAAACAGGCTATGCTGATCCTAAGAAAAAGAATACTGCCGTTCCGATATCTGGGCGCGGCAATCAACGCTTCTCTGGAATATTGGGTGGAAGTAGTCAAAGGGCTCAAATTGCTTTGATCGCAGCAAGCTGCTCTGACATGGANGATAAAGATGAAGTATCAAAAATGGGAAAATCTTGCCCACAAATATAACCGTCTATGGGTACAGAAATATTCGTTGGGTCCCACCAGACGGGAGGTCTTAAAGATCATACTGCCCAAGCTACAGGCTGATGCATCATTAAGACTCTTTGAGGCCGGCTGCGGGACAGGACAATTGATCCGGGAAATTGCCGGGCAATATCCGCAGATCAATTATCTGGGAATTGACGTTGCCCATAATATGATCGATCTTGCAAAGGATAGCGTGAAGGGGCAGAATATTAGGTTTCAGGTATGCCCTATAGAAAATTTCACGAGTACGGAGAAATATGATACCATTATCTGTACCCATGCATTTCCTTATTTTCCCGAAAAAGAGGAAACACTTTGTAAATTTGCGGATCTATGCAATCCGGGGGCGACTGTCATCATCGTGAATTCATCCACAAACAGCTTAAAAGACCTGATGATCAATTTCTTTTTAAAGGCAACTACAAGCAAGGCAAGATATCTGTCCGTTAAGGAAATGAAAATCCTGTTTCAAAACGCAGGTTTAAACTTAAAAGAAATAAAAGTCATAAGAGAAAAAATGTATATGCCTACGATTGCATTATTTCATCTGGAAAGGTAACATATGAAAATTTTATTGGTACGGCCAAAACCACATAAAGATACCATAGGACTGCAAAACCTGATGGTCTGCGAGCCGCTGGAATTGGAATATATAGCATCCAACATCCGTTCTCACGGACATAAATCCATTATTATCGATATGATCCTCGAAAAAAGGGAGCTTACATATTTCATCCAAAAATATCATCCGCAGGCAGTGGGCATCACCGGATATATCGCCCATGTAAACGTCATTAAAAAATATGCCGAAGAAATCAAATCATGTGATCCCACTATCCAGGTGCTGGTGGGCGGCGTACATGCGGAAGTCAATCCGGAAGATTTCGAATCAGAATACATCGATTATATCATCCGGGCAAACGGATTGAAAACGATTACCGAAATCCTCGACCGGCTGGAACAGAAAAATACTGCCAATGATCTGCCCTGCATCTACCGTAAAAATGGTGAAAAGCCTCTCAAGGAAACCTGCTTTCCTTATGCCTTTCCCGACAGAAGAAAGGTAGACCGCTACCGCTCCAAATATTATTATATGTTTCACCGCAACTGCAGCCTTATCAAAACGTCTTTCGGATGTCCCTATCAGTGCGCCTTTTGTTTTTGCAGGCAGATCACTGACGGTAATTATTTTACCAGAGAACTGGAAGATATCATTGCAGAATTAAAGACGGTCAAGGAAACGGAGATCTATATTGTTGATGATGACTTTCTGGTAAATAAAGACCGAATTTTTCAATTTATCAAACTGTTATTGAAGAATCATATTAAAAAAAGATATCTGATCTATGGCAGGGCAGATTTTATTGCGGAAAATGAAGATCTGATCAGGGCATTTAAGAAAGTGGGACTTCGTGCTGTCATTGTAGGTCTGGAATCCTGCGACAGCAAAGAACTAAATGATTATCATAAAATGACGCAAGTTGCCGTAAACGAAAAGGCAGTCGGCATTTTAAAAAAATACGACGTTGAATGTTACGGAACCTTTATCACCGGAATTGACTGGAAAAAGGAAGATCTTAAACGATTGGAAAACTGGATCAAAAAACTGGGCATCGTATTTGTCAATTTACAGCCTTTGACGCCGCTTAGGGGAACAGAACTTTATGAAAAATATAAAAAAGATTTTATCATCAAGGAAGATGAATATGAAAAATGGGATCTGGCGCATCTTGTAGTCAAGCCCACATATTTATCCGTAAGAAAATATTATTTTTATACGATGATGCTGTATTATCAAATCATGGTCAATCCGAAAAGCGCCCTGTATATGATTAAAAAATATGGCATAAAGGATACTCTGAAATTAAGCTTTGGCGCTTTTAAAGTAAATATGCAGTATCTGAAAAAACTGATCTTTTCTTGAAAAGTGTTTTGGTATATATATTAAAGAGTTTTACTATGAAAATTTTGTTATAAAAAATTTTTTAGGAGTACAGATGCAAAATGAATGCAATGCAGAAACATAAGATATTGATCATCCAGCCTACGCCCTATGACCAATACGGCAATCTGGTCAAAAAGAACCGGTTATATTTTGTGGGGCTGGCATTGCCATTGCTGGCGGCGCTTACCCCGGAAGACATCGATATTGAACTTTGCTATGAGACGATAGAAGAGGTTCCCTTTGATACGGACGCTGACCTGATCGGTATCAGCAGCATGGGACATGCCGTTATGAGAACGATTGACATCGCCAAAAAGTTCCGGGAATTGGGAAAAACAGTGGTTTTAGGCGGATATATGGTAAGTCTTATGCCTGACGAAGCATTAAAATACGGCGACTCTGTCATGATCGGCGACTCCGAGGAAACCTGGGGTGAAATGATAGAAGATTTTAAAAACGGACAGTTGAAAAAAATCTACAGAAAAAAACTGACCGAACTGAAAACGCCGCTGCCCCGCTATGAATTGTTATTAGATAAAAAAATAGGAAATTTCCTGCCGGTGCAGGCAGGCAGAGGCTGTCCAAAGACCTGCAGCTTCTGCTCTATTTATTGTCTGTATCAGGGACAATATTTACAAAGAGAGATTTCTGATGTTATCAGGGATATCAAAAAAATAAAAGAATTGGGATTTCGGCAGTTTCTGTTATTGGATGATAATATTTTCTCCGACAGGGATTATGCCATCAGATTATGCGCTGAGATCAAAAAGCTAAAAATGAAATGGATGACGCAATGCTCCATCGATATTGCAGGGGATGAAGAATTGTTGGATATCATAGCCTCCAGCGGCTGNTACGTCTTAAGCTTCGGTCTGGAAAGCATCAGNANGGAAAGCCTGCTGGGAATGAGNAAGGCATGGGCTGATCCTGCAAAATATCCGGAGCAGATAGGGATCATCCGAAANCANGGNATNGANATTTCCACGGAAATGGTCATCGGCGCGGAGGGCGANACCTTGGAATCCATCAGGNAGACAGCNCGGTTTATCGAANAAAATCATATTGCNGTNCCNAGATTTTATATTTTNACNCCGATCCCNGGAACAAAATANTGGNANGAAATGAAACANCAAAACAGGATCTATAANACGGATATGTATTCCTATAATTCCTGCGAAGCCGTACATATCCCGAAAAATATGACACCGGAAGAACTGACAAAAGCGTACTGGGATCTTTACAATGATGTTTATTCCATTAAATGCATCCTGAAACGGACGCTTTTTACAAGATCCGTCCTACGGAGACCTTTTCAGACATTTTTTTACTTTTTCGTAAACCTGTATTACAGGAAGCAGATAAAACATGGGATCGTGCCAAATATCGTATGAAAATGATAATTATATTTGTTATTTTGGGCGCATTGTGCTACACTTAATTTGAGTCGCAGCAGAGCTGCAACATGAGGGATGAATGGAATTTTTGCAGGAAAGGAAGATATAACATTGAGTAAATTTATTTTAAGCTGTTGTTCTACCGCAGATTTATCCAAAGAACATTTTGAAGCGCGTGATATCTCTTATATCTGCTTCCACTATGAATTAGACGGGGTACAATATCCTGACGATCTCGGACAGTCCATGCCATTTGATCAATTCTATCAGGCTATGGTGGATGGCGCCGATACCAAGACTTCACAGGTCAATGCTGATGAATACGAAGCATATTTTAGAAAATTTTTGGAAGAAGGGCATGATATCCTGCATCTGACCCTCTCCTCCGGTATTTCCAGTACCCTCAACTCCGCCATGATTGCTAAAAATACGCTGCAGGAAGAATATCCCGACCGGAAGATCTATGTTGTGGATTCTCTGGGGGCATCCTCCGGTTACGGACTTCTGATGGACCAGCTTGCAGATCTTCGTGACAAAGGGAAATCTATCGACGAAGTCTTTCAGTATGCGGAAGAAAACAGATTAAAATTAAACCATTGGTTCTTCTCCACCGACCTGACTTTCTATATCAAGGGCGGACGTGTCTCAAAAACCGCCGGTACAGTAGGAAATCTTTTAAATATCTGTCCTTTGTTGAATATGGACAACCTTGGCCGTCTGATCCCACGGTTTAAGATCCGCACCAAGAAAAAAGTTATCGCAACAATTGTGGAAAAAATGAAAGAATATGCGGATCAAGGCGTTAATTACCCGGGTAAATGCTATATTTCCCAATCCGCCTGCTATGAAGATGCCCGCGCAGTTGCCGATCTGGTAGAAAAAACATTTCCCCATCTGAACGGCCGGGTGGAAATCAATTCCATCGGTACGGTCATTGGCAGTCATACCGGTCCCGGCACAGTGGCGTTGTTCTTCTGGGGAAAAGAGAGGGTTGATTAATCCCGGTCTTTATTGTGGATCATAGCGTTTAGAGACTGCCTTCAGGTGTTCTATGATCGGCAGGTGCTGGGGACATACTCCTTCGCACTGACCGCATTCGACACAGCTTGATGCCCTTCCAAACTCCCTTGTCAAAAGATCATAATTGCCCAGATTGACCGTCCATCCTTTTTCCGCAGGTTCTCTCATATCTTCATTATAAAGCGAGAAATACTGCGGTATTGCTATCTTCTGCGGACAGCCTTCCGTACAATAAGAACACCCGGTACATGGAACTGTTATCTGTCCATTAATAATGTCCGCCGCCTTGAATACAAGTTTCTTTTCTTCTTCATTAAGAGGCTGAAAATCTTCCATCGTTGCAAGATTATCTTCCATCTGTTCCATATTGCTCATTCCAGAAAGAACCATCATAACATTGTCAAGGGATGCCGCATACCTGATCGCCCAGGAGGATATAGACCGCTCCGGCGCATAGTCCTTCAGAAGTTTTTCCGCTTCCTCCGGAAGCTTAGCCAACGTTCCGCCCTTCACCGGCTCCATGACGATGATCGGAATATCATGTTTTACCGCTACTTCATGACATGCACGGGCATGTACCCATGGACTTTCCCAATCCAGATAATTCAGCTGCAGCTGCACAAATTCCATATCAGGATGCTTNGTCAGNATNTCATCAAGAAGCTCCGGCGTATCATGATAAGAAAATCCNATATGCTTTACCAGNCCCTGTTTTTTCTTTTCCCGAAGCCAGTTGAAGCAGTCATATTCTTCATATTTATGGATGCTTCCTGATTCTATGCCATGCAAAAGATAATAGTCAAAAAATCCTGCGCCCGTATTTTCCAGCTGTGCATTAAATATCTTATCCCGGCCCTCAAATGCATCAAAAAATCCACTATGTAATTTAGAAGCAATTGTGAAACTCTCTCTGGGATAACGATCCACCAAAGCAACCTTTGCAGTCTTCTCGCTTTGAAAGCCGCAGTACATCCACGCCGTATCAAAATAAGTAAATCCCGCTTCCATAAAAGCATCTACCATGCGGTTGCATTCCTCAAAATCAATATTTCCACCTTGCATTGGCAGCCGCATAATACCGAATCCCAATTTCATACTGTTTTTCACAACAGCCTGTACCATAAAAATCACTCTCCCCTCTGTCAGCATACATTGTTCATAATCTCTGTCATTAATAAGACCAACTTTCCAACCAT
>WFLX010018883.1_pt1 | contig 18058 bp, 16 predicted proteins | sample 4967041 | NCBI WGS metagenome assembly WFLX01 (sample SAMN12857096, study PRJNA449069) | gut metagenome | isolation source: stool from male and female vole | host: Microtus ochrogaster | place: USA:Florida | collected 2017 | reverse complement strand
AATGGAAGCCTACGAAGCATGGCATCATCAAAGAGGAGTGTCTCCGAACACAATCTCTTTCTACACCCGAATCCTTCGGGCAGTATATAACCGCGCTGTAGAAGAAGACATAATCACTAATAGAAATCCCTTTCGACACGTATATACCGGAGTAGATAAGACAGTGAAGAGAGCTCTTCCGCTTCAGACCATCAAAAAGATCAAAGGACTTGACCTTTCCCTCATTCCTGAGCTTGACTTTGCTCGTGACATGTTCATGATGAGCTTTATGCTCCGTGGGATGAGTTTCATAGACATGGCATATCTGCGCAAGACCGACCTTACAAACGGNTACATCACATACCGCAGACGCAAGACAGGACAGCAATTGGTGATAGAATGGACAAAAGAAATGCAAATAATACTCGACAAATACCCGGAAAACGAAAGCGATTACCTTCTACCCATAATCCGGAATAAAGGTATCAACGATCGTAGCACCTATCGCAACGTAGGATACAACATCAATCACAATCTTAAGCGAGTGGCAAAAAAAGCCGGAATCAACATACCCTTGACCTTATACGTAGCCCGCCACAGCTGGGCATCCGCAGCCAAAGCAAAAGGCATCCCCTTATCAGTAATAAGCGAAGGAATGGGCCACGACAGCGAGACCACCACCCAAATCTACCTCGCCAGCCTCGACACCTCAGTAGTAGACAAAGCCAACTCCATAATCCTCAAAAGCCTTTAGTAATCAACCCATTCCCCTCCCGGGCTGGGGTTTCCTTGTTTGGCTACCATCCAAATCTCTAACTAAGAGATACTTATTCAAATGCAAATTTACTACAAATTTTTGAAACTACCAAATAATCAGTCGTTAAAAATTATTGATTNGNTATATANTTGNGGGNAATATNANNNGTNGGNTGNCGAATTGTTTGGCTANTCATTANNAGNNNATNTNCTAATCTNAAATATATCAAANNNTTATNCNTCTATCACATATCTCTTAGTTAGAGAATCTTACAAAATATCCTATTTGTAACTTTTAGATGAGCGCAAATATGATAGATAATAAGGAAGTTTCGACAGCGACTGATGTCGTTGACGACGCCGTAGGCGTGAGCAAACGTCAGTGGTATGTAGCTATAGTAAACCACAACACTGAGAAACAAGCTGCAGAAAAGCTCTCAAAATTGGGTATAATCAACTATCTCCCCACCCAATCAGAAATTCGTGTTTGGAAAAATGGTCGTAAATCTAAAGTTGACCGAGTAGTGATTCCATCAACAGTTTTCGTCTATTGTACAGAACAAGAACGCCGGGAGATAGTAGGATTACCTTTTGTCAATCGATTTATGATGAATAAAGCTGGATTTAATACCTTCAAGGGACATAGACCACTTGCAATAATTACAGAAAAAGAGATAAATCTTCTAAAATATATGTTGGGTCAATCTGATGTTGCAATAGACGTAACTGATAAAAAATATAAAAGGGGAGAGCGTGTGAAAATCATAAGAGGATGTCTCGTGGGATTAGAAGGACAAATTCTGGAGGTGAGAGATGCNAAGAGTGAACTCATTGTGGAACTTGATTTCTTTGGATGTGCACGATTTATGATTGACTCCATTAATCTGGCTAAGTTATAGTCAAATGTAATAAAAAATAATTAGAAGCAAAGAATCATCTGTTCTCGTTATGTAGACACAAGACAATACAGTGATACAATAACCAACATTATGGAAATATTAATAGGAAAACACGGAAATCAACCGTTTCCATTAACCGATTCTACAATTAGTAGGCAACATGCGGTGCTATCTGTCGATACCAGTACCGGTCAAATATTACTACGTGACAATAATTCAACTAACGGAACATGGATTAAAATGAATGATGGCACATTCAAAAGAATCTATGGAGAAGTTAAAGTCAGACCAGAAACGACAATCAGATTAGGTGCTCAATATATTTGTACCATCAATCAACTGCTAAAAAAGCCGGAATCACCGGCAATAGATATAAGTAAATTGAGAGACTGCTATGAAAAATATATGGAGAATAAGATGTCATTTGAAGCAAAAAGTTCTAACATAATGATGTTGCGAATGGCATCGATGTCTTTAGGTACGATTATAGCTCTATTGATAGCTGTCATATTACCAACCGATTTTGTTGGCGATGAGACAGTGGGAATGATAATCAAAGGAGTGAGTTCCTTAATCGCAATAGGGCTTGCATGGTTTTTGGTAGATATAATGAATAAAAAACTAATACGCCTCAAGAAAGAAAACGAGGAGACTTTCAAAAGGGAATATTGTTGTCCAAAATGTGGCTATCATTTCGGCCCAAAAGTATACAGTAATCTTTTAGCGGAAGGAAAATGTCCGAATAATAATTGCAAATGCAAATTTGAAGGTAAATAATAATTTAAAGCTCATACAAATCAGTCATCATAATGAAATGAAAAAAACAATTTTGAGATATTTAATAGTGTTTATTTTTATATTAGTAAGTAATGGCATCACAGCCCAGAAGACATACGTGGTTTCTGTCGGATTAGGCAACTATAAATATCCGGAAATCGCTCCCAGTCTACCTTGTTCTAAGGATGATGCGAGAGCAATATCTCATTTTTTCAATGATTACAATGGTAGTCGGGTATTCATGCTACTTGACGAAAATGCCACACGCGAACACATACTCAAAGTTCTTTCTACCGAATTTTCAAAATCGACTCCTGATGATGAAATCATATTTGTATTCAGTGGCCATGGAGTTCCGGGAGGATTAACAACATACGAGACACAAGATATGAATAGTATCATTACCTACAATGAGATACAAAACATAATGAAGGCAGCCAAAGCCCGTAGAAAAATCATATTCGCAATGGCATGTTATTCTGGAGGATTAAATCTCGCAAAAAAAAATAAATCGCCAAAAGATAGGAATAGAAAAAGAACAGAAAAAACAAGCGTTATGCTGTATACATCCAGTCGTTCAGACGAAACGTCATGGGAAAATTATTTTATGAAGAACTCATATTTCATCTCCAGAATTTTACAAGCATTCCGAGGAGCGGCAGATACCAATAAGGATAGGAAAGTTACAGCACGAGAATTATTTAATTATGTCAATCCTGCAGTTATCAATGATACAGGAGGATTACAACATCCTCAAATGTGGGGAGATTTTGATGATAGTATGGTTGTAGTATATGTAAAATAACTCCTATTTTATGGTAAAATGAGTAAGTATCCAAAGATAATCAAGTGTCCCAACTGCAATAGTTTGTTTAAACTTAATCAAAAGCCAACGCAGACTTTTAGTTGTCCTAAATGTAAGCATAAAGCACCATTTGACGAGATTATGAAACAAGAGTATGACCGAGAAACTCAAGTTGACACCCCTCAAGTTAAAGGCAACTCAAATTTAGCTGGAGAATCAACAAAAGTAGTCAATTTTGGAGAAAAGACAGTTATAGTCGCTGGACTTCAACCAAATCCGAGCAAAACAGCAATACTGAATATATCATATAAGGGTGTCAATATCGGAAAAGTGACTTTGCCCAAAAGTGGTAATTTCAATTTAGGCCGAAGGAGCAGTGATAGCACTGCTCATATAAAAATAGCTCCAGATATGACAATGAGTCGAGTACATGCAGCAATGCGTGTAGTAATCACAAACGAAGGCAAATCGCAATACCAAATCACAACAATCAAGCCGGAAAATCCAGTATATGTAAATGGAGTCACTATTGGAAAGGGTAAAATTTGTATACTTAAATCTGGAGATAAAATACAATTGGGAGAGACTGAGCTGACATTCAAACTTGACTGAACAATAGATAAAAATGTCACAGAATAAGACTGTAGTACCAGAATCTGAATACGATTATCAAAATCCGACTTATTCAGGAATAAACAGAGATACGGAATTCTACCGACCTTCCAGTGGAACAGTTAATAGCACTGTAATATCTGGAATTAATGGCGTGTCAGCGCCACCTCCAGTTCCAACTTCAAGTGTAAATCGAACGGCACCTAATTCTCAAAAGCTTCAAACGCGCCAGATTGCATTACAAGAAAGAGTTATCATCGGAGTATTATTTTCAATATCTAAAGGACTGCTTGGAGAGCTTTTCCCTATTTATTTAGGTCGTAATATGATTGGTTCTTCATCATATTGCGACATAAGTCTTAAAGAAATGTCAGTTTCTGAAGAGCATGCAGTGTTATACGCAAGGTGTGATGAATATCCCGGTGAATGTTTTCTGATGATTACTGATTATGGATCCTCTTATGGCACAGGGGTCAATGAAAAAGATTGTAACTATAATTCATTGACCGTCAAAGATGGAGATATACTTACAATAGGTCAACACTATCGTCTGATAGTAAAGCTTTTTGATGTGGGTGATAAGAATCTGTTTGAAGACAGTGGATTTGTGGATAAGGAAAATTCTGCGAATTTGGAACTAACCGATTATCAGTCGAACAGTGACTTTTACTCACCAAGTCGAAATGCCAGCAATGATAATAGGACAGTAATAGTATAAGCAATAACTACTAAACACGGATAAAGAAATGTCAATAATAAAGCTACAGGGCGAACAGGAGAAAAGGGAAGGCTATTATTATGAATTTGATAATGGTCAAAAGCCATTGGGAGAAGGAGGAATGGGTAAGGTCTACCGTGGGAGACAAGTTAACGTATATACAGGTGCAACGCGTGATGTGGCAATTAAGTTTATGTTTGCAGGACTTCATCCTAATGTAATTAAAAGAGCGGAGGACGAAGCGAACATACGAATACATAATGACAATCTCATAGAAATGATGGGATTTCTCACGGTAGAAGATAAAAATCCTAATGGAACTGTAGCATTGCGATATCATGTTGTCAGTGAACTTCTAATAGGAGTCTCACTTTCAGACTTGATGCAAGGAATCGTCACCGACCAGAATGGTAATCCAATGCCATACGCACAAAATCTATATAAACTTTACACCACTTCGCCGGAGCAGTTTGCTGTATTAGTAATTAAGAAAGTCTTATCCGGAATCATGGCTCTTCATGATGCTGGCTATATACATAGGGATATAGATCCTTCAAACATAATGATCACTCGAGATGAAAAGGTAAAATTGATTGACTTTGGAATCGCAAAAAAAGTAGATGGCCTTAAATCACATGATAGAAATCTAACAACTGCAGGTCAATTTATGGGTAAACCTCAATATGCTGCACCAGAATTAATAATTGGAGATCTGAAGAATCAGAATAAACCGACAGACATCTATGCTATTGGTATATTACTATTCCAGTTAATTACCGGTCATTTGCCTTTTGACGGACCTTCGAATGTAGTTCTAAATGCCCATTTACATAACAAATTACCCCTTAAGCAAATACAAGATGGGCATCTACGGAAAATTCTTGAGCGAGCTACAGACAAAGATTGCACAAGAAGATACCAAAGTGCAGCTGAATTTAGAGCAGAGCTAGACACCTATTCTTCAGGCAAGGGAAAGGGGAAATCCATAAATACAAGATATATCCTTTATGGAGTGATATGTATACTGGTAGTATTTTTAGCTATTTTCTGTTTCAAAAAGTGTGGAGATACCGCTGTTGTGACTGATCCATCCCAACAAGAGGATACTGAGCAAGTAACTGAGTCAGTTACACCTGAATTAGGCGTAAATGAAATACGTCGCCAACTGATGAACCCATCGGTAGCAAAAGATGCTTTTTCTCTACTTCAACAAAAATGTGAAGAAGGGGATAAGAACGCGAATTTTATCATGAGCAGAATATACGCTGTTTCATCAGGGCCTTTCACACTTAATGATGATTTTGTAAAGATGCAGGCAAATCTAAAGGATCTGGTCTCTCCCAATCCAGTAAAGGCTCACGAGATTCTAAAAGAAATTGTAAAAGATAATCCTGACTATTATCCAGCTTTATATGAACTTGCTTGTGACTATTATGAAGGGAAACCGTTGTCTGGCAATGAAGATGTCAATCTAAGAAAGGCTAAAGAACTTCTGGATAAGGCTTATGAATCAGCAGACAAAGCAGACGATGTCGTTTATGTCAACAAAATATCATCATTATTAAGACGATATTGATTATGGAAATAAAGCAAATTCAGCATGAAAATGGACTTGAAGAAGCGAGACAACTCGCATCGACTGAGTTGTGCGTAGCTTACGGAAGATCTGGTATAGGAGGACGTTCTGAAAATCAAGATGCCTACGGATGGGGTTTTAAAGAAGAGAATGTCATACTAACCGTATGCGACGGTATGGGAGGTATGAACGGAGGGCAGACCGCTTCACACATAGCAGTGACAGAAATAATACAGACAATACTCGCCTGTTCAAAAGAGCAATGGACACCAGAATTATTAGAAAAGGCAATAAACAATGCCAATACGGCAATATATAGGAAATCTATGTCGGAACCACACCTACGGGGAATGGGAACCACTGCCACTGTATTAATGTTAACTCCAGAAGCGGCATTTGTCACTCATATAGGAGACAGCAGAGTATATCAGTTACGCGGAGAGAAAAAGATTTTCCGCACATTCGACCATTCAAAAGTATTTGAAATGGTTGCACAAAATATGATGACGGAGGAGCAAGCAAGAACATCGAGTTTTTCAAATGTGATAACAAGAGCTCTTGGTATCCGACCGACAGTAGAGATGAAAGTAGAAAAACTACCCTATAAAAAAGGAGATCGCTTCATATTATGCTGTGATGGAATTTGGAATTGTCTCCCTGAATCAGAAATGCTTAATTTATATTTAGAGAAAGAAAACCCTCTAGAAGAAGTATTATTTTTAACAGATAAAATCAATAAAATAGGTATTCATAACGGAGGAAATCATGATAATCTGACGGCAATAATAGCAAATATTAATAAGAATTCACAGTATCAATACTGTTTATTCAAGCCAATGAGGGATGTATGGAAGAGCATCTTTTCTAAAGGCAAAACCAAATAGTCAGAGTAACTCGAATCAAGAACCAATAAGCAGAGTCAAAACAATTCATGAAGAGAATAACGGTAGGTCGAGGTAACGATTGCGATATTATTATAATTGATGAAACAGATAATGTAAGCCGACATCATTTGGTAATCTCCTTCAATTTTATGGGGAAAATGAAGGTTAGTGATACGAGTAGTAATGGGACATTTATCAATGGAATGCGAATGCTAAAGGGTGCTTCCATTCCAGTTACAAAAGAAGATAAAATACGTTTAGGACGAAATATTGAACTTGATTGGAATTTAGTGAAAGATCCTTATCGCTCCTTACGAATACTAGCAGTTTCTTTACTTGGTATATTAATAATTATTGGGCTTAGTGTTTATATCTGTTTATGGTATAAAGTGAAGCGAAATTTGGAAGAAAAAGAAAATATTGAAATAATCAGTACGGGAGCCGAAATTGATGAAAGTTGGAANAAGGATTCTACAGATAAAGTNGCCCCTNCCATTACTTCTATTGATGTTNAGGATAAAATAAATTTATCTGAAAAGTCAACCAGCCGTAAGAAAGATGATGAAAAGAAGGTCTCTAAACCTAAACAAAAAGATACAGTAGTCTATCCTGCAAAAGATAAGAGTGAGTTAGATTCAATTGCTGTATTCTAATCTTTAATAATGATTGACAAAATTAAGTACAATAAAATGAAAATACACCAAACACGATTTTTCNAAGAAACTATTTTTATACTGATGTGCTTATGGACCGTGATTCCGNGAAATTCTAAGACAACGGAATGGCTTGTCACTCCACAGTATGATCAAATGGAAATCTACAGTCCTCAACTTTACAAAATAGCTAAAAATGGGAAATATGGACTACTCAATAGTGAAGGAAAGGTGGTCTTATCTCCTGAATATGATATGATATCTAATTTTTATGAAGGTATAGCAGTATTCGGAAATTACACCTCTGACGGTATAGCTATGAAAGGAACTGTTAACGAAGAAAATATAATAAATTACTGCAATGGAAATTATTATTTTCATAAAGACTATCCTTTCTATTCAGAAGGAATGATTCCTGTCATAGATGGTTCTGGACGCTATGGTTATCTTGACGAAAGTTGTCGCCCTGCTTTCAAATTCAGCAATGATGAGACAAGACCCTTTAGCGAGGGGTTCGCAGCGGTAGGCGAAGGGGATGATTTTCACTGGCTGACATCATCAGGTGAGAAAATCTTTTTGACTTTACCTAATGGTAGTTATCCTTATGGAGGTACTAATTTTTATGATGGTATTGCTTACTTATGGGATGAATATGGAGAAGACTTTTTCATACTTGATGCATCGGGGGATATTAAAAAGATTAAACCTCGGGAGTTGACAGTAGACTATCTTTATAGAGTAGACACGAATAACGGTTCGGAGATCAGCTATAGCAAAAATAATAGTCGTTACAATAAAATGTGGGAACCGACTCGGAAAAATGGGAAATGGTCGTATACGGATTCAAAGGGAAATCTTCTTACAAGTTATCAATACGATGATGCAGATTATTTTCAAGGTGAGAGTGCCAGAGCAAATATTAATGGAAAATGGGGACTTATACAGATAATGGAAGATGATGAATCATTCTTTGTCAAGTCGGATAAAAAGGTTCATGTTTTTACGAGTAAGAAAGGAAGCGAATGTGAGTTTCAGTTGTCTGTGCCAGATAAATGGAAGGATAAGAGCCTTATAGTTAGTGTGAAAGATTCAGAGACTGGCGAAAAGATTGAATTGAACCAAAGGCCAGGAAATATCTTCTCCTTCAATTATCAACCTGATAGAAGCAAGAGTACATTAAGCAAGACATTTACGATCGATGTCAAGAACGATGATGTATTATTATGGCAAGGGGAGGAGAATTATGACTTTGCGCAGGCAATAAAACTACTTGCATCATTGAGTGTAAAGAACAAGGCTGATTCCAACAATCGCTGTTACGTCACGGCTACCATAAGCAATCCATCTTCTATTCCTATAACTACTACTGTCAGATTATCCGGTGGAGGAAGTAAGTCGAAATTTAACCCCCAGACTGTAAATATAACCATACCAGGTAATAGCAAAAGATCAGTAACCAGTGCATTTGTGTTAAATGGAGTAGAGCTTGATGGATGGTGTGCAGTAGCAACGACAGATGGGGCTCAAGCCAGAAAGAATAATTTAGAGTTGAAACCAAGAGATTGAAGAAATCCAAACAAAAATCAATAACAACAAACAAAACAAATGAGAAAAAAATTAGTATTAATGATCTCATGCGTGTGTTTGGCACTAAGTGCTATGGCACAGAATGAGGAAGAAAACGTTCTCAGCCAACGATCCTCATCAACGCAAACGACTGGCAAAACAGGGAAAAGCATTGCCATCAAAACAAAGAGTTACAACTATGAGCTATCACTTGGTCCACGTGTAGGGGGTGGTCTTTCCATGGCAACCGATGGAGATCTCAAATTCACGGACGGCTCTGGTTTTTGCTATGATGCAGGTCTGGGGTTGAACCTGCGTTTTGGTGGCAAGGACTCTAAAGGACGTGCGCTCAATGGTCAAGGTCTCTTCGGCATTGGCTNGGAATTGAACTACGCAGGCTACTCTGTTAAGACTGTTGCAGACGAAAACCTGANCCTCGGCTATTTCGAAGTGCCAGNATTGCTTCAGTTNTACNCCGCTTTCNAAACCAAGCAAATGAAAAATCTCTACATCGAGGTAGGCCCAATGTTCTCTACTCTCGTGTCTAAAAGTCCGGATGAATTGAAAGTTGATAACTATGCAACATATGTGACAAAAGAACTCAAAGGAGGCGATATAAAAGGCACTATCGGTATTGGCTACAGAATTAATATGGCTGATGNTAACGATGGCNTTTATATTANTCTCCNATATAATCAAGGCTTTAGCAAATTAGCTGGTAACTTANCTACCAAAGTTTCTTCTGTAGAACTTACCCTCGGCTATCTATTCAAATGTGTCGGTGGAAAAGGCAAGGGAAATTCAAATAATAAATCAACACCTAATAGAAACGTACTGAGATGAAAAAATACTTAGCGATCCTTACAGCATTCGTGGCTGTGATTCTATCTTCGTGTTCGAACGATGATATAACAATAACAGAACCAACAACCTTTAAAATTGATCCCAATACAGTCATAAGCGGATTCGAGGAATTCGATCCAGGTGACTTAACTGTGATTCCTTCTACCTATCAGCTCCGTATTCGCTTGTTAATCTATAATGACGCTGGACAACTTGTTACAGAGACAGAACAGTTCTTTAGCGATTACGCTCATAAGATGACAGCAAATCTAGATTTACCACTGGACAAGAAATATAAAGCTATAGCTGTAACAGACATCACGCGTAAATCTGATGGCTTTGAGTATTGGGAGATATCAGGAGAGGAAAGTTTGAGTACTCTAAAATTCAAAGATACAGGTTATATTGGGAGTCAAAGGAGTATACTTGGTCTTGCTAGCGTTGATTTTGTTGGAGGAAATACTTCTGAAGTCAAGTTGGATGTAAGACCCGCTGGAACACTTATGATTGTTTACTATTCCGGTATACGTTCTTATACAAATGTTACAGACTATCAACTCGGTATCAATAGAAACTCAGACTATGTCACATTTGATAATGCCGGCAAACCTGAATGGAATGTAGAGGCTTCTTCTACGATTGATTGGAGAATTTCACATATCGAGGTTGCTGATTGGGATGACCAGCCTGATATTACCAATATCTATGATTATGTATTTACACTTCCTTGTGGAAATACAAATATGGTTTTCCAATATAAAACTAAAACATCTAATGGTTGGGCCGATTTGACAAATTCCATTAACCTAAATCTAAGAGAAGGAAGCGAATACTTTGTTTTCTGCGATATAGCAGAACAAGAAATAGGATATGAGGAATTAGCAACTGGAAGATCTTCTATGAATCTTTCTGACATACTATATGAAAATAATCTTGAAAATTGCATAATAAATAAACTGTACGACTTCAAGACTATAAAATAATTATTGTGAAATATTATTGCTTAATATTGACTTTAATCGGATTGACTTTTTGCAAGTGTTCTTCTGAGGAACCAAAAGTTCCTCAAGAAGAACCTTCGCAAGAGGAGTCTGACTATATATATCTTGACTTTAATCGCTGGGTATATCAACAAATGAATCACTCTTATCTTTGGAGAGAAGACTTACCTGACTCATTAACATGTAATTACGAGCTTAATCCAAAGGATTTTTTTTTAAGTCTTTTATCTACAAAAGATAGATTTTCATATTTAACACAAAATCCCTATTATTCAAGCACTTCTGAGTATGGATTTGCATATCAACGATATTTGTATAATGGAAGAGAGGATATATATGAAGTTCTCTACATAAAAAATAAAGATCTAAAAAGGCAAGGGATGAGACGTGGAGATTTTGTTGATATTCAGAATAAAAATGGATGTTACATCTATTCAAAATTCGATTTTGATGGGTCCAACCTCACTCGCTCTAATATAAGTTATATAGAGCCTGTCAACAGTATAGTTATTGGAAATTCCAACACTGTTCTTTTAGACAGCGTGTATCAAATTAACAATAAAAAAATAGGGTATATATGTTATTTGGAATTTGATAAGATATCAGATTTAGACAAACCACTCAAGGATATGTATAATTCTAATATTGATGACCTTATTCTAGATTTGAGATACAATCCGGGTGGATATGTAAATACTTGTCAATTCTTATGTAATTGTATACTTCCTTCAAATGCATATGACAATATTTTTCAAAAATGTTGCTATAACAATATTCTTTCCGAAGAATATTTAACATCAACAGGATTTCCTTACACCGTTTCTCATTTTCAAACTCCTCCGGAACTGGGAGAAAGTGTTTTAGGCTCTACTATTATTCCTTTAAATCAAAAAAGAGTTTTCTTCCTGACTTCCTCAAATACTGCCTCTGCAAGTGAAGCGGCAATTATATGTTTGAGACCATATATGGATGTTATAATAATTGGTGAAACTACCGTTGGCAAGGGGGTTGGTTCTTGGACTATATATGACTCAAAATATAAGTATGCCCTTCAGCCTATTACGATNCGCTNTTACAATTCATTGGACGAAANAACTCCAGATGAAGGCATTACCCCTGATTATTACATNCCAGNTGGATNCTNAACATCAAAGAAAGAGATAGGTAATACCGNNGAATTGCTTTTGAGTACAGCTANTNATATTATTCTCGGACAACCNNACAAGATTAAATCAGCCCTTGATAATAAACCATTCATTGATTACAAGCACGTTCTCNCTCCTATAGGTGAACCGTNCNTCGTATCTGAATTTAAATTCAAAACACATTTTAACTAAAGGAAACTTGAAAAATTTTACCTTGAAGATTTGGACTATGAACAAAATATTTCTATTTTGCTTATTTCTAAGTTTATGCGCATTTAACATAAATGCAGTCCCTCATTCCATTGTCACACTAAAAAATGGATCAGTGATAAATGGTGATATCGTAATGCAGCGATTCGGCAAAGAAATGACTATTGAGGCCGAAAATGCCATATTCGTGATAAATCCGAAAGATATAATATCCAAGAAAACTCGTAAGGTGAAGTATGAGAATCTTTCACGAGAAATGAAACGTTGGGTACTTGAAAACAGAGCACTTAAGGGGGATGCTTACGGAAGATACGCTGAGCTTGAGGATATCAAAACTCAGAAATACTCGTTTTCTGGACTGATCAGAAAACCAAATGAAGGGACACAAACATCCTCTTACATTCAAGTTTCCCCCACTACCTATAATGTCAAATGGAACGACGTGCAAAATATAGGAAAGGTTACTTCCTACGGTATCAAAGACGAACTCTCCGACAACGTTACAACCTTCGCTAACAAAAAATATGTTGGCAAAATTGTATCTCAGAAGATTGGTGATAATGTCACAATGGAGACTACCAAAGGATTAGTTACAATCCCGAATAAAGAAATCAAAGAGATCCGAAAATCCAAACCGGATGGTTCTATTAGTTTTTTCAATCATATAGATTTCTTAAACGTTATAGTCCTAAAAAATGGAACTGAGAAGGAGGGCCTGATTACTCTACATCATTATGGCTCAAAAGATAAGGATAATTATGTAACGCTTCTTGACAAAAACGGCAAGAGCGACAACATCCAGATTTCTACCATCTCCGAATTCAGGACAAAATTTGAGAATAATGATATGCCTATATATTCTCCAGGAAAAGTGTACATAAACGAATTCAAAATTGACAACGCGAGCTCTCAAAGAGCAATTGATAAGATCGTATTTATTGATAAACAGGTCTTCCCATTTCCAGAAGGTATCAGCATTACGTTCAAGGCAGAAGGAGATAAACTATCCGGGAATTGGTCGTTGGTAGCACTTTCAGAATTACCAACAGCCTATGGTAAAAGCTCCTGGGGATATGAATTTGCTAAGAAGGCAGAAAATACGATAACGCCAAGCTCAACCGACAACTTATCGCTCTTGAGACAAATTTCCTATGGGTATCTTTCTCCCGGTTATTATGCGCTTGTCAATGACACGGATACGAATGCGTATGTATTTAAAATCACTAAATAATATTCTTATCAAAAAATTTGATTTAGGTGTAAGATTATTTTAATCGCAGGGTCTTTACTATCAGAGAGGCTGATAAAACGGCAATAGTGTTATTAACAATTAAAAAACAATCAATCATGAACACCAACTTAACTACCAACGATATGAATATCGAGGACTACGAGGATCAGGCAGTCAAGAAAAGTAAACTCGCAAAGGGAATCGGCATAGCTGCAGGTACTGTGGGAGTAGCAGCAGTAGCAGCTGGCACGACTTATGCCGCAACTGCCAACAATGAAGGACCTCTTGATGAACCGCTCAATGTTGATGAGATGGCAATGGGTGCGGAGGTAGGAGAAGATATCACTCCTGTAGATGAGGCGCCAGCACAACCTACTACTCAGTATGTGTATGTAGAAAAACCGGAACCTGAGCCGGAACCTGAAAAGCCATCAGATGTAACATGGGATGAGACAACAAATTATTATATTGATGGCGAAAAGGTAATCTCTATAGAAGAAGGAACAATAGAAGGCCATGATGTAATGCTCGTGGACACCGATGTAGATGGCCAGGCTGACATTCTGGCTTATGATGTGAATAATAATCATATATTCGAGGAAAACGAGATAGTAGAGCTGACTCCTCAAGATAATATCCGAATGGGAAATCCAACCGCCCACACGACAGATAATCATTATGATGCATCATTCTTCAATGAAAATCCAGAAGATAAATCCTATGCATATAACGAAGAACCTCAGCATAATATTCACAATAATTTCGAAGATGAGAAAACTGGAGAAGAATATCACGGAGATTTTGCAGAGAACAATCCTGATTATAATCCCTACGCAGACATGGACTATGGTCAGAATGAGCAATATCTTGCAGAGAACTACAGATACGATGGAGGAGAGAACGGGAATTACCATGCTGGAATCAATGAGACAGATGAAGAGAATGTCGCTTTTCAGCCCGACCTTGCGGATGCTTCAGAAATGAATGACGATTCTTTCGACACAATGATGGAATCAGAAGAATTCCTTGGATAACATTTTAATACATTATAATATGCCAAAGAAAGTCTGTCCCAATGGACACATATATGATTCATCCATATATGGGGAAGAGTGTCCACTTTGTCCTAAAAGTTCGGATTCTGCGAATAATAATAATTACAATTATGGATCAGTATCCCAAGCAGCGGGTACCCAAGTGACTTCTCCTCAAAGTGGAAACATGTATGGAGGATCTTCTACAGCTCATCAAGAGGATGCTACTGGAGCAACAGTGATGCGAAATAATCAAAATAATGGCTCCCAGCAAGCCCCAGCCCAACCAATTGGAGGAGGAACCGTAATACGTCAACCAAAAGGTGCTTCAATGGGAAAGGGGAGAAAACTTGTAGGATTTTTAGTTACCTACAATAGAACTCCTCAAGGAAAAGCATACGAAATTTATGAGGGAAAGAACTATATAGGAAGAGATAGATCCTCAGATATTTCCATCCCTGATGACAATCAAATGTCGGGACGACACATGTCAATCCTCTACAGAAATGTGGATAACAAATTCAAGTACAGGGATGAGCAATCAAGCAATGGAACATTCGTCAATAAGGAACTTTCAGACGAAGGAGAACTTCAGAACTTTGATATAATCCGCTTAGGAAATACAGTTTTCATATTCATAGCTATACCACAGTTAGGATAATATGGAGGAATACATAATTGCAAATTATACGGACACAGGAAAAGTAAGATCCGTTAACGAAGACAGTATGACTACATTTGACTCTCCCAATGGGAGAGTCGTAGTCGTATGCGATGGAATGGGAGGGCAGAATGCTGGCGATGTAGCTTCCCAACTTGCTGTCACCGTAATTCAAGACATATTGACTGATAATACTTTCAGCAGTCCAGAAGAAGCCATTACTAAATCTATAATCGCTGCTAATCAAGCCATTCTTGTGCGTTCATCGCAAGATGAAGCTCTCACTGGTATGGGTTCCACTTGCGTGATGATAATTATTGTTGACAATAAAGTGTATTATGGATCAGTTGGAGACAGCAGAATTTACTATGTTGCTAATGGAATGATACGCCAAATCACCAAAGACCAATCTTATGTACAGACTTTGGTAGATGCTGGTGAACTTACACAAGAAGCAGCAGAACACCACAAAGACAAAAACCAAATCACTAATGCTCTCGGAATAGAAGGGATGACTCCTCCAGTAGTGGGTCAGATGCCAATAACTCCAGAACCTGGTAGCATATTCTTGCTTTGTTCTGACGGACTGAGTGGAATGCTTACAACCAGTGTAATCAATCAAGTAGTGTCAAACTCAAAATTGACACTTCAAGATAAGGCAAAAGAACTAATCAAATTAGCCAATTCTGCTGGAGGTCTGGATAATATAACAGTACAGTTGGTAGAGTTCCCACGTACAGTCTTCGGAAAAGGACATTCTCAATCGAAGAATTCCGGAAATATTTCTGGAAACAAAACACATAAAAACAAGGCTGTACTATATTGGGTAGTGACTATAATATGTCTGGTTTTGGCTATAGCAGTAGTGACGTATTGGATAATTAACAATGATGATCCGAAACCGACAACGACTGCCACTATTAAAAATGAGAAAAAAGAAAAAACTCAAACACCGACAAAGCCTGCGAATATTCCTCAAACAACCTCAACAAAACCCAGTGAAGAGGAAACTCAACCGCAGGTTAAAATAAAAGAATCTAGAAAAGCAGAAAAGCCAAAGAANGGNAATAATAACTTGAAGAAAAATAATGCTGTCGATGTCGTTAAAGAACTTCAGGAACAACCAAAAGAACCNGAAGAAAAAATTAAAGNAATNAAGGANACTGATCTTCATGGCGAAAAAGAATAAGAACAGTAGACCATAGATGAGACGCATAGCAAATTATTTAGTGGAAGATGAACCCATTGCCAAGGGTGGCATGGGACAAATATTCCGAGGAATGGATGAGCAACGTAATCCGATTGCTATCAAAGAAATCCTTCCGGAATTTACAAATGACTGGAGTATCATCACCAGAATAGAGAAGGAAGTAGATTTTCTGGTAAAAATTGATCATCCTTCAATTGTAAAGTTACACGCTGCGTTTAAAGATCCCTCCACAGATTGCTATTATATAGTCATGGAGTTTGTGGAGGGAGTTAATATAGAACAGTATGTGATAAAAAATGGAGCAATTCCTCCCGATATTGCCATAGATATGATGATGAAAATTCTTGATGCTATGCAATGTGTCCACAATGAACATATAATTCATCGAGACATCAAACCATCGAATATAATGATACGTGATGACGGAAGAATCTGTCTTCTGGATTTTGGCGTTGCTAAAGATGCGAATCCGGCTAATGGAAAATCGTTGACCGTGATGGGATCGATTATAGGGACTAACGGATATATGAGTCCTGAACAGGCGGATGGATTTGCTATAGATTATCGTACAGATATTTATGCTCTCGGTTGTGTATTTTACTATATGCTCACGGGTCACCACGCATTCAATACTCTTTCAAGTGAATTTGAAACGAAAGATGCTATTCTAAATGGCGAATTCCCTCGATTGTCAAAGTATAAGTCCGGTTTGCCAGATGTGCTTCAACGCATCATAGACAAAGCAACTGCAAAAAATATGACGAAACGATATAGAAGTTGCTATGAGTTTATGACTGATATGAGAAATGGAACTCATGTAAGCAATGCGGGGCAAGGGATTATTCCATTGAAAATATCAATAGGGAGAGATTTGTGTGATATTATTATGGATGACCCTGAACGTAAAATAAGCCGACATCATGTAGATATAGAACTCAAAGAGCAGACAGGTGGCAAATATTATATCCTCACCGATTGCAGTTCGAACGGCACCTTGGTGAAAGACAAGATGTTGAGAAAATCTTCTGTAAGTATTAATGCTTCGGGTCCTTACCCTGAAGTTTATCTTGCAGGAATACCAGAAGGGAAATTAGATTGGCAAAAAGTCATTCGTGAGATAGATAAGAAAAGACAAGCCGTCCGTGTCATTGATGAAGAGAGTGGAAATGAGAACGCAAAAGATAATGAGACTAAGGAAGATGAATACAAGCAAGATGTAGAAATTAAAGAAAAAACTGAAAATGATAGTCTTGGAAAATCAGCCACGGGGTGGCTCATAGCAGCTTATATATTTGCAGTTCTCGGGGGATTGTTTGGAGTTATAATAGGTGCGATGATAGCTTCTCAAAAACAAAAACAACTTGATGGCACAAAAAAGTCGTCGACGCTCAGTTTGCTGAATTGCCCTACGGGGAGTTTGAATTGCTTGGCATTCATCTGCAGGCCTCCCATCAGGAGAGCCATAATCATTAGGATCTTTATTTTCATTTTGCTCGTT
>WFLX010102546.1_pt1 | contig 18070 bp, 10 predicted proteins | sample 4967041 | NCBI WGS metagenome assembly WFLX01 (sample SAMN12857096, study PRJNA449069) | gut metagenome | isolation source: stool from male and female vole | host: Microtus ochrogaster | place: USA:Florida | collected 2017 | reverse complement strand
GAAATATATTGGCGCTTTTGTGTATCCACACATCCTCACCACGCTTTTCATATTCATCCTGGGAAAGTGTCTGTCCTAACTCCAAAATAAAATCATGAATTCCCGAAAGGGCCTCCCAGGGATAGGTAAAGCGCTCTAAAAAAGCCTTTGCTGCCGTTTCATTTAAATCATATAATTCCCGGATTGTTAATTGCTGTTCCATTCTATTCTCCTTTTATGCTCCAATCAGATATTAACACAAATTCCGTCAAAAAAATCTGTCAATTTGATAACATCTTTATAAACTGCTTCTAAACTATTTCTTACCTGTTTTCCGCCTCTTCCCGGGGGCCTTTGCCGTCTTTGTCTTCTCTGGATAATACGTTGCAATATATTCAGATCTCTGATCCAATATGTATTGCTGACTGCTGTTTTTTACGTCATTGGTTTTTGCTGTCACAAAGACTGTGAGCTTTCGCATATATTCCTCTTCGGAAACCTCTCCCGACGCCACCATGGTGAGTCCGTTTTCCCAGCTGGCTGTCAGATTGGGAACCCGAAGGGAACCGATAGAGCAATACATCACATCATGGATCATCGCTCCCAGCTGGGTAGGGGTAATTACCTGTGTTTTTTGGTTCAGCGCCAGATATTTATTGTTTACCAGTTTCTTGATAATCTCTGCTCTTGTGGCAGATGTGCCTATCCCACTTCCCTTTATCTGAGCACGCAGCTCTTCATCTTCTATAAGCTGCCCTGCATTTTCCATTGCCAGAATCAGAGAACCTGAGTTATATCGCTTCGGCGGAGAGGTTTCACCCTCCTTCATGGCAAAGTCTGAAAAGAAAAGGAAAAAGATTTTCGGTTTCCACACCCCTTTTAACAAAATGACCAAAACTCAGGTTGCTCAGCAGGAAGCTTTGGCTCAATATTTGGCTAAAAAAGACTGATCGGCCGATATATTTATCCTGCCGATATTAAAAGTTAAGAGTTAAAAGAGTGTGATAGGCCAGTATATACGGCAGTATCGTTATTCTTTTAACGATTAACTTTTAATCTTTTTACGATGACTGCACTAATAGTCATTGTTTTTTATTTAATTCATATAATCATTAACATAATACTCTAATGCCATGGATATAGAATTTGTAAGAAGCAGATTCAGCAAACATTTCAACGGCTCCAAAGGATCCGTTTATGCATCTCCCGGACGTATCAATCTCATCGGCGAACATACAGACTACAATGGCGCGTTTGTTTTTCCAGGCGCCGTCGAGCAGGGAATGGTACTCGAAATCAAACCCAANAACAGCGATATTGTCAAGGCCTACTCCATCGATCTCAAGGATTANGTAGAATTCGGTCTTGGCGAAGAGGATGCACCTAAAGCAAGCTGGGCACGTTATATCTACGGCGTCTGCCGTGAAATGATAAAACGCGGTGTGGAAGTCAAGGGATTTAACACGGCATTTGCCGGCGACGTCCCGTTGGGGGCAGGCATGTCCTCTTCGGCAGCTCTGGAAAGCGCGTTTGCATTTGCATTGAACGATTTATTCGGTTTCAACAAAATAGACAAGTTTGAACTGGCCAAGGTGGGACAAGCCACAGAGCATAATTATATTGGTGTCAACTGCGGAATCATGGACCAGTTCGCGTCGGTATTTGGAAAGGCCAAAAGCCTGATCCGCCTCGATTGCAAAACACTGGAATATCAATATTTCCCATTTAATCCGNTCGGCTACAAACTGGTATTGCTGGATTCGGTGGTTAAACATGAACTGGCATCGTCGGCATACAACGATAGACGNAAAAGTTGCGAAAATGTGCTGGCAGCCATCCAGAAGAAACACCCNGAAGCAACCTGTCTGCGNGATGCAACGATGGAATGGCTCGAAGAGGCCAAACCGGAAATATCGGCAGAAGACTATAAGCGGGCGTTTTATGTCATCGGCGAGGTTCAACGGGTTTTGGACGTCTGCGATGCCCTGGAGCGCGGCGACTATGAAACTGTGGGACGGAAAATGTACGAAACCCACGAGGGCCTGAGCAAAGATTACGAGGTCTCTTGTCCGGAACTCGACTACCTCAATGAAATTGCTAAGGAAAATGGTGTAACCGGCTCCCGCATCATGGGNGGAGGCTTCGGCGGCTGTACGATTAACCTTGTCAAAGAAAAATTATATGACAAATTCATCGCCGATGCCAAGACCAAGTATGAAGCCAGGTTCGGCCGCACACCGAAAGTGTACGATGTGGTAATCGGAGACGGATCGCGAAAACTCATATAATGCGTTACTTCATCTATCTGCAATACGACGGCACCGCATATCATGGCTGGCAGACCCAGCCTAATGCGGTGTCCGTTCAGGAAACCATTGANCAGAAACTGTCCATGCTGCTCAATCGGGAGGTTTTCATCATCGGTGCAGGTAGAACGGATGCCGGCGTACATGCACGCCTTATGGTAGCACATTTTGAGATCAGCGACATTGATGGAGGCGGTTCACAAGAACCGGAAATAACCGGGCGCAAAGAGGGCAAGGCCGATAGCGAACTGAAAGAGAATAAAAATCCGGCTGCAGTGATTCCGAAGAAAGAAAGCGGCTCAAACCTGTTGAAAGATACGACACTGCTGACCCGACGACTNAATCAGGTNTTGCCGAATGACATNGCCATTCAAAACATCATTCCCGTCAGAGCCGATGCGCACGCAAGATTCTCCCCGATATCCCGGACATATCGCTATTATATCACTACCGACAAGTCGCCTTTCAATCGCCAGTATGCCTATCATGTCTATTGGAAACTGGATATCGAAACAATGAACAAGGCAGCGCGTTGCCTCTTCAATTTTACCGATTTCACATCATTTTCAAAACTGCACACTGATGTGAAAACCAACAACTGCCATATTATGGAGGCCCATTGGAAAGAAACAGCTCCAGGCCATCTGGTTTTCACCATCAAAGCCGATCGTTTCTTNCGCAATATGGTGCGCGCCATCGTGGGAACCCTCATTTTGGTAGGCCGCGGGAAACTTTCTATCGAACAATTCTGTCGTACNATAGAACAAAAAAACCGGTGTTCGGCCGGNGACTCCGCTCCCGCCCAGGCNCTCTTCCTGGAGGACATCGAATATCCGGAAGAAATATTCATCCCTCACAATTAAAATACTATTGCTTATATATTTAACTAATCGTGAATTATGAAAAAAACATTTATTCTTCTTATGGCGCTCCTCGCCCAGATCGGCGGGACCGCCGTTGCACAAAGCACTGAACAACGGGCCTTATGGGCCTCTATCAACGGGACGAAAAACGCATCGCTGGGCGATTATCAGCAATATACGGGTAAAGTTCTCGTTTCATGGCGCATGCTGCCAGGCGATGATGAAAACACAGCCTTCGACTTGTATAGAAAAAACGGAAACACAGAGCGTAAAGTCAACAGCACTCCTATCGTGGGGAAAACCAACCTTCAGGATGCGTCTGCCCTTGGGACAAGCGATAATGTATATCGTCTGACCTATGCCGGCAGCAACGAGACTCTCGCCACCTATACTCTGCCCGCAACCCAAGTAAAAAGCCAACTTCCTTACATCAGTATTCCTCTGAAAGGAACTACAGACGTCTGCTCTATCGACACAATCTGCTATCAAGCCAACGACTGTAGCGTGGGCGATCTGGATGGTGACGGCGAATACGAAATCGTTGTCAAGCGCTTATTGACCGTCAAAAATGCAAAAGGCGAAATTCTCAGCGACGGAACCGGAGGCAGTACCTCCCACAAAGATGTCCGACACACCATACTTTGGGATGCCTATAAGTTAAACGGCACGCTTTTGTGGCGCATTTGTTCCGGTCCCAATATCATCCTCGGCAATAGCTCCGCTTTCGCCATTGCCGACTATGACGGCGATGGTTGTGCCGAAATGATCATCAAAACCAGTGAAGGAACAATTTTCGGAGACGGCTATGAGATACCAGATACAGACAACGACGGAAAAACCGACTACCGCACAAACTATGGAGGATGGATCGACAATTACAGCAGCGAAGGCCCAGAATTCTTTTCCGTCATCGACGGAAAAACGGGAAAAGAACTTGCCCGTGAGAACTTCATCGCCCGCGGAAAAAGCGAGGACTGGGGAGATAATTACTTCAAACGCGCCTGCAGTTTCCGTGTAGGAGTAGCATGTTTTGACGGAGAATTACCCTCGGTAGTCTTCGGCCGCGGTGTGTATGCCCGCTCCGTACTCGAAGCCTGGGACTGGCGGGAAGGCCAACTGACCCGACGCTGGCATTTCGACTCCAACCAGCATGCCGGATATGCTTCCCAAGGCTATCATTCACTGAGCACCGGAGATGTAGACGGCGACGGCTTCGACGAGGTCGTTTACGGCTCCATGACCGTAGACCACGACGGCCAGCCGTATCATACCACCAAACTCGGACACGGTGACGCCCTGCATCTGGGCAAATTCATTCCCTCCCGCGAGGGCCTGCAAATCTACGCATGCTATGAAACCGGAAAGACCATGACTGCACTCCGCGACGCCAAAACCGACGAGATCCTCTGGAGTAATGCCGGATCATCGGACAACGACATGGGGCGCTGCTGCATCGGCGACATCGACCCGTCATCTCCCGGTTGCGAAATATGGTGGTATGGAAGCAATGCCCATTCCTACGATGGTAAAGACTTAGGCTTCAAACCCAAAGCATGCAACATGATGATATGGTTCGACGGTACACTCACACGACAGCACATCAACGAAAACATCATCCAAAGCGATAAAAACGGCCGTACATTTACCATGTACCGCTATGACGAGTCTTTCAACAACGGAACCAAATCCAACCCCGGCTGGTATGGCGATATCCTGGGAGACTGGAGAGAAGAGGTCATCGTTCCCGACGGCACCAAACTGAAAGATATCAAGATCTTCTCCACCTGGTACCCATCCAGCCACAAATTCCCTTGGCTTATGACAGACCACATCTATGAAATGAGCGCTTTGAACCAGAATATCGGCTATAACCAGCCGACCCACACCGGCTATTATCTCGGCACAGACCTTAAGAGTGACGCCGAAGCATGGGCCGCCGGCGGATATACCTCTATTGAAGAGATCCGAGGAGACATATTCAAGGAACAAGGCGACGGCCGGATCTATGATCTGCAAGGGCGCCCCGTCAGTCAGCCTGCACGCGGCATCTACATTCGCAACGGAAAGAAGATATTCGTTCAGTAATCATATTTCAAATCCATTTAAAATAAACAACCATGACAAAATCTCTCTTGCGCAATGCGGCCGCGACCTTTTTGCTGGCCTCTGCCATGGCTTTCCCTACCGGAGGAACAGCAGCGGAACATTCCTTCAATGTCAATGTGACAAAAACCGGTGCNGCCATACAGCCTACCATGTACGGACTTTTCTTTGANGACATCAACTATGCCGCCGACGGCGGACTCTATGCGGAAATGATCAAAAACCGCTCGTTTGAATTCCCTCAGGCNTTCATGGGATGGCGCACGTTCGGCAATATCTCTTTACAGAACGACGGCCCCTTTGAAAAGAATCCCCACTATGTCCGCCTGGCCTATGCGGGACATCCNCACAAGCATACCGGTCTTGAAAACGAAGGGTTCTTCGGCATTGCGGTAAAGAAAGATGCAAAATATCTCGTGTCGATATGGGCACGTTGCCCGGAAGGGNCNGAAAAAGATACGTCGGTGATTCGCATCGAATTGGTGGACAACGCCTCAATGGGGGAAAACCAAGCATTCGCCGCAAAAGAGATTAAAGTCAGCGGGAAAGAATGGAAAAAATACCGGGTGGAGTTAAAATCCCCCCGCACGATGGACAAAGCCGCTCTAAGGCTTTTCCTGCGCAGCAACGGCCGTCGCTCACCCATGATAACCACCGATCTGGAACACATCAGCATGTTCCCGCGTGATACTTGGAAGGGGCGTGAAAACGGCATGCGCCAGGACATTGCTCAGGCATTGTCGGATTTGAAGCCGGGCATCTTCCGCTTCCCTGGCGGCTGTATCGTGGAAGGCACGGACCTTGAAAGTCGCTATAACTGGAAAAACTCCGTCGGGCCGGTCGAAAACCGTCCGCTTAACGAAAACCGGTGGCATTATACTTTCGCCCACCGCTTCTATCCGGATTATTACCAGAGCTACGGACTCGGGTTCTACGAGTTCTTCGAACTTTGCGAAGATTTCGGAAGCGAACCCCTCCCTGTTATCAGTTGCGGTCTTGCCTGCCAGTATCAGAACGACAGCAATAAAGACCATGTCGCCGTCGACGATCTGGATGCCTACATTCAGGATGCCCTCGACCTTGTGGAATTTGCCAATGGCGACACCACGACCCAATGGGGAAAATTGCGTGCACAGATGGGACATCCCGCACCTTTCAACCTCAAATATCTCGGCGTCGGCAACGAGCAATGGGATGATAAAGACGACCCGAAATATACCGCTCGCCTGGCCAAGTTCATGGATGCCCTGCGCAAAGCATACCCCAAACTTCAGATCATCGGCACCACCGGTCCCGACAGCGAAGGCTGGAAGTTCGATATCCTGCAGCCCAAAATGAAAGAAATGGCCGTCGACCTTTATGACGAGCATTACTATCGTCCGGAAACATGGTTCCTCAGTCATGGAAACCGTTACGACAATTACGATCGCAAAGGCCCGAAAGTTTTTGCGGGAGAATATGCGTGTCACGGCAAAGGAAAGAAGTGGAACCACTTTGAAACATCGCTGTATGAAGCAGCATTCATGACGGGATTGGAACGGAACGCAGATATCGTGCACATGGCCACTTATGCCCCGCTCCTGGCCCACGTAGAGGGATGGCAATGGCGTCCGGACATGATCTGGTATGACAACTTGCGGTCTTTCAAATCCGTTTCCTATTATGTGCAGCAACTTTACAGCCATTACAAAGGCAGCAACGTACTTCAGCTGACTATGAACGGGGTTCCCGTCAGCGGACAAGAGGGCCAGGACGGCCTTTTCGCCAGCGCAGTATATGACAAAGCCCTAAACGCTGTCATCGTCAAGGTCGCAAACACGAGTGACCAACCGCAGCAACTCAATTTCCAGTGGAACGGACACCGACGTGATAAAAAATTCGCCTCGGCCGAAGTCATCACTCTGCACACGGACGACATGAACGCTGAAAATACCCTCGACCAACCGGAAAAAATCATCCCCGTAACCTCCGCTATCGATCCCTCTGCGCTTACGGAAGAAGGATTCAAAGGAGAGATTCCCGGCAAAACATTCAATGTCTATATTTTCAAAAGATAGACATTCGTCAAAATAGATGACCTTAAATAATTCCGATCCGGCAGAAAGCACATACCCAACGATACTTTCTGCCGGATCGGAATTTTCTCCACCCGGCTCCGTCCTTCCACCACCACCCGCAAAAACAACTCCACCACGAACGTCCCTCCCGACACCACACCGTTTCCACCGCCATTCCAAGCCAAACACCTTCATTTTTCTAACCAAGGACCAATAAANGAATGGGTTATCGNGAAATTCAGCATCATNTANACTCTTTNTCAATTTTTCTCACTATCTTTGCCCNAACATGATGCTTTTATCATAAAAGAAGCCGGAACAGAAAAAAATAACCCATTAATAATATTTACATGAAACACATTCTCGCGTCAATTGCCATCTTCAGTGCAACATTGACAGCCGTCGGTCAGGACGTGCAACTCTCCATCCACCCGGATTCAGCCAAAAACATTATTCCCAAGGAAATCTACGGACAGTTTGCCGAGCACCTCGGTTCCTGCATCTATGGCGGCCTATGGGTAGGTAAAGACTCGAAAATTCCAAACATCGACGGTTACCGTACCGATGTTTTCAACGCCTTGAAAGCCCTTGAAATCCCTGTTCTCCGGTGGCCGGGCGGCTGTTTTGCCGATGAATATCACTGGATGGACGGTGTGGGTCCGCAGGAAAACCGGCCACGCCTCGTCAACAACAACTGGGGCGGTACGGTAGAAGACAACAGCTTCGGTACACACGAGTTCCTGAACCTCTGCGAAATGCTGGGCTGTGAACCCTATGTCAGCGGCAACGTCGGAAGCGGCTCAGTGGAAGAGATGGCCAAGTGGGTGGAATATATTACCTCCGACTCCAACAGCACCATGGCCGAACTGCGCCGTAAAAACGGCCGCGAGAAGTCCTGGAAAGTCAAATACTTCGGCGTGGGCAATGAAAGCTGGGGCTGCGGCGGCAACATGCGCGTGGAATACTACGCCGACCTCTACAGACGTTATGCCATCTACGCCCGTGACTACAGCGGCAACAGACTTTACCGTATCGCTTCCGGAGCCAACGCCGGCGATACCCATTGGACCGACGTATGTATGCGCCAGATCGGCACCCGCATGAACGGACTCTCCGTACACTACTACGCAGTCCGCAACTGGAGCGAAGGTATGAAAGGCTCTGCCACGCATTTCTCCGATCAGGAGTATTACGAGACCCTCAGCCAATCGTTACGCATCGAAGACTGCCTTGTCAAGCATATGCAGGTCATGGACAAATACGACCCGAAGAAACGTATCGGCTTCCTGGTCGACGAATGGGGCACCTGGTGGGAAGTAGAGCCCGGCACCAATCCGGGACACCTCTTCCAACAGTGTACGATGCGCGATGCAATCGTGGCCTCCACCTCCCTCGACATTTTCCAGAAATACACTGACCGTATTAAAATGGCCAACATCGCACAGGTGGTCAATGTTCTCCAGGCCATGGTACTGACTCGTGACAACCAGATGCTTCTTACTCCGACCTATCATGTATTCATGATGTACAAACCGCACAAGGAGGCCATGTTCCTGCCTGCAACGCTGATCTGCGACAAAATCACGGTCAACGATAAAGAAAGCGTGCCTGTAGTCAGCAGCACCGCCTCCAAGGATAAGAACGGCGTCATCCATCTTTCCCTCACCAATCTGGACCTGACCAAGCCCCACACCGTAGCTGTCAACATCGACGGTGTGGAAATCAAGAGTGCAGAAGGTGAAATCCTCAACGCCAAAAATGTAGAGGACTACAACGACTTCGGCAAGGCCGCCGTCATCACGCCACAGGCATTCAAGGAAGCTAAGGTCAAAAAAGGAACACTGAATGTGGCTCTGCCAGCCCATTCGATCGTTACTCTGACGCTGACAACGAAATAAAGCCCATCCGAACCCCTTCTTTCTTTGCGCCGTTCCGTTCCAATTATCTTGGCGGTCGTAAAAACACGACAGCAGCCATCAACAAGAACAGAATAGCGCAAAGAAATAATGCCGGCAGCACCACATACACCGTAGGAGGTCGGAAAATCGCGGCCGCAAGAATCAACATAACAATTTATACCATCAATTTACTATCAATCATTCACTCATCATGAAACGTTTTGCAATCCAGGCCATGCTTGCTATGGCCACCATCGGACTATGGAGTCTGACCGACGCCGAAGCACAACGCGCAAAGTATAATTTCAATCCCGACTGGAATTATATTGTCAGCGACCAGGACTCTGCCACTTTCTTCTCCACACCATTCAGCGCCAAAAGCGAAGCCCGGGCCATCACCCTGCCCCATGCCTTTAACGAAGACGAGGCCTTTGCCGTACCGATCGCAGAACTGACCGACACCATCGTCTGGTATTTCAAAACATTCCGTCTGCCGACCGAGGCCAAGGAGCAGAAAATCTTCATAGAATTTGAAGGAGTGCGCCAAGCGGCCGAAATATATTTCAACGGCCACCATCTCGGCTATAGCGAAAACGGCATCATGGCCTTCGGTTTCGATTTGACTCCGTATGTCAACTATGACGGTCAAAACGAAATCGCCCTGCGCATAGACAACGACTGGAATTATGCGGAAAAACATGAGGCATCGAACACCAAATACCAGTGGAGCAACAAAAACTTCAATGCCAACTACGGAGGCATTCCCAAAAACGTATTCCTGCACATCACCGGCAACGTCTACCAAACCCTGCCGCTTTACAGCAATCTGGGCACCGTCGGCACCTACGTATATGCTTCCGACTTTGACATCAAAGGCCGCAAAGCGGATATCAACGTCGAAAGCGAAGTGAAAAATGAAAGCACCGACGCCCGCACCGTGCGTCTCGAAGTCGAAGTTTTCGACATCGACGGCAAACCGGTTGCCAAATACCGTGGCAAACAACAGACCGTGGCTCCCGGAGCCACCGCCACGCTGACCGCAGGCAAACGCATCGGCAACCTTCACTTCTGGAGCTGGGGATACGGTTATCTGTACACCGTTAAAAGCCGCCTCATCGCTAACGGAAAATGTATCGATGAGGTAGCCGTCAAGACCGGATTCCGTAAAACCCGTTTCGCCGAAGGCAAAATCTGGCTCAACGATCGGGTACTGATGATGAAGGGCTTTGCCCAGCGTACCAGCAACGAATGGCCGGCCGTAGGCATGAGTGTACCGGCATGGCTCAGCGATTATTCCAACGACCTGATGGTACAATGCAACGCCAATCTTGTACGCTGGATGCACATCACCCCATGGAAACAGGATATCGAATCCTGCGACCGCGTCGGCCTCATTCAGGCCATGCCGGCCGGCGACGCTGAAAAGGACTGTTTCGGCCGCCAGTGGGTACAGCGTACATTGGTAATGCGCGATGCCATCATCTACAACCGCAACAATCCGAGTATCCTCTTCTATGAGTGCGGTAACGAGTCCATCAGCCGCGAGCACATGGTCGAAATGAAAGAGATCCGCGACCAGTATGACCCTAACGGTGGCCGCGCTATCGGAAGCCGCGAAATGCTTGACATCAATGAGGCCGAATACGGTGGCGAGATGCTCTATATCAACAAGAGCAAGAAACACCCCATGTGGGCCATGGAATACTGCCGCGACGAAGGCTACCGCCAATATTGGGACGACTTCAGCTATCCCTATCACAAACACGGCACAGGTCCCTACTACCGCAAGGCCCCGGCCGATACCTACAACCAAAATCAGGACCAACTGACAGTGGAACAGATCCGCCGCTGGTATGATTACTGGGTGGTCCGTCCCGGTATGGGCAAGCGTATCAGTTCCGGAGGTGTGAAAATCGTCTTCTCGGACACCAATACACACAACCGAAGCGAATTTCTGCATCGCACGANCGGTNNCACCGATGCAATGCGCATTGAAAAAGACGGCTTCTTTGCCCATCANGTCATGTGGGACGGCTGNGTCGAAATCGAAAANAATCGCACTTATATTATCGGCCACTGGAATTATCCGGCCGGCGTCATAAAACCGGTTTATGTGGTCAGCACCTCTCCCACCGTGGAGCTCTTCCTCAATGGTAAATCGCTCGGCCGCGGCAATCGCGAATACGACTTCCTCCATACGTTTGAAAACGTGGCCTATCAGCCCGGAACACTGAAGGCCATCGGCTACAATGAAAACGGGGAGGCGGAATCCGAATATGAAATAAAGACCGCTGGCCACGCCGCCGCCCTGAAACTTACTTTGATGCAGAATCCAGACGGCATGAAGGCCGATGGAGCCGATATGGCACTCGTTCAGATCGAAGTTGTGGATCAAGACGGCCGCCGGTGCCCGTTGGACAACCGCCTTATCAGCTGGAAGCTGGAAGGTGCGGCAGAATGGCGCGGCGGTGCGGCCAAAAGCCCCAATGGAGACAACTACATTCTTGACACGACACTGCCCGTCGAGGCCGGTGTGAACCGCGTATTGGTGCGCAGTACCACAAAGCCCGGTCAGATTACTCTGACGGCCACAGCCAAAGGTCTCGCTCCTCAGTCACTGACCTGGAACACCACAGCTATCGACAACACCGACGGACTTTCAACCTACATGGCCGGCGATCACCTCTCCTGCCGCCTCGGCCGNGGGGAAACACCGGCGTCACCCTCCTATGTNGATCATAAACGTACCATCGATGTCGTCAGCGCCACAGCCGACGCCAATCAGGAAACCGCCGGCAACAGTTTCGACGACAANGAGCTAAGCGAATGGCGTAATGACGGCCGCTTGAAAACCGCATGGATCACTTATCAGCTTGCCGAGGCCGCCGAAATCGATGAAATTTCTATCAAACTGACCGGCTGGCGGCAAAGAAGCTATCCGCTGGAAATCATCGCCGAAACTGAAGACGGCACAAAGACCTGTGTATGGAAAGGTAATACTCCGAAATCGCTCGGCTACGTCCACCTCGCCATCGANAGGCCCGTCAAGGCAGCCCGCTACACCATCCGTCAGGTAGGGTCCGCTACTGACAAGGAGGCTTTCGGCCAAATCACAGAAGTAGCCGCTGCCACGGCTGGAGAACTGGATCTCTATAAAACTCCAGGTAGCGAAAAGATCAAAGGCGAACTCCGGATCGTGGAAATAGACTTCTTGCAGAAAACCGGTAAGTAAGCCAANACGCTCCATACCCTTTCCGACCANAACGAAAGGACCTCTTAAAGNAACTTTNGAAAGAAAATAATCGCAGAATAAGGATTTAATATCATACCTTGTTTCATATACTCAAAATCGTCCGGCAGGTTGCTTCTATATGCAACCTGCCGGATTGTATAATTCGCCGCACCCATTCCGGGAACTACTACATGAGACATGAAAACAGCTCCACTCATAGGCCAATAGTCCCCCGTTTCGTAGAAAACCGATCCGAACAAGGATTCCGCAAACCTCCCTGCCAAAACAAAAAACATCGCGCAAGCTGCATTGGCCTGCGCGATAAAATAAATCATGTAATCTATTGAATAAATACCTATACGCCCTATATTCAAAACGGACTTCAAACGGTTATCCTCAGAACAGAAGCAAGCAATAACCTATCACTCCGCCCAACACCCCGATAAGCGCACCGGCACGGGCCATATCATACTGAGAAATAAATCCCGTCGAGTGGGCCAAAGCATTCGGAGGGGTGGAAATCGGCAACGTCATGGCCATAGAGGCCGACAAAGCTACACCGACAATCAAAGCCTTGACACCTCCGACCCCAGCCAATGAGTCCCCCATTCCCGTGCCGACGGCACAGAGTATCGGTACCAACAGTGCCGCCGTTGCCGTGTTGCTGATGAAATTCGAGAGAACCCAGCATATAAGCCCGGAACTGATAAGCACCACTAACGGCGACCAAGAGGCAAACGGGATGGCGTGGACCAGATTCGTGGCCAGTCCGGACTTATTAAATCCCAAGCCGAGGGCAAAACCGCCTGCCACCATCCACAACACGCTCCAGTTGATCTGCTCCAGATCCTTTTTACTCAAAATGCCGGTGAGGCAAAGCATTGTGATCGGAATTAAGGCCGCCGCATTGGCGTCGACACCGTTATAGCGCCCGGTGAACCACACCAACACCGTAAGAAAGAAAGTAATTGCCACCACCATGGTCTTATATCCTTTCTTTAATCCGCCGTTAATATGCAGTTGGACATGTTTCTCCTTGAAAGGGAAAAGCCACAATAAGATCACCCATCCCAAAAGTAGAGTAATAAGCGTCACCGGAAGCATCATCATTACCCAATCTCCGAAGCTGATATCCATATTCAGACCGGCCGGGTCATTCAGATATTTAAGAGCTATGCCGTTGGGCGGGGTACCTATCGGCGTCGCAATGCCGCCGATATTGGCCCCGAGCGGAATAGCCATCGCCAAGGCAATACGTCCTTTTCCATTCGCCGGCAAAGCCTTCAGCACAGGCCCGAGAAATGCCAACATCATGGCCGCTGTAGCCGTATTGCTGATAAAAGCCGAAAATAATGCCGTCACCACTATAAAACCCANCAGCACCANCGGCGNCCGTGTTCCGAACGGATAAAGCAAAACCCGGGCCATGAAAACATCCAGCCCNACCTTACTCACACCGATAGCNAGCACAAAACCGCCCAAGAAAAGCATAATCACCGGATCGGCAAAACATGCCAAAATAGATTTATACGAGATCAGCGAACCAAGAGGGGTGCCATCGGTCGGTTCCGCCTGAAAAAACCATAGGCCGCTGTCCGATACGGTCAGCAGCATGACCATAATGATCAGCACAGAGGTACACCACGTAGGGATAGCCTCCGAAATCCATAGAATAGCGGCCGTCAGGAAAATCGCCACCATGCGCTGTTCCACCAGAGANATGTCCGGCAGACCATAATACTGCGGCGGCAGATACAATACGACGAAATACACGATAAGGGCCAGCAGACTGCCTACCACCGTCTTGACATTCGACGGATTCCGGAAGTTCTTGTAACGCCGGATAAGGACTGAATTGCGTAAATCCATAATAATGGGACTGTTTGTAAAAGAATCTTTTAATTTGCGGCTGTTAAAATTTTATTGCCGGTGTAAAGATAAACATTATTTATAATCTCCTCCTCACCAATCAGGTAAAAAAGATCGTATTTAGACAAAAACCTGACCGAAGCAGTGATTTTTTCATCCTGTTTGGAATGCAGAGTTGCCTTTCATAGACAAAATATGAAATTCAAACCGGAAAAACAGGAATGGGAAGAAAGGAGTAAGGCAATAAGCCTTATCTTTGCGGCGCCAAGAAGAGAAGCACAGCCAGATAAACAGCTAACGGCATTGGCGGAAGTCATGTTCTCGTTTTATCTGTTAACATCTTCATCCCTTTAAAACACAATCATTACTATCAAAATAACATGTTTAAAAATTTCCACGGATTTCATCTTGTCGAATCCTATCATCAGAAAAAAGGACAGCGCCGGTTTAAGCTGACTGGTTATGTCAAGGCACTGATTGCAGCCGCCATCTCTATCTTTATCGCATGTATGCCTACCGAATGGCTCGGCATCGACGGTATCAATGCCGTAGAACAGCGCGTTGTCGCCACATTCATCTTTGCCGCCATCATGTGGTTGTCCGAGGCCATTCCCTCATGGTGCACCTCTGTGCTCATCATCCTGGTAATGCTCTTCACGGTTTCTTCCGCTTCTTTGCTGCCCCTTGCAGGGACGACAGATGCCACCGGAGAGCTGGTAAAATATCCGAATCTCATTCCCTACAAAGACATCATGCATTGTTTTGCCGATCCGACCATCATGCTCTTTATCGGCGGTTTCGTTTTGGCCATCGGAATGACCAAAACCAAACTGGATGTAGTCCTGGCAAAATATATGCTCAAGCCCTTCGGTAAGAAATCCGAAAACGTGCTCCTGGGATTCATCTTAGTAACAGCTATCTTCTCTGCTTTCGTCAGCAATACGGCTACAGCGGCCATGATGTTGGCATTCCTCGCGCCGGTTTTGAAAACCCTGCCGGCCGATGGCAAGGGTCGCGTGGCTTTGGCCTTGGCCATTCCGCTCGGAGCTAATATCGGCGGTATCGCCACCCCCATCGGCACCCCGCCCAACACCATTGTTCTCGGCTATCTTAACGAAACGCTCGGTATTCAGATCGGCTTCGGCGAATGGATGCTCAAGATGGTACCTTATGTTCTCATCCTGCTCTTGGCAGGCTGGTTCCTGTTGCGTAAAATGTTCCCGTTCAAACAGAAAACTATCGATCTTGTTATCGAAGGGGAATTCCGTCATGAAAAAGCCACCTGGATTGTAATCGCTACCTTCATCGCCACCGTCCTTCTGTGGTGCTGGCCTGCAAGCATCGGCAACATTAAAACGAGCATCGGCCTCAATTCCTATGTCATCGCGTTCCTTCCGATCGCAGCATTTGCCGTTTCCGGTATTCTGACCAAACGCGATCTGGAAGAAATCAACTGGAGTGTACTCTGGATGGTAGCCGGCGGCTTTGCCCTCGGTGTGGCCCTGAATTCCTCCGGTCTGAGCAAACATCTCGTTGCCGCTATCCCATTTGAGTCCTGGTCGCCGCTGTTGGTGATGATCATCTCCGGACTTGTCTGCTTCGGTTTCTCAAATTTCATCAGCCACTCTGCAGCCGCTTCTCTGCTGGTTCCGGTGTTGGGTGTTGTGGCCGGGGCCATGTCTACTGCCGGTATTTTGGACGGCGGCGGTGTCGCCACACTGCTGATCGGCGTCGCCATTGCGGCCTCCGTCTCCATGATCCTTCCGATCTCCACACCCCCGAACGCCATTGCGCATTCCACCGGGTTCATCGAACAAAAAGATATGATGAAAGTGGGTATCATCATCGGTATCTTAGGTCTTGTAATCGGATACCTCTGGTTGTTCCTCGTTTTCTAAAAGATTATTCCGGCAATCACTTCCCTTCCGGATCTTTCATATCAATTTTATCATTCCGCCCTGCATGGGTTTACCCTCTACCGCAAGGCGGAATGTATTTTTTATAAGGTGCGGAACATTGTCCTGCCGGCAGCTATCGCCCCATAACAGCAAAACATATCATTCATTGAAACAGATACAGTCATGAAAAAACTATTGTTAACAGCCGCCATTGCCCTTTCCATTATTCCGGCAATGGCACAAAGAACCCTTTCGGACATTGCCAACAATGCCAAGGTAGGAGGATATTTCGTCGGCATGTACACCGCCTCCGAGGATCCGGGAGTCGACAAAGGCTTCGGTATGCGTTTCTTGCGTCTCTATGTAGACGGTACCATGTTCGACGATTTCAAGTACCGCGTTCAATTAGAGATGTGCGGCGACCCGGGAGTCGACAAAGGCCCCCGTTTGCTCGATGCCTACGGTGAATGGAAGAAATACAAGGGCTTCCAAGTCCGTTTCGGCCAGATGAAACGCGTCTTTACCTTCGAGAACCCTCTTAACCCATGGAATGTAGGCTTCGGCGCCTATTCCCAAGCTGTCAGCCAACTGGCCGGTTTCACCGATCGTACCGGCGAGCATGCCAGCGGCGGCCGTGATGCAGGTCTTGTCATTCAAGGCGATCTTTTCCCGATCCAGAACAAGCCCTTCCTCCACTATCAGATCGGCGTCTACAACGGCCAAGGCATTAACCATCGGGAAATCAAGGACGCTCCTGAACAGGCCGGCCGCAACAAGGACATTATCGGCGGTCTCTGGATCAATCCGATGGATAAACTCAGCATCGGAGCATTCGGATGGACCGGCAAATACTACAATTCTGCAGATAAGGCTACCTACAGCCGCAACCGTATGGCCTACGGCTTCAAATATGAAGGCGAATGGTCCTTCCGCGGCGAATACGTAACCTCTCAAGGCGAGGGTCACAACTGCCTGACCGACCATGCGGACGGCTGGTATCTGCTGGCGGGTGCTCCCATCGGCAAAAAAGCCTATGTTTACGGCAAATGGGATGTCTACCGCCAAGAAAAATCCCATGATACACAGACAACGNTCTGGTGTCTTTCCGGCGAATACNATNTCTGGAAAAATCTGAAACNCCAGGCNAATTACTATNTCACAGACAAAGAGAAAGGTGCTGCCGNCACGGGCGACCGTTTCTATAATACAGCGGAAGTGCAACTCTACGTCCGCTTCTAAAACAGAAGTTCCCTCTTCAATTTCAACCGCCCTCAGAAAGTCCTGCGTCGAATTTCCGAGGGCGGTTCCTTTTGGCTAAAATCCTGTCATTTCCATCTCGGTATAAAATACGGGACACACATACAGGAACGTATACGAACATCGACAGCCGACCGACAGCCATATCTATACATTCAGAGGTGCCATCCTCCGGCACGGCACAACCATTCTGCATTTCATAAGCAGTTCGTGATCTCCACCGAACATCGATACAAAACAAACAAGGTGCTGCCGGAATCCGGCAGCACCTTACCTTAAAAAAATAGCTTATTCCCGATCAGAGAGCACCAGACTCTGCCTGACGAACCATGTCCGCATTGGCCAGGATGAAGACCTCTACACGACGATTCTGAGCGCGGCCCTCGGCTGTAGCATTATCTGCCACAGGTTCATTGAAAGAAAGACCGGCTTCGGTAATACGTGTTGCAGTTACATTATTAGCCCGCAGGAAATTACCAACAGACTGTGCCCGCTGCAAAGACAAACGCTCGTTGACAGCAGCAGAACCAGTATTGTCGGTGTGGCCCTTAATCTGGATATCGGTATTCACCAAATCCGGCTGAGTCATTGTCTTTGCAAATTCGGCC
>WFLX010380987.1_pt1 | contig 18077 bp, 19 predicted proteins | sample 4967041 | NCBI WGS metagenome assembly WFLX01 (sample SAMN12857096, study PRJNA449069) | gut metagenome | isolation source: stool from male and female vole | host: Microtus ochrogaster | place: USA:Florida | collected 2017 | reverse complement strand
TAAGTGGTAGCGGCAGTAGGATTTGAACCAACGACCAATCGGGTATGAACCAAGTACTCTAGAAAACTGAGCTATGCCGCCATATTTGTCGTCATTGCCATTACTGCCTTACCACATTTATTATTATACTACATATTTTCTGAAAAGTCAATAAGAAAATTGAAAAAAAATCAAAATTGTAATAAACCACAATTAAATTTTGAATTTTACAGATTAATTTATATGATATCACAAATTTCTGCACTGTGATTGCAGAATTTGTGCTTTTTATTGACTTGAATTATAAAATATGATATGATTATAAAAAATAAAATAAAAAGATAATGGAAATCGGTGCAGAAATGGAAAAAATCAATCCGGAAGCTTATATGAACGGCTATAACTGGGAAGCTTTTCTGAATTATTATCTTGAAAAAAATGCTCCGGAAGTTCTTGAGGGCATGGACTCCGACCCCGAAGCCGGAATGTATGCCGTATATTATGAAATGAGTACGGAAAATTCTGAAAAGGCAGGCAAGCTTGAAGAAATTATTGAATATCTGATAGAAAATCCGGACGATATATATGAAATTTTACGTGAACACGGTGACGAAATTGAATGGGACTAAGTTTAATTTTAGAAAATATAAAAATATTATAGAAATAAATTAATTATCTTTTGACATAACTGATATTTTGTATTATAATAATTCATGAAATTAAATTTTTAATATCATCATACTATTATTAAAAAGTTGCTGATACAGATGAGGTAGTCTATGAATCCGGATTTACATAAAGGTCACAGGGAACGTTTCAGACAAAGATTCATAGATACAGACGGCAACGGATTCTGTCAGCATGAAATTCTTGAATTACTTTTGTTTTATGCACTTCCAATAGTAAATACAAATGAAACTGCACATCTTATTTTTGACAAAGCTGGCAGTTTCAGTGATGTATTTGAGTTGAGTATTGAAGAATTATGCAGTATTAAAGGTGTAAGTCGGTCTGCATCTTCTTTCGTGAGATTTATTGCTGACATTGCAAGGAAATATACTGATTTTCCGGATTATACAGCGTCGTTTGATTCTATTGAGGATATAAATGGCTATTTTTTGAATTTTTTCGCTTCATATGATTCAGATATGTGCCTTGTTATGAATATATCCCAGTGTCTTGAACTTATAAATACAATTTGTTTTTCCATGCAGGAAATTAATATGAAAACCTCAAAGGAAATAGCTTCTGATATACTAAAGATAAATCCAAATAATATTATAATTGGTATATATCGTCCTTCAACTTTTGCTGTTCCTTTGCCGAGGGATTATTCTTTGTGTAAAAAATTATCAACTGTTCTTGCAGCACTTGAAATTCCTTTTTTAGACCTGATAATATGCAGCAAAACAGAAACTTTCTCTATGAGGCAGAAAGGTGCATATAGTTTCTGAAAGGTATTATATGAAGAATGAAAATTAATCCCGGTCATTAAGAAAAGAACTCATGCAGAAATATATTGATTATGGTCTGGAGTCACTTTCTGAACTTGAAACCTTAAAACTGATTCTTTCTTTTTGCGGAAATAAAAAAGTCAGTGACCTTGCAGTCAGACTTCTGAACCATTACGGAAGTATAGGTAATATTTTCAAGACTGATGTGAAAATCATATTGAAAGATAATGATATCAACAGACAAAGTGCTGTTTTGTTAAGGCTGATTACTGTTATCAGCCGTCTTTATCATATGGACAGGGAAAATATACAGAATATCGGGAGTACGGAATCAGCTTCGTATTTTCTGAAAAATTATTATATTGGTGTATCGGAAGAAAAAATAGCCGTGATTGCCATGAATGATGATTTTTCAATAAAGGCATACAGTTTTCTTTCTTCAGGTACAAATATGAGTGTAAGTTTATCATGTCACGATATTTCAAAATTTACACTTAGTCATGATGCGAATATAATTATTATATCACATAATCACCCGTTCGGCAGTGCTGAACCGTCTGAAAATGACATATCCATAACAAGACGCGTTATTCATGCACTTAAAAATATAAATATTACCCTTATTGACCATATTATTGTCGGACAGTATGAGTGCTTCTCAATGAGGGAACATTTTTCAGATACACTTTTTGCCAGAATTGCAGACTATGGCTATAAATATAATATACATAAATAAAAGGCATTTCCTGATAGAAATGCCTTTTGCTTTCAGCTTTTGTCTTTCTGACTGAATACCGNCGATGCTGANAGTNCGGCANGCANTGCCACAGTTATACCGGCAGCGGCAGAAGTCATACNGCCTGTGAATATACCTAAAAATCCGTCCNGTGAAATAGCCTTGCNNACTCCCTCGGCAANAAGATNACCGAATCCCGTCNGCGGAACAGATGCACCTGCTCCCGCAAAGTCAACAAGCGGTTTGTATATTCCGACGGCAGATAATACTACTCCTGCAACTACGAAACTCGTCAGTATTCTTGCAGGAGTTAATTTTGTGTAATCAATGAGAAGCTGTCCGACGGCACATATTGCACCGCCTACCAAAAAAGCCTTTATAAAATCCCACAGCATATTTTTTCAGTCCTTTCTGAGATGTACAAGGTGAGCGATTGACGGAATTGATTCGCCTTGCTGTAATGACATAGGTGACATCAATGCACCTGTTGCAATAAAGAGAATATTTTTTGCTTCTCCTCTTTCAAGCATGGGAAGAAAATAACTGCACAGCACGCTTGCACTGCAACCACAGCCCGAACCTCCGCAATGTGTGTCCTGACTGTCATTATCAAAAATCATATAGCCACAGTCACGGTGCTGTACCGAAATATCAATTTCCTGTTTCTGCAAAAATTCTATAATTAATTTACTGCCTACAACGCCCAAATCTCCCGTAACTATAAAATCATAATCCGCAGGGACTGTATTTGTCTCAGTAAGATAACGTCTTATAGTTTCAGCAGCAGCCGGAGCCATTGCACTGCCCATATTATTTATATCACTTATGCCCATGTCAGTTATTTTTCCGATACAGCCCCCGATAATTCTGATAAGTCCGGTATCTTTTGAAAGTATTACCGCACCGGAAGCGGTACAAGTCCATTGTGCAGTCGGTGTACGCTGTCCACCGTAGGAAAGCGGAAAACGGAACTGTCTTTCTGCCGTAGAAAAGTGCGAAGATGTAACTGCTATTGCACGGTTGGCAACGTTGTTGTCCGTGAGAATCGAGGATATAAGCAGACCTTCTGCCATAGTGGAACAAGCTCCGTAAATGCCAATAAATGGTATCTCAAGTTCACGAAGTCCGTAAGTTGAACCGATACACTGGTTAATCAGGTCTCCGGAACATATAATGTCGATATCTTCCTTTGTTATTCCGGCTTTCTGAACCGCAAGGCTTACCGCTTCAAGCTGGAATCTGCTTTCTGCCTTTTCCCACGAATCTTTACCGAAGTGACTGTCCTCAACTACCTTGTCAAAATACGTACCAAGAGGACCTTTACCCTCCTTTGAACCGGCAACAGCAGCAAAACTTTCAATTTTCACCGGATTTGTCAGCCGGAAAACACCTTGTGAAATATATTCAGCCATTGTAAAACCTCCGTAATAATATACGGATATTATTTCACAATGGCTTTATAATATACATATGATTTTTTTGCAACTACTGGAATATTCCGCTTATTACCGGTATTGCCGCACTGAATCCGAGTGCTATCAATAATTGACGAGAAGTAAGTGTCACCGTTTCAAAGACCGTCTGTAACTGCGGAACTGCTACCGCTGCCGCCAATGCACCGAATGATACAAGTACGGCAAGCACAAGTTTGATATTGCTGAAAATATTGATTCTGAAAATTGACTTTGTTTCTGATTTACATTCAAAGACGTGTATAAGTTGTGACATTACAAGTGTAATAAGAGCTGCTGTGCGTCCTGCTTCAAGACTTCCACCTGTACGCATTGTAACCGCAAATGACGCAAGTGTTGAAAGTCCTATAAATACACCTCTGAAAATTATTTTTGTCATAAGACCGTCCGAGAAAAATCCCTCTGTTGACTTTCGGGGTGGTTTTGTCATGATATCGCTTTCAGGCGGTTCAAGTCCGAGAGCTATAGCAGGCAGTCCGTCGGTTACGAGGTTTACAAGAAGTATCTGCACCGGCAGGAGTACTATCGGCATACCCATTAATATTCCCACGAACATAGTTAGAACTTCCCCTATATTACACGAAAGCAGGTAACGCACGAATTTTCTGATATTTGAATATACACAACGTCCCTGTTCAACTGCGTTTACAAGCGTTGCAAGATTATCGTCAAGAAGTATAACATCAGCCGCCTGTTTTGTAACGTCTGTACCTGTAACGCCCATTGCAACACCCACATCTGCCTCTTTTATAGCAGGAGCGTCGTTTACACCGTCGCCCGTCATGGTGACTATTTCCCCACGACGCTTAAAACTGCGGACTATACGGAGTTTGTGTATGGGTTCAACTCTTGCAAATACTGTATATTTATGTATTATACGGTCAAGTTCCTCGTCACTTATCCTGTCGAGTTCTGCTCCGGTCATAGCCTTACCGCCTTTTAACAAACCTGCTTTCTTTGCAACTGCAACGGCTGTATTTATATGGTCGCCCGTTATCATCACTGTTTTGACTGAGGCGTTTGAACACTTTCTTATAGCTGTCTTGGCTTCTTCACGGGGAGGGTCAATCATTCCCGCAAGTCCGAGAAATATGAGATTGCTGTGATTCGGGTCAAGGGTATCGGAAACACAGAAAGCAAGTGCGAGAACTCTCAGAGCCTTGTCTGACATTTCAATTACTTTCCGTGAGATTTCATTTCTAATTTTTGGTGTTATGGGTTTAAATTCACCGTTTTCGTCCATATACTGTGTACATCTCGGCGAAATCACTTCTTCCGCACCCTTGAAATATATTCTTTTTTCGGAAGAACCTGCACAGTGTACCGCCATGAATCTTGTTTCACTGTCAAAGGGATATTCGTCAAGTTTGCGGAAACTCATTTCAAGGGACTGTTTTGTAATACCTGCCTTTGCCGCCGCAATCAGTAAAGCGATTTCCGTCGGGTCGCCTGTTACCTGCCATTCGCCTTTACCGGTAAGATTTCCCCTGTTGCGATTTTTAGGCTGTTTTGAGGCGGTAATTGACGCAGTAGAACATATAACTCCGCATCTTAACGCTTCAGTAAGTGATTTTTCATTGTTAGGATTTACAGAAATATTTTCTTTTCCTTTTGTAAGTCCGCCGTTTATACGGTAGCCCATTCCGCTGAAATAATAACTTTCCCCGACTGTACTCAATTCAGTTACAGTCATTTTGTTTTCAGTGATAGTACCTGTTTTGTCGGAACATATTACAGACGCACACCCTAAAGTCTCAACACTGTGGAGTTTGTTTACAAGTGCTTTCTGTTTCAGCATACGGTTGACAGCAAGTGCAAGTGCAATTGTTACTGTTGCAGGAAGTCCCTCCGGAATTGCGGCGATTGCTATGGTTATACCAGTCATAAGCATTTCAAAAACGTCCTCGCCTCTGAGTACTCCGGCTACGAAAACCGCCACACATACCACAAGGCATATAATCGCTACTACTTTTCCGAGTTCTGCAAGACGTTTCTGCAAAGGTGTCATTTCCTTGTCAATATCCGTGAGCATTTCCGAGATTCTGCCCATCTGTGTACGTTTTCCGGTAGCAATTACTTTTGCACGGCAAACGCCTTTTGTGGCGGAAGTTCCGCAGTAGATAATATTTTCCTTGTTGAGTGAGTTATCTGTATCGTTTGTAAGTCCGGCAATTTTTGCGACTGCTTCCGATTCGCCTGTTAACATTGCTTCGTCCGCAAAGAATCCAAACGATTTCAGCACAACACAGTCAGCAGGAATACGGTCGCCGGCTTCAAGTTCTATAACATCATCTGTAACAAGCTTTGAAGCATCTATTTCTTTAAGAACTCCGTCACGATAGCATTTGGCTGTCGGTGAAGTCATGGATTTCAGAGCTTCAAGTGTATGCTCTGTTCTGTACTCCTGAATAAAACCCAGTATGGCATTTAAAAGAACTATAAGTATTATTGTTACAGCGTCCGAAATTTCACCGAGCAGAACCGAAACAACTGTTGCACCAAGAAGAATCATTACCATTACGTCCTTGAACTGTCTGAAAAATATTCCGGCAGGATTTGATTTTTTACTTTCTCTGAGAATATTCTCTCCCTCGTCTTTCAGTCTTGCCGACGCTTCCTTTTCCGTAAGACCCATATTACCACCCTTTCAGATGTTTATTTTGTCATTACAGAATATGAGCGTTTCGGGACAAATATGTCAATATACTTATTTACTTTGATACTGAATTGTGTTGTATATCACATAATTATCACATTTCTGTCACTTTATAAACTTGTTTGTCGTGTATACTACAAGAATCACGAAAAAAGTAATAGTTAGGTGAAAAGGAGAATAATATGAAAAAATTCGGAATGATAAAAGCAGTGGCATTTTCGGTTGGTTTGATGTCATGCACGGTTATGTTTACAGCTTGTGGCACAAAAAAAGTAAACCTCAATGACTATCTTGAGGTAAATTATGAAGGTTATGATACTGTCGGTGTTGCTTCAAGTCACTTTGATTTTGAAAAGATGGTTAAGGATAATCCGGAAGCTTTTGGTATCGATGCTACTCCTACGGATAAAAAAATAACGAAAATCCAGAATGAATTTGAGGGAGTTATTGATGGCAGTCTTAGCAAGGATACAGAACTTTCAAACGGCGACAGTATTTCATATAAATGGGACGTTTCAATGACAGATAAACTCAGCGAAAAATATAAAGTTGAGTTTGTTTATGAAGATGCGGATTTTAAAGTTGAATCACTTGACGAGGCTGAAACATTTGACCCGTTTGAGAATCTTAACGTGACATTCAGCGGAATTTCCCCGAACGGTTCAGCAAGTATAAAGGGCAGTATTGATGCAGTACCGTCTTTGTACTTTGAAACTGATAAGACTTCGGGACTGAAAAACGGCGATGTTGTGAAAGTTACACTGGAATGTTATGGCGATGATGTTGAAGACTACTGTATACAGTACGGAAAGATTCCTACAGTGCTTGAAAAGGAATTTACTGTTGAGGGACTTTCAGCATATGTTTCTGCAATTGACGAAATTCCGGACGATATGCAGGAAAAAATGAAAAATCAGGCTATGGACAGCTTTACAGCAAATGTAGCAAACTGGAAAGAGGGAAATACCCTTGAAAGTGCGGAGTTTATCGGATATTATTTCCTTACTCCCAAAGAGGGTTTCTATGCCTCTTCAAATAATGAGCTTTACTGTGTCTACAAAATGACAGCTAATGTCAAAGGTGTTACAGAAGATAATATGGAAGAAGAGCAGACCGGTCAGGAAGTCTACTATACATATTACCGCTATTCAGATATTATGTTGCTTGAAGACGGCACTTGTTCCGTTGATTTAAGCCAAGGTCGCACAACAAGCAATACTACTAATAGCAAATATGGTTCAGGCGGTTTTTGGTTCTCCAGTTATTACTTCTATGGCTACAGCGATTTGGACAGTATGTTCAATGAATGTGTAACAAAGAAAATTGCTGACTGCAATTACGAATCCACTGTACAGTAAATATAAAAAGTCCCTTGCTTATAAGGGACTTTTTTCTGTCATGTTATTCCCAGTCCGAAACTTATTGAAAGAGCTGTGTTTACTTTATTCATTGAACGCAGGTCAAGCTCTCCCATTTTGTCCTTAAGACGTTTTTTGTCGATAGTGCGAATCTGTTCCAGTAAAACTATACTGTCCTTTGCAAGACCGCATTTGTCCGCCTGTACTTCGATATGTGTCGGCAGATGTGTCTTGTCACGTTGGCTTGTGATTGCGGCTGCGATAACGGTCGGACTGTGTTTGTTGCCGACATCGTTCTGAACAATAAGTACCGGTCTTATGCCCCCCTGTTCCGAGCCGACAACGGGACTGAGGTCTGCATAATAAATTTCTCCCCTTTTCACTGACATATGATTTCACTCCTGATATATATTTATTACAGCAATTTCAAAATAAAAATGTATTTGCTGATATTATTATTGACTGATTTGTTTTGATTATACGGTTATAATTTATTATATGTAAGTAAGGGGAAAATGGTTTTTTGACAAAAAAATTCAGGGATTAGCTTCCCTGAATTTTGTCGGATATTTTGTTTTTTATGAATATTAATATACATATTACAGTCGTACCGCAGGCATAGCACACCAAGTCAACAACTGAAAAACTTGTACCTATGAGTGTACGGAAAAATTTTATATCACCAAGTCCGAGTATATCAACTATGTGGATATATTGCAGAAATTCAACTATAAATGAAAATATCATAACTCCCAGAGCTGTGACATATGCGTTTGCTTTTTCACAAATAAAAATCTGCACAAAGCAGTATACGACCCATACAACAATAACGTCACCAAGATAGAATCTTATAAAACCGCCATGTAAAAACAGTGCTATAAGTACTTCAACAAACAGAAGAAACATAAATCCTGCAATATACGGAATACGCTTTTTCATTGTTATTCGACCTCTTTCAGCAGTTCGGGAAAAATTTCTATACTGCGTTTTAAAATGCCATTCATGTGTGCTATTGCTATGCCGTAATTTGTAAACGGAATATTCTGTTTCTGTGCGGACTTCATACGGTTAATTACTTCACGTTCGTTCAGCATACAGCCACCGCAGTGTATTACAATGGTATAGGAGGACAAGTCCTCCGGAAATTCACGTCCTGATGTAAGTTTTATATCAATATTTTTTCCGGTAAATTTTTTCAGAAGTGCAGGAAGTTTCACACTGCCTATGTCACCGCACTGTCTGTGATGTGTACAGCCCTCCGAAATAAGAACAGTATCGCCGTCTTTAAGTTTACGGATAGCTGATGCACCTTTTACTGCTGTTTCAAGAAAGCCTTTGTATCTTGCCATTAGTATTGAAAATGAAGTCAGGGGAATATTTTCGGGAACTATTTTATTTACCATTCCGAAAACCTGACTGTCTGTTATTACCATTTTTGTAAGGTTTCCGAGTTTTTGGAGCGTTTCTTCAAGCTGAAATTCTTTCGTTACCAATGCCATAGCGTCTGAATCAAGTATATCTCTTATTGTCTGCTGCTGTGGAAGTATTAAACGTCCTTTCGGTGCGGCTTCATCTATGGGCGTTACAAGTACAATAAAGTCATTCGGCTGAATCAGGTCGCCGATAATATGCTTTTCTGATTTTGAATTTACAGCAAGGGAAGCAATTTTTTCCTTTAGTTCGTAAATGTTTGTACCGTTTAAAGAACTTACAGCAATCTCATTTTCACCACATTCAGTCTCTTTTATATCCGATTTATTATAGGCAACAATATACGGAATATTTTTCTCTCGGAAAAGTCCAATAAGTTCGCTGTCTGTATCGGACAAGCCTGTTGCAGAGTCTACTACAAGTACGGCAATATCAGTTTTATTCAGAATCTGCTTTGTCTTTTTTATACGCATTTCACCGAGTTGTCCCTCATCGTCGTAACCTGCCGTATCGGTAATTACAACTGCTCCAAGCGGAAGAAGTTCCATAGCTTTTGAAACGGGGTCTGTTGTTGTGCCTTTTACGTCCGAAACCACTGACAAATCCTGACCTGTTACGGCGTTTACAAGACTGGATTTTCCGGCATTTCTCCTGCCGAAAAATCCTATGTGTATTCTTTCACCGGACGGTGTGTCATTAAGGCTCATAAAAAATTCCTCCTATAAAATACGGACAGCCTTAAAAGGCTGTCCTGTGATTTATATACGTGCAACGCCTGTGTCTTTTGCAGCCTGTGCAACAGCTTCTGCAACTGCCTTTGCAACAGACTTGTCAAGAACACTCGGAATAATATAATCCGGAGCAAGCTTGTCGTCTGTTACAAATGATGCAATAGCCTTTGAAGCGGCGATTTTCATAGCGTCATTGATGTCGCTTGCACGGACATCTAAAGCACCTCTGAAAATTCCGGGGAATGCAAGTACGTTATTAATCTGGTTCGGATAATCGCTTCTTCCCGTTCCGACAACGGCAGCACCTGCTTCAATGGCAACTTCCGGCATGATTTCAGGAGTAGGATTAGCCATCGGGAAAATTATCGGGTCTTTAGCCATACTCTTTACCATTTCGGGAGTAACGCAGTTAGGAGCGGATACGCCTATAAATACGTCTGCACCCTTGATAACGTCTGCAAGACTGCCTTTTCTCATCTGCTGGTTAGTGATTTCAGCCATTGCTTCCTTGACGGGATTCATGTCCTCGGTACGTCCCTTGTAAATAGCACCTTTACGGTCGCAAAGTACAACGTCTTTAAGTCCCATGGAAATAAGAAGTCTGATAATAGCAATACCTGCCGCACCTGCTCCACTTGTGACTACACGGATTTCGTCAATATGCTTTCCGGTAAGTTTAAGAGCATTGAGCATAGCAGCAAGTGTAACAACTGCTGTTCCGTGTTGGTCGTCGTGGAAAATCGGGATATCACAGCATTCCTTGAGTTTCTTTTCAATTTCAAAACATCTTGGTGCGGAAATATCTTCGAGGTTTACACCGCCGAAAGAACCGGCAAGCAGTTTTACAGTATTTACTATGTCGTCAACTTCCTTTGAGCGTACACAAAGCGGAATAGCGTCAACGTCGCCGAAAGCCTTGAACAAGGCACATTTACCTTCCATAACGGGCATACCTGCTTCTGGACCGATATCGCCGAGACCGAGAACAGCAGTTCCGTCAGTAACTACGGCAACAAGATTTGAGCGACGTGTAAGGTCGTAACTTTTCAGTACGTCTTTCTGAATTTCAAGACAAGGCTGTGCAACACCGGGAGTGTATGCAAGTGACAAATCTTCAGTAGTTTCAAGAGAAGTACGGCATACTACTTCAACCTTGCCTTTCCATTCATAGTGTTTTTTAAGTGATTCTTCAGCATAATTCATTGTATAGACTTCCTTTCTAAAAATAACAGCGAAAAATTCTCATTCTTCGCTGTTTAAATATTCTCAGAATGTAAGCTGCGAAATAACGTTTTTCAAAGAGTCTGCACTCTTGTGGAGCTTTTCAAGTTCTTCATCAAGAAGCGGAGGATTTATTTCGCCTGCAATACCGTGACCGTTTACGATACACGGCAGACTGAGACATACATCATCAATTCCATATCTGCCGTTTGCAAGTGTGGAAACAGTAAGAATACTGTTTGAATCACGCAGAATTGTATCACAGATTTTATTTACGGAAAGTGCAATTGCGTAGAAAGTTGCACCCTTTCTCTTGATAACTTCAGCACCTGCAACACGTACACTTTCTTCAATAGCATCTGTATCAAGTTCTTCTTGTGAATGTCCGAGAGAAGTCCAGTAATCAGAAATATTCATACCACCGATATTTGTTGTTGACCACGGAACAAATGAAGTGTCGCCGTGTTCGCCGAATACGTAAGCGTGAATGCTTTTCGGGCTGATTTCAGCTTTTTCAGCAATAGCACAACGAAGTCTTGAACTGTCAAGAACAGTACCCGAACCGACAACCTGACTTGGTTTAAGATTTGTACATTTAAGAATTGTGTATGTAAGAATATCAATAGGGTTGCTTACTACTACATAAACAGCGTCCGGAGCGATTTCTGCAACTTTAGGCATAACCTGCTTGATAATGTTTACATTGTTCTGTGTAAGGTCAATTCTTGACTGACCGGGTTTTCTTGCCATACCGAGAGTAACAACAACGATATCAGAACCGGCGATATCATCATAATTGCCGTCTTTGATATCAATATTGTGAGCGAGAGAGATACCGTGACGGATATCCATAGCTTCACCCTTTGCCTTAGCTTCGTTGATATCAACAAGAACAACGTCTGAGCAAGTGCCGTTTACTGCGAATGTATAAGCAATGGTAGCACCTACGTTACCTGCACCAAGAATAGAGATTTTGCTTCCTTTATTAGCTTCCATTTAAGAACCTCCGTATAGTTAGATTTTTCGCATATAAGAAACTTATCCTCATATGAATAAAGATTAGTTATGGGATTGTAATGCGAACTTATACATAGTATCATTATAACATAAAAACAGAAAATATCAAGAGAAATAATAATAATTTATTAAAAATCGTAAAAACGCACAAAACAGAAGCAGTTTTAATGTGAGATTTTCCATATCTTATTGTTAAAAGAAATATCACTAAAAATTATCTATATCAAATTGTGAATAATATGCGGATAAACATGAATATTTTGGAAAATAATGAATATTTATTCAAACCCTCTTGACATTGGCGGTAATAAGTGTATAATATACTTATTACATGATTAAGTTCAGGAGGTAAAATTTATTATGGCTAAGGAAATTAAAAAAGTAGTTCTTGCTTATTCGGGCGGACTTGATACATCTATTATTATCCCGTGGCTCAAGGAAAATTACAATAACTGTGAAGTTATTGCTGTTTCTGCTGACGTTGGTCAGGGTACAGAGCTTGATGGTCTTGAAGAAAAGGCTAAAAAGACAGGTGCTTCAAAGCTCTATATCGAGGATTTAAAGGAAGAATTCATTCAGAATTATGTTTTCCCGACTGTTCAGGCTGGTGCAGTTTATGAAAACAGATATTTACTTGGTACTTCTTTCGCACGTCCGATTATTGCAAAGAGAATTGCTGAAATCGCTATTGCAGAGGGTGCAGACGCTATTTGTCACGGCTGTACAGGTAAGGGCAACGACCAGGTTCGTTTTGAACTCGCTATAAAGGCGTTTGCTCCTGATATGGCTATTATTGCTCCGTGGAGAGAATGGGACATCAAGTCAAGAGATGAAGAAATTGACTATGCTGAAGCTCATGACATTCCGCTTAAGATTAACAGAGAAACAAACTACTCTAAAGATAAGAATATCTGGCATCTTTCTCACGAAGGTCTTGACCTCGAAGACCCTGCAAATGAACCGCAGTACGAAAAGGAAGGTTTCCTTGAACTCGGTGTATCTCCCATTGACGCTCCCGACAAGCCCACTTATGTTACTATCCACTTTGAAAAAGGTATCCCGACTGCTATCGACGGCAAGGAAATGAACGGTACTGAAATCGTTACAACTCTTAACAAACTCGGCGGTGAGAATGGTATCGGTCTCGCTGACCTCGTTGAAAACCGTCTTGTTGGTATGAAGTCAAGAGGCGTTTATGAAACTCCCGGCGGTGCTATCCTTTACCACGCTCACGAAGTTCTTGAAACAATCTGTCTCGACAAGGAAACAGCAAGAGTTAAGCAGTATCTCGGAATCAAGTTCGCTGATATCGTTTACAACGGTCAGTGGTTCACACCTCTCCGTGAAGCTATGAGTGCTTTCGTTACTGAAACTCAGAAAACAGTTACAGGTGATGTTAAACTCAAGCTTTACAAGGGCAATATCATCAATGCAGGTGTTACTTCTCCGTATACCCTCTATGATGAGGAAGTTGCTACTTTCGACGCTGACGAAGTTTACAATCAGGCTGATGCTACAGGCTTTATCAATCTCTTTGGTCTCCCGATTCACGTTAAGGCTAAGCTCGACCAGAAACGTAACAACAAGTAATTTTTCAAGTTGATATAATAAATTTGCACGGGCAGGGTAACTCCTGCCTGTTGTAATTTAAAAGCATGATGAATCAAAGTCTGGTAAAGGAGGGTATTGAATATGAAAATTAATATAAAGAAAACTATAACTTTTTTTGTAATAGCCGGTATGATGATACTTACGGGCTGTAATGGTGGTGATTCTTCAAAAAAATCTGTTACCGAAAGTAATTCAGCTGAAATTTTATACACATCTGAAGCTGATGCAACTGAAACAGAATACATACCTGAAACTACTACAACCGAAACTACTACAACCGAAACTACTACAATTGAAACTACTACAACTGAAACTGAATATGTTTCCGAAACTGCTAAACCTGAAAAAAATTATATTGCCAATAAAAAAAGTAAGAAACTTCACAGTATTTACTGCGACAGTCTGCCTTATGAGCGAAACAGGGTTTATTTTTCGTCAATTGAAGAAGCAAACAATGCCGGTTATACTGACAATCATAAAGAATGTATGTCTGACTGATATTTAATGAAATTATAAAGGAGATTTAAAATTATGGCTGATATGATGTGGGCAGGAAGATTTTCCAAAAAAATTGATGACACTGTAAACGCTTTCAATTCGTCGATAGCCTTTGACGGTCGTATGTACCGTCATGATATACAGGGAAGTATTGCACACGCCACAATGCTCGGCGACTGCGGTATTATCACAAAAGAGGACAGTTTGCAGATTATCGACGGATTAAAGGGTATTTTGTCGGATATTGACTCTGGTAAACTGGAGCTTGACCCGAACGCCGAAGATATTCATATGTTTATTGAGGCAGAACTTACAAAGCGTCTCGGTGATGTCGGAAAAAGACTTCATACCTCACGTTCAAGAAATGACCAGGTAGCCGTTGACATAAGACTTTATTTACGTGACGAAATTCAAGAGATATATGACCTTGTAAAAAAACTTGCTGTAACTCTCGTAAATATGGCTGAACAGCATACAGAAACAATAATGTCCGGATATACCCACTTACAGAGAGCACAGCCGATAACTTTCTCACATCATTTAATGGCGTATGTTTTCATGTTCCTGCGTGACCTCGAAAGACTTCAGGACGTTTCAAAGAGAATGAATTACTGTCCGCTCGGAAGTGGTGCTTTAGCCGGTACTACTTACCGTACCAACAGAAAACAGACTGCTGAACTTCTTGGATTTACCGCACCTATGGCAAACAGTCTTGACGGCGTTTCAGACCGTGACTTCTGTGTTGAGCTTAACTGTGCGTTGTCTCTTATTATGACACATCTTTCACGTTTTTCCGAGGAAATAATAATGTGGTGTTCGTGGGAGTTCAAGTTCATTGAACTTGACGACGCTTTTGCTACAGGTTCGTCAATCATGCCTCAGAAGAAAAACCCTGATATTACTGAACTTATCAGAGGCAAGACAGGACGTGTCAACGGCGACCTTATAACACTTCTTTCCATGCTGAAAGGTCTTCCGCTTGCATATAATAAGGATATGCAGGAGGACAAAGAAGCTATTTTTGATGCAGTTGACAATGTAAAACTTTGTGTGAAAACTTTCATTCCCATGATTTCGACTATGAAAGTATTAAAGGAAAATATGCGTAACGCCGCTGCAAGAGGTTTCATAAACGCTACAGACTGTGCGGACTATCTTGTTAAAAAGGGTATGCCGTTCCGTGACGCATACAAGATTACAGGTACTCTTGTTGCACAGTGTATTGAAAAGGGTCTAACTCTTGAAACACTTCCGCTCGACGACTACAGGGCTATGACTGAACTCTTTGATAATGACGTTTACGAAGCTATAAATCTTGAAACGTGTGTCCGTGAAAGAAAATCAGAGGGTGGACCGTCTCCCAACGCAGTAAGTGAACAGATTGCTATTGCAAAAAAATCGCTTGATATTTGAATTTTATGAAGAAAAAAGATGTAATTTTTATAATGGGTCTTTCAATACTCATGGGCGTTATATGGATTGTCGGTGAGCTTATAATGGGTCTGTGGATTGCGGTCGTTCCGAAAGCACATATTTTCTGGTTTGTCTTTGTTGTGGTTGTTACACTCGGAATAAGTGTATGGCATTCTCTTATTGAGGACGAATCAGACCTTGAAGACCCTAAGCGTGCAAAGTATGAACGCAAAAAAAACAAACGTAAAAATAAATAATTCGGAGGAAACAAATATGTCTGTAAAAATATATATAGACGGTCAGGAGGGTACTACCGGACTTAAAATACTGGAGCGTTTCGAGAACAGGAATGATGTCGAAATTCTCCGTATAAGCGAGGAAAAGCGTAAGGATTCAGCAGAAAGGGCAAAATTCATAAATATGTCGGATTATACTTTTCTCTGTCTGCCGGACGCTGCGTCAAGGGAAGCAGTTTCTTTTGTGGACAACGACCATGTAAGAATAATTGACGCTTCAACTGCTCACCGTACTAATCCGGCGTGGGCTTACGGTTTTCCGGAACTTTCACAGTCTCACAGAGATAAAATTAAAAGTTCTAACAGAGTAGCGGTTCCGGGTTGCTATGCAAGCGGTTTTGCATCAATAGTATATCCGCTTGTGAACAACGGAATTATTCCGGACGATTTTCCGGTGTTTGCATATGCAACATCAGGTTACAGCGGTGCGGGAAAAAAAGCAATTGCCGTTTATGAGAGTGACGAAAAACCATATGAATATAATAGTCCCCGTCAGTATGCACTTTCTCAGGAACATAAGCATTTACCCGAAATGCAGGCGATTTCAGGACTTAAGTATAAACCAATGTTCAACCCCATAATATGCGATTATTATAGCGGTATGGTTGTAAGTGTTCCGATTCAGACAAGACAGCTTGATAAAAATGTCACTGCCGAAAAGATTCATGAAATGTACTCAAAGCATTACGAAAATGCAAAGCTTGTTGAAGTCATGCCGCTTATGTCAGCAGAGGAACAAAAAGCGTTTTTCCTTGCTTCCAACACACTCAGCGGATTTAACAAAATGCAGTTGTTTGTTTTCGGAAACGACGAACAGATTTTACTGTGTTCACGTCTTGATAATCTTGGTAAAGGTGCAAGCGGTGCGGCAGTACAGTGTCTTAATATTATGATGGGAATTGACGAAACCACAGGTCTTGTATAAGTTTCAGACGGAGGGATTAACAATGAATATACGCACAATGAATATTTCAGATTATGACAACGTTTATGCTCTTTGGATGTCTTGCAGAAACATGGGTTTCAATAATGTTGATGACTCTCATGATGGAATAAAACGTTTTCTTGAACGCAATCCGTCAACTTGTTTTGTCGCAGAACAAAACGGTGAAATTGCAGGCGTAATTATCAGCGGAAATGACGGTCGCAGAGGTTATATATACCATATGTCCGTTGCTGAAAAATACAGACGATGCGGAATCGGAACAAAACTTGTGAATACCTGTCTTTCTGCTTTGAAAAACGAGGGAATAAGCAAAGTTGCACTGCTTGTTTTCAAATACAATGAAGTTGGAAACGCTTTCTGGGAAAATCAGGGCTTTACTTTAAGAAACGATATTGCCTATCGGAATAAAGCTCTTTGTGAATTGGTGCGTATAGATACTTGACAAAATAGAGGATTATGGAATTGAAAAAAGTTAAAGGAGTAGTCTGATATGGGCAGACAATTAGTATTCTGGAAAAATACAGACGGATTTCATATGGACAGTCGGGAAATTTATATGAAGTTATGCAATGGTGAGAAAATTTCAGGACTGGAAAATCTTGACACGGACGGAATTTTGAAACGTTTAAGCAGAATTTTTTTGGACTGGTGGCTTGACGAATATAATTTTGAATCGGAAAAAGGTTCGTTTACGGTTGAAGTTTATGAAAATGCTGTAATTTTTGAATGTTCGGAAAACCTGGATTATAGCAGTCTCAATAAGATAATTGATATTATGCTTGAATTTGATTGTCCGCTTTATGACCCTCAGATTAATGTAAGATTTGATAATAAGGAGATGTAAAGAATGAATTTGAAAGAAGTTAAGGGAGTAACTTTTGTTGACGGCGGAGTATGTGCCGCAAAGGGTTTTAAGGCAAATGGTATACATTGCGGACTTGCTCACAATCCTCTCACCAGCACAGATGAAAATTCAGCCGTTGCAAATAATGCACTTCCGTCTGCAAAAAAGAAAAATGACCTTGCACTTATCGTTGCCGACAAGGAATGTACAGCGGCAGCGGTTTACACCACAAACAAGGTAAAGGGTGCACCTATCCTCGTAACTAAAGAACACATTAAAAACGGTACTGCAAAGGCAGTTATTGTAAATTCGGTAAATGCAAATACGTGCAATGCGGACGGCGTTGAAAAGGCTGAAAAAATGTGCAGTCTTGTTTCTGCTGAAACAGGTATTGACGAAAATGATGTTATAGTT
>WFLX010094173.1_pt1 | contig 18099 bp, 11 predicted proteins | sample 4967041 | NCBI WGS metagenome assembly WFLX01 (sample SAMN12857096, study PRJNA449069) | gut metagenome | isolation source: stool from male and female vole | host: Microtus ochrogaster | place: USA:Florida | collected 2017 | reverse complement strand
TCCGGCTTACAATCTCATCTGCCGTTTCCAGCCCAAACTTTTGAAAGATATAGCGATAACGCTGAATGGCATAAATAGAAACTGCAATATGATACTGCGAATATTCCGCATAATTTTCTTTAATTTGAGCAATCAACCCCTTCATATTCAAAAGCCCGGTATGCGCGTCAAAATACTGAAGCGTCCCCATCTTCATCGTCATATGTTCCTGCCTGATCCGGTTGACGATGACCCCAAAATCCAGATTAATAATGCGGCATAAACGATGAAGTTTGTCTGCAGTTTCCGTAAGATCAGAAATCTGTACCATATAATATCCACAGACCTCATCCGCCACATAGATTGACTGAAAAACAAACATGACNTTTTCAGAAATATGCTCCGCGAGCNTTGGATACATCTCCAAAAGATCAAANACNTCCTGTCCNTGNGGAATATCATTGCCATCTCTTGANGANATATTTACCATTTTATCNGTNAATGGNTAATCCGGGTCTATTTCAGTATTTTTTCTTGCCATTGCAAGGAAATTACTGTTCAATGCCACCCCCGAAGCCGGCAGTATATTATCAGAAAGATTACGTCCGATCACAGTAAGGTCCGTACTCTCATGAATGTGATCTGCCCAGGAATAGATCATCTCCTCATGCATCCTCGTATCTTCCAGAAGATGACTCAGCCGGTCAGCCTCCTCCCGGTAACTATAATTCTGCTCTGTATGACATCCGCAGGATTCGGAAAGAACAATAGAATGATGTTCTTCGATGGTATACGGCTCCAAATTTCTTTCTACGGCATCCTGCATCATTTTCAGGCAGACACCGACGATCTTAGAGATATCCTGTGCGCAGGTAGTGAGTCTGGGTTGATGAAACTTTAAATCTGCCTGACCGCCAAACCCTATCACGATCACGTCCTCCGGCACTTTGATTCCATAACCTTTCAAACAGTCACAGACCAACGCTGCAATATGATCATTGGCACAGACCAACGCCTGCGGAAGCTCCTTCGCATCAATCCATCGTTGGATTGCATTGTTGATGGAATATCTACGCTTCTCACAGCGGATGATAGCCCCATCAGGAATTTCCAATCCATAATCTGACATTACCCCACAAAAACATTCCAGTCTATGTGCAGTGTCCGGTTTCCGGATCATCTCCTCCAGATCAATATAATAAAGCTTCTTGGCGTGATGCACATCGACAATATGGGAAATCAACGCCTTATAAGTATCCGTATCATTCTTTTTGATGGAAAAACAGCCTGGGTATTCTCCATACACCACAACAACCGGAATCTTTTTCTTTTCTGCCTTGGAAATCAGCTGCTGCACAATTTTCTTATCATAAAAACATGAGTCAACGATGATCAGGATATCCAGTATACTATAGTTGACCATCTGATAGACGGACTTCGCACCCGCTTCACAATCATCACCAGCAGAAAAATCAGTAAAACTGTTAAATACCAGAAGACGATAATCTTCCATCAAGGCTTCATTATGTAATGATTGTAAAAAGGCCGATATAAATCCATCCTGTAATTTTGTTATACAGACCCCGGCAATCTTGTACCCGTTCAGCATGTAACAGTTCTCCCTATACGTTGTTATTTACTAATCATTTGCCATAATTTTTTTGAAAAATAAATTAGTAGATCAGCTTCATTCCTCCGCTGACCACTTCAAATTTATTGATCTCCTGACCTTCGCCCCGTTCTCCATCCAATGACCAGTCCTCTTTTGACGGGCAGGTGATCTTCGCTTTTCTGACCTTGACAAGGTTGACCTGATCATGGTCAAAATTCTGTTCATACAATGCTTTAATGGTCTCGTTCAACTGCACAATATCCTTCGGCTGTTTGATCATAAGGATCTCAAACAATCCATCCCCCAGATCGATCTCTCCATTATCCAGATTCATAACGCCTCCCAGAGAAAATGTATTGCAGACCGCCGTCAGGATAAACTCTCCCTCATAAATTTCTTCATCCGCGTCGACTTTCATATAAATAGGAGAAAACTGCGTAAGATCTTTCACTCCCTCTAAAATATATGCAAGATGACCAAGTCTGTTCTTAAACTTCTGGGGCGTCTCGTAAGAAGTTTTGGTGAACAATCCACAGGATGCCGTATAGACAAATGTCCTGCCGTTAAATATTCCAAGATCCAGCCTCCTCGGCGTCCCCTCCATGATACGCTTCGCAGCTTCCTCCGGATCTGACGGAAGTCCCAGGCTGGACGCAAAGTCATTGGTAGAGCCTGCAGGGATGTATCCAACCGGTTTCTTCCAGCCGATCTTCCTTGCACCGCTCAATGTTTCATTCAGTGTACCGTCACCGCCCATGCATACGATCATGTCAATCTGTTCATCCGCATGTTCTTCCACAAGCGTCGCAGCATCTCCGGACTTTCTGGTATAACTGACGATCGTTTCATATCCATGATCCGCAAAAATATTTACAATATCACATAATATATTTGTCTTTTTCTTAACTCCTGNATTAGGNTTAATAACCATAAAGATCCGCTTAAAAGTTCCCATTGAGATTACTGCTCCCTTCTATCTATCCATTCCAAAAACTATATTTATGTTCCACACTATATCGCGGCAATACGATTATGTTCCGCATCATACGTATATCCGGCGGCTTCCAATCCCGCCATCAATGCTGTCTGATCAATATCCATGTCTTCACACAGACTTTCCAGACTAGGATAAAAATCCCTAAGCTTCATATTCAAATAACTATACATTAAGTTTGGATCCTGAGGTATCATATTATTTCTCCGCCTTCATCCTTTTCGCATCTCTACTTTTCAAAATCAGCATCCGCCATCGCACTGTTCCAACAGCTGCGTCCACCGCAGATCAACTTCCTTCTGGAACGCCTCGATCAGATATTCATTATCCGGTTGAAACAGATGCTTAAATCTTCCCTGACGCTTTAAGAAGTCTTCTATAGGAAGTTTAACCTTAGGGCGGTAATTTAAAATCCATTTCCCTTCGATCACTTCAAATAACGGCCAGTAGCATGTCTCCACCGCAGACTTACATATATCGATGATATCCGGTGCCTCATAGCGCCAGCCTCTCGGACAAGGCGCCATGATATTTAAAAACGCCGGTCCCTTCGTATAGATCGCCTTCTCTGACTTCTCATAAAGATCCTTCATATTGCCGATAAAAGTCGTCTGTCCGACATAAGGGATCTTGTGTGCCGCCATGATAGCAGCCAGGTCCTTACGATACTGCGGTTTCCCTGCCGACTTCGTTCCTGAAGGTGTTGTCGTCGTATCTGCATACATCGGGGTCGCCGAAGAACGCTGTGTTCCCGTATTCATATATGCGCCGTTATCATAGCACACATATACCATATCATGCCCGCGTTCCATCGCTCCGGATAAGGATTGAAGACCGATATCATATGTTCCGCCGTCTCCACCGAAGGTGATGAACTTATAATCCTCAGTCACCTTCCCTTTTTCCCTCAGCACCCGGTACGCCGTCTCCACGCCGCTTAAGGTTGCCCCCGCATTTTCAAATGCACTGTGGATATAGCTGTCCTGATATGCCGTATAAGGATACATATAGGTCGATACCTCCAGACATCCTGTGGCATTGCCTACTACGGCCTTATCTCCCGGATGCAGTGCCTTTAAAACGTTTCTTACCGCAATCGTACCGCCGCAGCCTGCACACATCCTGTGCCCCGGCGCAAGACGTTCCTCTCTTTCCTGTATTTCCTTGAAATCAAATGCACCTGCCATGATGATAACCTTAATCCTTTCCCCATCTATGAGAAGAACGCCGATCTTGCGTTCTTCTGTGTGAGACTTAGAACTTCTCTGCGAAGCAGCCTATGCTGCAAGCAGTTAGAAGTTCTTCTCACACTACTTATTCCCGCAACCCCAAATAAGTGTACTGCCTGTCCGTCACTCCTTCCTTAGCAATCACGGAAAGCCTCTCATAAACTCCCTTGGCATCCTCCACCGTAAGGTCACGGCCCGAAAGTCCATATACGATATTGACTGCTTCCGCCGTATTCTTATTCTCATACATCGCAGCCCTCAGCTCTGCGCCCAAGGGACCACCATGACCGCTATAGCTCTCACAGCGATCCATGATAGCGACAGCCTTAGCGGATTCGAGAGCTTTCGCAAGCTCCTCTCCAGGAAACGGCCGGAATACCCTAATCTTGATCAGTCCTGCTTTCACCTTTTTCTGACGCAATTCATCCACCGCATCCTTGATCGTTCCACAGGCAGAACCGATCGCAACAATCACATAATCGGCATCCTCACATCTGTATTTTTCAAAGAATTCGTAAGATCTGCCCGAAATGGCTTCATATTCCTTTGCCACATCTAAGATCACCTGTTTTGCATTCATCATCGCCTGCGCCTGCGCACGCTTTGCTTCCATACAATAGGGTGACGTCGCATAAGGTCCAAGCGCCATCACTTCGTTTTGATTCAGCAGGTAATGCTCCGGCTCATAGCTTCCCACAAACTCCTTCACTGGTTCATCTTCCATAAGTTCGATATTTTCTACGGCATGACTGGTGATAAATCCGTCCTGACAGATCATAACCGGAAGTTTCACGTCAGTATGTTCCGCAATACGATAAGCCTGGATAAGATTATCATAAACCTCCTGATTGTTCTCCGCATAGATCTGGATCCATCCGGAATCCCTTGCTCCCATGCTGTCAGAATGTTCCGCATTGATATTCAGCGGTCCGGTCAATCCTCGGTTGACCACCGTCATGACCAGCGGCAGTCTGGAGGACGCCGCAACATAAAGCACCTCCCACATCAACGCCAGTCCACAGGAGGACGTTGCAGTGATCGTCCTTGCGCCCGCCGCCTCAGAACCCATAGCTGCGCTCATAGCGCTATGCTCACTTTCTACCGGGATAAATTCCGTATCTACTTCGCCATTGGCGATCATATTAGAAACAAACTGCGGAATCTCTGTCGAAGGCGTGATCGGAAATGCGGGCATGACATCCGGATTGATCTGTCTGATCGCATAAGCAACTGCTTCATTGCCTGACATTCTATTCTTCATTCCCATTGCATTCACCATACCTTTCTTACTTTCCATCCTTCATCCTGATCGCATGGAATGGACATGCCTTTTCACAGATACCGCATCCCTTGCAGTGCATCAGGTCAAATGCCCTTCTCTTACCATCCGTTACAGGGATGCAGCTGTCCGGACAGTAAGGAACGCACAAAAGACACTGCTTGCAGTTCTCCTCGATAAATTCAGGCGTTCGGCTTCTCCACTCTCCTGTCTCCACCAGTGCAGAAGTAGCTGGCTCATAGATCTGTAACCCTTCCGTCAGATCCTGCCATTTTGTATTATCATTGATGTATTTTGCTTTCAGTGCCATTCAATAACCGCACTCCTTTCGATATCATATCCCCAAAAACTCTGTAAATATTCCAAATCTCCCAAAACGGATATAAGGATTTAATATTTAAACTTACTGATCAGTCCTTCCAATTCCTTCGCAAGCTTCTTATTTTGTTTCGCCTCATCCTGAACCGTATCAGCAATCTGCGCTATGCACTCGTTCTTTTCAACAATAATATTGATAGCGGAATGGTTTTCCTCCGTGATACTGTTAACATCTGTTATATTATCGGAAATCTGTCTGACCGAAGCTTCCAATTGCTTAACAGACTTATTAACCTCAGAAAGCTGTTCCCTGATGTCATTTACAGAATCATTGTTTCCAGCAGATCTTTCAGCAAAATCTTTAAACTGATCCACAACTTCCTTTTCCATAAATTCAATAATAGAACTAAAGCAATTATTAACGGCTGTAATACTGTCATTGGTCTCATTACAGATCGACTGAATACTGGTCGCCATATTACGGGACGTTTCCGCCAAAGTGCCAATTTCTTCTGCAACAACAGCAAATCCACGTCCTGCCTCACCGGCTCTTGCCGCCTCGATAGAAGCATTTAAAGACAGCAGATTCGTCTGTCCCGCAATATTGAGGATTTCCGATGCCAGTTCATTAATCTTGGTAAGGCTGCTTAAACTGCGGATCGTATTTTCCACGGAACTCTTTGTTTGAACCAGCGTATCCTGTCCGTTCTTATATGCATAATCTGCTTTCACCTGCATATCCTGCACACTTCCGATAACGGAATTGCTGGTCTCTAAAGAACCTGAAACACTGTTCAGAATAGCCTCTACTACAAAGTTTATATTCTTAATCGCAGAATTTACATTCGTTACGATAGAATTGGTACTTTCCAACGCGGCAGACAATTTCTCTGTTGTCGCCGTATTATCCGTAATATCCTCTACCATCCTTGAAGAAGAAATATGCAGTTGTTCCGCCTTGTCTTCCAACGTAACGCCGCACTTTTTCAAAGTACCTGTTATTTCCTGCAAGGAATATATCAGGATTTCTGTCGCATTGGCAATATTTCCAATCTCATCGTTTCTGCCGCTATATTTCTGGATCTCTTTATTTTCTGCAATATTCAGATCCTGCAGGGATACGATCCCACCTTCAATGGATTTCATGGGTTTCAGTATCTGACCCACAATAATAAAGGAAACAACAATCAATACAACCAGTGCGGCAACACAGAATATAATCATTACAACAGTCAACCTGTTTGCCGAGGCAAAAATCTCATTTTGGCTGTCAGATACCATAAACAGCCAATTATAGTCTGCCATATAATAATATGAAGATATATATTCCTCTCCATCCTGTTTATATTCTATATATCCGTTTGTATCTTCCACCGCATCCTGCAATTGTGCGCAAAGATCAGCTATGTATGTTTCCTCTACAGGCGCCGAAACCATTTCTTCGTCATCATGGAAAATGTACGTACCGTTTGATACGTTTACCATACAGTAAGTAGCATTTTTCATTCCGTCCATTGTTAAATTATCCAGAATCTGGATCAAACCTTTACTGAAAATACCGCCGCCTACAAGGCCTGCCGGATTACCCTGTTCATCATAAACCGCCATATACATAGAAACGATCTGTTGCCCACTGGCAGGTGAAATGATGATACCGGTATTATATACACCGTCCGCTGCGAGCATAGAATTCTGCAGCGCCGTCAAAGCGTCTCCCGTTCTTGTAGTAATGCCGACCACTCCCGCATTGGTATGGGCAAGCACATGGGTATCCCATTCGCNGGNATATAAACCTTCCAGATTGTCAATATCACCCGANNATTTTTCCGTATAACTCTGCGCTGCAGCAANNGCTTCCGGATCCNCNGGATTCTTCNTAATATCNNGANTTTCTCCCNCCCNGCTATATGCAGTAAGCGTTCCCTCTGCTTCTTTTATATAATTCATAATGATCTGGCTGCGTTCCTGAACGATCGTCTTCATATTATTAATAGTGCTATTCTTGGTATCCTTCGTAATACTTTGGATTACCATAAATGAAAGAATCGTCATAACAACAATCTGCATGGCCAGCATAGAAATAATGATTTTTTGTCCAAGACCACGTGACGCCTTTACGCCATTTTGTTTTTTCTCCATCGAAATAATCCTCCTTTATTTATCTGTAATGCTAATCGTCCTATATCAATTCGGAAAAATTTCGGTCTTCCTGACACTCCTTACCTCTTCCAGCGCCATCTTCAGCGCCTTCATATTTCCCTCCAGCACTTCCGGCTTTTTTGCAAATTTATGCTGCAAAGATTTCTTCATCTCCTCTAAAAAACGATCCGGTTCCATAATGCCGGTGATCTTCACAACAGCCGCTAACATCGGCGTATTAGGAAAATATTTTCCCAATGTACGATCGCAGATCTCCTTTGCATTGATGGTATATATCCTTCCTTCATAACCGTTCAGTTCCGGCATCAGTTCCTCACTGCTCCGTTCTGTATTGATCAAAATTGCTCCGCCCTTTTTGATCCCTCTGGTAACATCCACGGTATGAAGCAGCGTCTCATCCACCACCGCCACATAATTAGGTTCATAAATATTGCTATGCACACGGATTTCCTGATCACTGATCCTGTCATACGCCGTGATCGGTGCGCCCATGCGCTCCGGGCCATATTCCGGAAAGCCCTGAACATGCTTTCCGATATTAAATGCAACGTCCGCCAGCAGGAGCGCAGCCGTCTTAGCTCCCTGACCGCCGCGTCCGTGCCATCGGATTTCTACCAATTCGCTCATTGCTTATGTATCCTTTCTGTGAACAAATATTGACCAATTGTATTATATAAAAACCACCTTAACATTTTCACAGTTAAAAAATAAAATCCGACATATGTCCCGATCAGATCAACGGATACTTTGCCGTCAGCTTATCTACGATCGCTCTTGCGTCGCTGACTTTCTCCGCACCGCCCTTAATAATCATGGCGATCGCTTCTGCAATCTGATCCATATCTTCCGTATTCATGCCACGGCTTGTAACAGAAGGTGTACCCAGACGGATACCGCTGGTAACGAAGGGTGACTGCGGATCATTCGGGATCGTATTCTTGTTGGCAGTCAGATGCGCCTCATCCAGAAGCTTCTCAATCTCCTTGCCGGTCAGTTGAAACGGCGTTAAATCAACAAGCATCAGATGGTTATCTGTGCCGCCGGATACGATCTTGATGCCACGGTCCATCAATCCCTTACACAGGGCCTGTGCATTATCTATGATACCCTGACAATATACCTTAAAATCATCTGAAAGTGCTTCCTGAAAGCAGACAGCCTTTGCCGCAATCACATGCATCAGTGGTCCACCCTGAATACCCGGGAATACTGCCTTATTAAAATTATATTTCTTTGCTGCCTCCTCATTACAGAGGATCAAGCCGCCGCGGGGACCGCGGAGCGTCTTATGCGTCGTCGTCGTCACNACGTCNGCATAGGGGATCGGNCTTGGATGAAGCCCTGTNGCNACCANTCCTGCAATATGCGCCATATNTACCNTCAGGACAGCGCCTACCTCGTCAGCCACTTCCCTGAATTTTTTAAAATCAATCGTCCTTGCATAAGCGCTTGCTCCGGCAATAATCATTTTGGGTCTGCATTCCAATGCAATTTCCCTTAATTTATCATAGTCGATAAAACCCTCATCATTCACGCCATATGGTACGATTTTGAAATATTTACCGGAAATGTTCACCGGACTTCCGTGTGTCAGATGCCCGCCATGATCAAGATTCATTCCCATGATGGTATCGCCGGGATTACAGATTGCGAACTGTACTGCCAGATTCGCCTGTGCGCCGGAATGGGGCTGTACATTGGCGTAATCACAGCCAAAAAGCTTCTTTGCACGCTCCCTTGCCAGATCCTCAACAACATCCACGCAATCGCATCCGCCATAATATCTCTTTCCCGGATATCCTTCCGCATACTTATTGGTCAATACGCTTCCCATCGCCGCCATAACAGCCTTGCTTACCCAGTTCTCCGAAGCAATCAGCTCTATATGGCTGTTCTGACGTTCCTGTTCATCCACGATCGCCTGGGCTGTCTCGGGATCGACCTTCTTAATTTCTTCCAGTGAATACATATTTATTTCCTCCATTATTTATAGTCCATATTAAACAGCAGATATATCTGTCGAATAAATATGAAATATTTTCTATCAAAACATTTTATCACAAAATATTCAGATATAAAATAGGCAATCAGATAATTTTAAGCTCGAAATTTGTCAGAAAATTGTATGATTCCATGCATTTATTTTGAAAAAAATACTTCCTCCGCATACCTGACTGACTCCATCGCATCTTTCGCATACTTATCCGCATGGATCATATCAGCATATTCCTGCGTCAAAACAGCGCCGCCGACAAGCACTTTACAGTCAACGCCCTCCTCATGAAGCATTTTGATCGTTTCTTCCATGGCAGGGACTGTCGTTGTCATCAGTGCGCTCAGTCCGACCAGACGGATCTGCTCTTCCTTTGCCGTCTTCACCACCAGCTCCGGCGGTACATCCTTTCCAAGATCGATCACGTCGTATCCATAATTCTCTAATAATACCTTCACAATATTTTTCCCAATATCGTGGATATCCCCCTTGACCGTAGCCAAGATGATACGCCCTTTCTTTTCTTCTGCTGCACCCTTTGACTGCATTGCCTCCTTGATCACATCAAATGCTGACTTGGCAGCCTCCGCGCTCATCAGAAGCTGGGGTAAAAATACCCGTTTTTCCTCAAATCCTTTCCCTACGATATCCAATGCAGGAATCAGTTTACCGTCAATGATCTCTATGGATTCCATCGTCTGAAGATATTCACCTGTCAGATGAGCCGCTCTTTCCTTTAACCCTTTTACAATCGCTTCGATCAAAGGATCTTTTGCGGAATCGTTGCCTGTTCCGCCGCCAGCCGTTCCGTTTTCCATACCTGCCCTGCTGTCCGCCGCTCCAGGTCCCATACCTGCTCCGCCTGCCGTGTTTCCGGCTGTCACCGCCGGCAGATTCGACGCATATTCAATATAATCAGTAAAATTCTCATCATATCCCTGCAATGCGCAAAACGTGTAATACGCTTTCATCATCTCTCCGGAACCTGGATTCATGATAGCGGCATCCAATCCGTTCTGCATCGCCATGGTAAAGAAAGAAGCATTGATAAAATCCCGGTTCGGCAATCCAAAGGAAATATTGGACACTCCCAGACTTGTCCTTCCCTGATACCGTTCCTTAATACCTTTTAGGGAATCCAGCGTCACCTTCGCCGATTCCTTATCNGCACTNACGCTCATTGCCAGCGGATCAATGATGATATCCTTCTTCGCGATTCCATATTCCGCCGCTTTTTTGTAAATCTTATCAACAATCGCCAGCCGTCCTTCTGCCGTCTCGGGGATACCATCCTCATCGATCGTCAATGCTACCACAAGTCCGCCATATTTTCTGACCAGCGGAAATACCTCCCGCATTACTTCTTCCTTCCCATTGACAGAATTGACCATCGCCTTGCCGTTGTAGCGTCGGAGAGCCTGTTCCATCGCTTTACTATCTGTCGTATCAATCTGCAGCGGAAGGTCGGTTACCCCTTGCAGCTCCATGACAACCTCCGTCATCATGGCAGCCTCNTCGATCTCCGGAAGNCCNACATTGACNTCCANNACATCCGCCTTTTTCTCCTGCTGCGTCAGTCCTTCCTGTANNATATAATCCATATTGTGATCACGGAGCGCCTGTTTAAACTTGGATTTACCCGTCGGATTGATCCTCTCGCCGATGAGTATTGGTTTCCCTGAAAATTCCACCGCATGGGTATAAGAAGCAATCAGGGTATGTTCCTTCAACGTCAAAGGCAACGGCGTCATCTCCTTGACCGCAGCGATCATGCTGCTGATATGCTGCGGCGTCGTTCCGCAGCAGCCCCCAAGGATCCTGCCGCCCAGTCCGGCGATTCTGATCATCGCCTCTCTGAATTTATCCGGCGTCACATCATACACCGTCTTTCCATTCTCCGTTCTTGGAATACCGGCATTGGGATTGACGACTATGGGTACGGAAGCATATTCTGCCAGTTCCTCCACGATACCCATCATCTGTTCCGGTCCGAGGCTGCAATTGATTCCCAGCGCATCTACCCCAAGCCCCTCTGCCACAGCTACGACGGCTTTCGCATCAGCACCGGTCAAAAGCTTTCCTGACACATCATATGCAGTCGTCAAAAATACAGGAAGTTCACAGGTCTCCTTTGCAGCTAAGACTGCCGCCTTCGCCTCATAGATATCGTTCATGGTCTCAATCAATATCAGATCCACTCCGTAAGCTGCGCCAATGGCAATCGTCTTTCGAAAAAGATCTACAGCGTCTTCAAAATCCAGATCGCCAAGAGGTTTTAAAAGCTTTCCAAGCGGTCCGATATCCAGCGCAATATAATGTTCTTTCACAGTAGAACCGTCTGTTCCCCAGCTCGTTCCGGCTTCTGCCTCCGCTACTGCCTCCCTGGCATTATCTATCGCCCGTTCCACAATATTCTTCAGGGAATACTCCCCGTCATCCGAAAATTTCAGCGCATTGGCGCCAAAAGTATTAGTCTTTAGAATATTGCTGCCCGCCATGAGATAATCATAATGGATCTTTCTGATCTCGTCAGCATGGGTTATATTCCACGTCTCCGGGAGTTCGCCTGCTTTCAGTCCCGCTGCCTGAAGAAGCGTTCCACAGCCTCCGTCAAAAAATACGAAGCCTTCTTTCATTTTTTCCTGTATTGTTCTCATATTAATAACCTTGCCTTTCCACAATCTGTAAATTTAGGCCGCAGGCACAAATTTATGATTAAAAAATCTTTGATTTTTCAATCTAATCCTCCATGTCGCAGCTCTGCTGCGACTCAAATAGCGATGAAAAACGCCGCTAAAAAGCGAACACGTTCGCTTTTGCATTCTTCTCACACTAACCCTCGTCTCCCTGCTCCTCCAGACACTTTCTTAAAGCATCCGCTGCATCCATAATCTTATCGCGTTCACGGCTGTCAAGTGCCGTTTCAAACTCCCGCATGCATCGTTCTATAACCGTCCGCCTCTGCCCGGTGCTTTCTTCATAACAGCGTTCCCCGCGAAGAAGAAGCAGTTTATTCTCTTCCTGATCTCTGGGCGTTATCTTCAGATAAGAAAGTTCTTCCAGACGGTTCTTGATCTCCTCGTCCGTCATGGTGTTATATTTCCCTTTAATGATCTGTTTTTTCACTCTGCCTGTGGAAACCACCTTTACCTCCACCTCCAAGATGGAATTAATATCATAGGTATAGGTCACGTCCACGGATTCCTCGCCACGCGGTTTTTTCGGAATCCTGATATCCATTGCGCCAATCAGCAGATTATTTNCTGTCAGACGGCTTTCCCCCTNAAATATGTTGNCACGTATCNTCNCCTGATTATCNCGCAGAGTATAAAGCCGCTCCGTCCTGCTTGCCGGAATCACGGTATTGCGTTCAATAATCGGACAATAATGACCACTTTCAAAACTTCCGTCAGGCCGTTCCACCGAAACCTCCGTTCCTAGTGTAAATGCACAGACGTCAGTCAGAATGATCTCCTTTACGTCTTTATCCCGCGCCTTCATGGCCGCCTGGATCGCAGCGCCCAGCGCCACCGCTTCATCCGGCTGAACCGATGTATCTGGAAACTGTTTGAACAGCTTAACGATAAATTCTCTGATCAACGGCATCCTTGTAGCTCCACCCACCAGCACCACCTGATCAATATCCGTGATCTTGACATGGGCATCCGTGATGCTTCTCTGCAAAGGTTTTCTGATACGCTCTAAAAGGGTCTCACAAAGCTTCTCATACGCCTTTGCGGTAATGTTCATCTCCTTTGTTTCTCCGCCTACCTTACACTTCATTTTGGGATTCTTCTTTTCCCCAAGTTCTCTTTTACAGAGTTCTGCTGCCTTATGAATGGCAGTCAGTGTTTTTGCATCCAGCTTATCAATATCTATTTCATTCTTTCTGATAAACTCCTGCTCAATCACCTCCGTAAAATTCTCTCCGCCCAAATAATTATCTCCTGCTACCGCGCGCACTTCCAAAATCGTACCGTACAGTTCCAGAATCGATACGTCAAACGTACCGCCGCCCAGATCAAAGACCATAAAGCGGGTATTCTCTTTCTTATCATACAGTCCGTAAGTGATCGCCGCCGCCGTCGGTTCACTGATGATACGCTCCACCTTCAGCCCCGCCAGTTTCCCGGCAAGCTTCGTAGCTTTACGGCGTTCATCATCAAAGTAAGCCGGAACACTGATCACAGCTTCCGTCACCTTCTTTCCGAGATACTCCTCCGCATCCTCTTTCAGGCATCTTAAAACAAAGGCAGAAAGCTCCTCCGGCTTGAATCTGCGTCCACCCAGATCATATTCCTTCTTGCTTCCCATAAAACGTTTAAAGACATCCGCCATCCGCTCCGGATGAAGCATACCATATTCTTTTGCCGTCTCCCCCACCAGAATCTGTCCCTCTTCATCCACCGCCACCACGGATGGGGTCAGGTTCTTATGAAGCCTGTTCGGTATGATCACGGCTTTCTTATTTTTACAATAAGCGGCCAGACTGTTCGTCGTGCCAAGATCGATCCCTATAATCATGAATCCACCTCATTCTTTATTTATTTTATCTCCTCCTGTCGATCATAATCAGCAGCTGCTGCGCCAATGTATTATTGCCGCGGTAGCAGCACCGATTGGATTCCTGGCAGAGGATACGTGTCTTTTCCATATCTCCCTCCTGATATGCCAGCCGCGCCATGGCTTCTTTCATTTCCGTACAATCCTCTGCGTCGCACCAGTAACATATACAGCCCCGCTGCATTTTCTCCACATATGTATATGCCAGTTCTGTCCTGCCGGAATAAAACGCATACATAAAATAGTTATACAATTTCTGTCTTGCCCCGGTGGTCATCCTGTCGATCAGCTCCTCTATGGAATATTCCAGATCGGTACACTCCTTAAACGGCTTATCCAGATACCTGCGGTAGATCCCTGCATACTTTCTGGCATTTTTCATATCGCCCGCATAGTAATAAGCGATCATCATATTCTCCACCAGATCCTCTGCATCATCATAATCCCGCATTTTTTTCGTCATCTCATAAATCTTCTCATAATGTACGAGCGCAGTTTCATATTTCGCTATGTGAAAATAAATATCAGCCAGCTTGAACTTAAGATCGATCCTGTCTTCCAGCGGTTCCTCTTCCTTCTCCGCTTCCTCCTGTATCCATGCGGCTGTCCGGTCCAGATATTTTTCTACATACCGGCATGCCTCCCCGACGGTAGGATAAAGGCTCCAGATCTCGTAAATATCCTGAATACGGCTGGCCTCGTCGGAAAGCTTCTCACAATGCCTTTTCGTCACATCGATGCTTCCATACTCCTTCCTGATCCAGTTCAGCGCCTCCTTGATGTGTCCCTGCTGCGCTTCCACATATGCCAGGCTTTCCAGACATTTCTTATGTTCCTCCTCTTTGGTAAGCTCCTTAGCCAGCTTCTTCAGACAGCGGGTACCTTCTTCATAATCCCCTTTCCGCAGATAACATTGCATGATCCTTTCAATACAATATTTATTATTTTCTTTAAATCTTTGTTTCGTATGGATGCTCTTCAGATAACATTCGATCGCCTCATCAAACCGCCCCATTGTGCGAAGGATATCCGCTTTCAACCACCACACTCCGCTTTTTCCTTCCCCTTCAAAGCTCCTGTCGATATCCTCCAAAGCGGCCTCATACTCCCGCATATAATAATGGATCCTTGCTTTTCTCCAATAATTCCAAGGCACGATGCCATTCTCTTCATCCTGCTGCAGGAAGTATTCCAACGCTTTCTTAGCATATTCCGGCTGATATGCGCGCAAAAATTTACTCCGATAGATCGAGCCGATCCGCCAGTATTCCTTTTGCTTCTTAGGCGCGATCTCTACCGCCTTCTGAAAGTAAGCGATGGCTTCGTTATAATCTCCGGCGTTTTCTTTGATCTCACCAAGATAGATATACACCCATTCAAATGCCATATTCTTGTCTTCACATGCCTTCAGATAACGATATGCCTTTTTGTCATCTTTCTTATGGATATGGTATAACCGTCCAATATAATACATCTTGGAAATATCATCCGCAAGACGTTCTGATTCCAGAAGATACCGCAACGCAGCATCTCTGGTGGATTTCCCGCTGCGATACTCGTCCTCGTTCAGACGGTACCGGTTCATAAGCGCCTCGGCAATCATCTCCTTTGGCGCCTTTTCCTTCTTCATGCGCCGGATCACCTTCGCTGCGAAATCATCCGCAGCCTGCCATTCCTCCGGCGTTTTTACCAGTCCGTTCTTCGCTTCCATACGCAGCGCCATCAGTTGATAGCTTTCTACTCCCGCTTCATCCGCCTGCCTGAAGATATTTTCAGCATCTTTGTATTGACGATAAGCGATAAATACTCTGGCGGCGCGTTCATAGATCTCCGGATTGCCGTTATATAACCGCTTTGCCTGATAAAAGGTATCAATGACTTCCTGCGCCATGCGCAGTCCTTCATACGCTTCCTGCAGATAAAAATATGCCCAGTAAAAGTTCGGATCCAGCTCCTTTATCTTCTCACAGACAGCCGCCATGCTTTGATAATTCTTTGCCTCCCTATACAGCATCACCTTACTCATATAATGGTTGAGATTCTTCGGTTCCAGTTCTATGGCATGCTCCAGAGACTTTTCCGCCAGATCAAAATACTCCTTCCCTTCTTCTTCCTCTCTATGTAAAAAATAGAGATTACTCCAGGCGCTGCCCTCCATACGGCAGATATCTACCATCTGCTTTTCAGCGTCCTTTGGTTTCTCTTCTTCCAGACATTCCCGCCAGTTCTCCGTTTCCCGGATCACCGCTTGATATTCCTGATTCAGATAATGCATGGAAGCAGAAAGTTTATGCCACCATGCAGCATGCTGACAATACTCCGGATGCGCCGCGAAAAACGCCTGCCCATCCTTACTCCTTTCTGCCTGGATATAACTCCATCCCAGATCTTTTGCATCCTCCGATAACAGATGATCGGCGTCCTTTTCATATTCCTCAATGGCTTTGGGCAGCACCTCAGTCAGAAGCTTTGTCAGTTCCTCTGCGTTTCCGAGTCCTCTTGCCTTTGCCGCCAGCCTGCGCGCCTCCTTCCAATCCTCCTGATCCCTGCGGATCTGCGCCATTCCAAAAAGAGCTTCAAAACGGTAATATTCACCTGCAAATTGATCTTTTTTCAAGTATTTGTCAAAGATCTCCTCGGCTTCTCCGGACTGACCCAGTCTGTACAAGCCTGTTGCTCCTTGAATCTGTATTTCCTCACTATCCGGATATCGCCGAATCAGCTCCTGATACTGTTTCAGCGCCTCCTCATTTTTCCCTTCCTTCTGCCAGAGTNTTGCNCATTCAAGCNCCAGCCAGGGATGCCCTATCTTGTACAATTCAAGACGTTCCAGCTTTTCCCGCCTCTTTTTTAAATCATCTAACCCATGCTCCGCCACCTGATTGACATACTCATTATAATCCCATATAAAACCATCATAATCCGCGCCTTCCCCGCCTTCCAGCGCTTCAAACCAAAAATCCGAAGCCCCTTCCTTATCCTCAAGCTTCTTCACCATATGTTCCACAAAACCCATGGGAAGGTGTTCCTCAAACTCCCGCCTGTTTTCCCGGATCAGGAACGTATGATCCAGTATCTGCCAGATTGCGGCAGGGAGACGGAATTTCTTTGAAAGATTCTCAAACAGACACCATTTAACAGCTTCTCCCTCGTCAAGAGAATCGATCACAGGGTCCGCCAGAAGCGCCTCCCATTCCTTCGGATCGATCCTTCTTGGGATCGACGCATAGATCCGATCAAACTTGATCATAAAACGACCCACCGGACTATCTTCTTCCAGATCTGAACGGGATATGCTGTTTTTTTCATCCACCTCATCCGGCGTACCAGCATAGGCTACCGCCTCCTCATAAGCTGCCCTGAGACGTTTAAATCCTTCCGGATCATCTTCCGGGTTCACTGAAGTCAGAAGCTCATGGTAAGCATTTCTGATGGCTGTCAGATCCTTTGTCCGTTCCAGATGCAGGATAGCGAAACACTCTTTGATACGGATGTCCTGTTCTTTTTCCGAATGAGTATGCATAAATGATTTCCTCCAAGTTTATTCCTAACAGCTGCCCTACAAATATTAACTCCAATAGTTTCCACAAATTGCTGGTTTTATAGACGTTCTAATCCAATCACCGCCGTCACCGACTTCTCCGGTGCCATGATCAGCGTGTCCATTAAGGAGAGTCCGATATATCTTGCCGGCTGCAGTACCCCAAAAATTCCCTTCTGATTCTCCAGCACATAATCCCCGTATCCCGGACTGTATCGCGGATGCGTCTTATATCCTCCGGCTTCAGCGTCCTTACTAAGGTCATCATTTAACTTATCGCACAGACTATCCACTGCCGCTGCCCCGGCCGCCTGTAAGATAGCCGCTATCGCAAGATACGTAACCACTGGACTACGAAGCACGCGGTCATATTCCTGTCCGATGGTAGCAGCAAACAAAAAAACCCCCTTACAGCAGCAAAGATTCCCTGT
>WFLX010027353.1_pt1 | contig 18103 bp, 11 predicted proteins | sample 4967041 | NCBI WGS metagenome assembly WFLX01 (sample SAMN12857096, study PRJNA449069) | gut metagenome | isolation source: stool from male and female vole | host: Microtus ochrogaster | place: USA:Florida | collected 2017 | reverse complement strand
TAGAAACGTCCGGGATACACCTCCTCATATTCCACGAACTCGCCACGGTCAATGGCATCGCGGAAGGCTTCGGTGGAGAGGAAATGATAGTCCTGACCGTCGACTTCGGCCCCGCGTGGCGCACGGTTGGTGGCCGAGACGGAAAACTCCATCGCAACATTGCCGCGCTCCATCAGGCTGCGGATGATCGTTGACTTGCCGCTGCCGCTCGGCGCCGAGATGATGATTATCTTGCCATCCATAGCATCCTCCTCACATTACGTTGAGCACCTGTTCCTTGATCTGCTCAAGCTCATCCTTCATCTTCACCACGATACGCTGCATCTCGGCATGATTGCTCTTGGAGCCGAGTGTGTTGATCTCGCGGCCTATCTCCTGGGCGATGAAGCCGAGTTTCTTGCCCTGACCNGGAGGACAGGCCATAGTCTCCAGGAAGTAGCTCAGATGCTGGCTCAGCCGCTGCTTCTNCTCGTTGACATCGAGCTTCTCGATATAGAAGATCATCTCCTGCTCNAGNCGNCCGCGGTCATATTCGGCAACACTGATCTTGGCCAGGCCGTCGACAATGCGGCAGCGGATCTTCTCCACGCGCTCCATCTCATACGGCTCGACCGAGTCAAGCAGGCGGCCAATATTCTCGATACGGGCGGCAAAGAACTCCTCGAGCTTCTCACCCTCAACCCTGCGGTAGGCCAGCAGAGCGTCGGCAGCCTCGGCTGCCACGGCAAGGAGGGCCGACTTCTCTTCGTCGCCCAGCTCGGGAGCCGAATCGGTNTGGATCACGTCGGGGAAACGCATCAGCAGGGTGAACATATCGGCTGGCACAGGAAGGTCAAGGGCGGATGCCGCCTCCACGATCTGCTTCTTGTATTCATTCAAGGCCGCAATATTCAGCTTCACGCCATCGTCGGNCGTAGATNNCTCCCGGATTACGGTTACNTCNANCTTTCNGCGCTCCAGNCGCGACGNAATCANATTGCNCAGCTCAAGCTCCATCTCGCGGTAGAGCGAGGGAACGCGGAGCGAAATGTCCATCTGCTTGCTGTTGAGACTCTTTATTTCAACTATGATTTTGCGGCCGGCCAGCTCGATGGTAGCTTTGCCAAACCCGGTCATTGATAATAGCATACGATACCGAATATTTTCCACAAAGTTACAACTCTCCCGCCGAAAAAGTGTACTTTTGCGAATAATTTTTTATCAGCTCCATGGCAACCATCCTTAATATCGACACATCAACCACTGCCTGCTCGGCCGCCCTGACAGCCGACGGACTCGTCCTTGCACACTACGAAACTTTTGAGCCTCAGCAACATGCNGCCGTAATTTCGGATTATATCAAGGCCTGTCTNGACCATGCGGCCGAACATGAGATGAGACTTGACGCAGTGGCCGTCACTCTCGGGCCGGGCAGCTACACCGGCCTCCGCATAGGGCTTTCGGAAGCAAAGGGGCTGGCCTACGCTCTCGGCATACCTCTCATTGGGCTGTCGACTCTCGAGGTCATGGCCACCGGAGTGATGTTTGGCCATCCCGAGATTTTCGAGGATGAGGATGACAGCCGCGAGGTGCTTCTCGCNCCGATGATAGATGCCCGCCGCATGGAGGTGTTCACCGCCGTGTATACTCTCGGTCTTGAACCTGTCATGGAGCCGCAACCGCTTATCCTCACACCCGACAGCTACGCCGAAGCCCGCAACCGGGGCAAGCTCGTGATCTTCGGCGACGGAAGCGACAAGGCTCGGGATTTGCTGCCCGATGCTTTATGGATCGAAGGGGTGGTGCCTTTGGCCACGGAGATGCAAGCTCTTTCTGACCGCGCATGGGCGCGCCGCGAGTTTGTCGACACCGCCTATGCCACTCCCATGTATCTGAAAGAGTTTCAGGCCTCGACGCCTAAGAATCCGCTGAAAGGGCTTTGAGGTCGGCAACAAGCAACGAGGCAGCGGTAGCGGCAGCAGGCCGCGTACCGAGCCGCCGGCGCATATCGGTATAGCCTTTGAGCTGACGATCGCGCCCGTTGCCGTCGGAAAGGATAGACCTGAGCTCGGCATCGACCAGATCGGGGGTACATCTGTACATGAGCATCTCGGGGATCACCTCGCGACCGGCTATAAGATTGGGCAGACTGACCCACGGCACACGGATGAGCGGGCGAAACAGTTTGTAGAGTATCTTCGATCCGCCTGATCGGTAGAGCACTACCTGGGGGGTGCCGCAAAGCGCACATTCGAGGGTGGCCGTGCCCGAGGTCACGAGGGCAGCCCGGGCGCTTTTCATCACTTCGAGAGTCGACCCATCGGCTAGCTCAATCCCCTCCCCTCCATACTTATCGTAAAGCTCGCGATCCAAAGCCGGAGCAACGGCTATGACTGCCCGCATCCCGGGATGCCTCCGCGCAACCTCGGCCATGATCGGAAGATTACATCTGAGTTCCCCCTCGCGGCTTCCGGGCACAAGGGCAAGGATGGGCCGCGGATCGCCTGAAGGATTAGGCAGATCGCGGGCCGCGGCTATGCGGCGGTCAACCTCCTCCACCGAGGGATTGCCTACATAGTCAACCTTATATCCACGTCTGCCAAACCACTCCTCCTCAAAGGGCAGGATGGAAAACACGCGCCTCACCGTGCGTCGGATAGCTTTCAATCGCCAGCTCTTCCAGGCCCACAGCTTGGGCGAGATATAGTAGTAGACCGGAATCCCTCGCTCCGAGGCGTATGCCGCCAGTCGCAGGTTGAAGCTCGGATAGTCGACGAGGATAAGCGCGTCGGGTGCAAACGCATCGATGGCCTCGCGGGCNCTCCTNAGATTGCGCCCGACNTCNGGCAGATGGCGGATAACCTCGCTGAATCCCATGTAGGCCATGTCGCGGTAGTGGATCACGGGAGCCACTCCCCCTGCCGCCGCACTCATGCAGTCGCCCCCTAAGAAAGCGAAGGCAGCTTCGGGATCAGCCTTAGCGATCGCCGCCATCAGCTCGCCCGCGTGAAGGTCGCCGCTGGCCTCTCCTGCCGAGACGAAATATCTCATTCCGCAGACTCGCCGGCACCCTCCTCCTCCAGATTGTCATAGCGCTGGAAAAGGAAGTCATTATAGGGGAATCGGGCCACATGGATCTCTTTGGCGCGCTCGTAGATCTTCATCTTGAGCTCGTCGATATTGAGTTGGTTGCGGGCCGAGATAAACACCGCATTGTCGCCGAGCTTGTTCATCCATGTAGCTTTCAGATCGTCGAGCGACAGATTGGCCCGGGTGGCAGGCGTCNGATCGTCGGCATCCTTCGGGGTATAGGTNAAGGCNTCGATCTTGTTAAACACCATGATGACCGGCTTTGAAGCGGAGTCGCACACCTCGGCCAGAGTACGNTTGACCACCTCTATCTGCTCCTCGAAGTTGGGATGCGAGATATCGACGACATGGAGCAGAAGGTCGGCGTCGCGCACCTCGTCGAGAGTCGACTTGAAGGAGTCGACAAGGTGAGTGGGCAGCTTTCGGATGAAGCCNACNGTGTCGGTGAGCAGGAAGGGCAGATTCTCGATGATGACCTTGCGAACGGTGGTGTCGAGCGTGGCAAACAGCTTGTTTTCGGCAAACACGTCGCTCTTGCTCAGCAGGTTCATAAGCGTAGACTTGCCCACGTTGGTATAGCCCACGAGAGCCACACGGGTGAGCTTGCCGCGGTTCTTGCGCTGGAGCGACTTCTGGCGATCGATATTGCGGAGCTCCTCCTTCAGTCGTGAGATCTTGTCAAGGATTATACGGCGGTCGGTCTCGATCTGCGTCTCACCGGGGCCGCGCATACCGATACCGCCCCGCTGGCGTTCAAGGTGGGTCCACATTCGGGTGAGCCGGGGCAAGAGATACTGATATTGTGCCAGCTCGACCTGAGTCTTGGCGTTTGCCGTGCGGGCNCGCTTGGCAAAGATGTCGAGGATAAGGCTCGTGCGGTCGAGGATCTTCACCTTCAGCTCGCGCTCAATGTTGGCCACCTGCTTCGATGACAGATCGTCGTCGAAAATGGCCATAGAGATGTCATTGTCCTCGATATANGNGCGNATCTCTTCGAGCTTNCCTGTNCCNACGTATGTGCGGGCGTTGGGACCTCCTACACGCTGCGTGAAGCGGGCGGCCACGATNGCTCCGGCAGTGTCGGCGAGGAATTCGAGTTCATCGAGATATTCGTTAACCTTGACCTCATTCTGCTCGGGGGTGATGAGGCCGACAAGGACAGCGCGCTCCGGTTCGGCGTCGATCGGAGCGGCTATCGGGTTGATATTGAGATGGTCGTTAGTCATTGAGAGTTGAATAATCGCGCGAATAGCGCAGCATCTGCGAGGGATAGTCCTCGGTGTAATCTATCTTGATGTCGGTGATGCGTCCTTCGGAGTCGGTGACAGGAGTATAGACCGGATTGACAAAGCCCTTGTAGGGGGCGATGTCGAGATGAGAGTAGCGTTCGAGCACCTGGCGGTGTAGCTCCGGATCGACACGCACACCNTATTTTTCCACGAGGTCGCGTCCGGCGGNATAGTCGCCTTCCGAGCGTATGCGCTGCACCTCGGCCAGGAGCTGACCGAAGAGGCCGCGCAATGCCTCGTAGTCATTGATTTTAACGTAAGTCTTACCGTCAGTGTTCACCAGTTCGACCACCTTGTCGGGCGNGCCCTTTTCGAGCACCCACTCGGCAATGAGCTTGCGGTTGCGCATGTGGGCCTCCTCCACATCCTTGCCCGGCTCTATGCGCATCAGCTGAGTCATCAGGCCGTTGAGCAGATATTTGTAATATGATGCCTTGTAGGCTTCAGGGCTGTCGAGCAGACCCAGCTCCACGAGCTTCGGATCGGCCAGATAGTAGAGGGCAAAAAGGTCGGCTCGGGCCTCCTCCAGAGTGGAGCCGTGGGCCTTCAGTGCGTCGGGGTCAACGCCGGGCAGCAGCCGTCCCGAGCCGTGGCCCAGACACTCGTGGAGATCGGTGTGCAGATTGTCGGTCACGAACAGATATTTATCAAGCAGATCGCGGGTGTAGGCGTCGGGCACAAACTCTTCGTTGAAGCCGTTGCCGTGGCTCGCCTCATCGTAGGCGCGGGTAATGTTTTCGATCGTGACCGACTTCGAGCCGTGGGCGGCGCGGATCCAGTTGGCGTTGGGAAGGTTTATGCCTATCGGGGTGGCCGGATAGGAGTCGCCCGCGAGGATAGCGGCAGTTATCACCTTNGCGCTCACTCCCTTCACCTTATCNTTCTTGAAGCGGGGATCGACGGGCGAATGATCTTCAAACCATTGTGCCTCGGCCGAGATGGTCTCGGTGCGTCCCGATGCCTCCAGATCCTTGAAGTTAACGATCGATTCGTAGGCTCCCGTCATGCCGAGCGGGTCGCCGTAGCTCTCGATAAAGCCGTTGATGAAGTCTACTCGCGAGTCGGTATCGTCGACCCACAGGATCGAATACTCGTCAAAATCGGCCAGATTGCCGGTGGTGTAAAACTCGATCAGCTTATCGATAACCTTGCGCTGGGCCGGGGTGTCGGCATAGTCGGCGGCGGCGCGCAGATTGTCAACGATCCTGCTGATGGCCGGCGAGTAAAGACCGCCGAGACGGTAGATCTGCTCGGTCACCTTTCCGGTGGCCGGATCNCGCACCACTCGGGTGTTCAGTCCGTAGCTGATCGGGTTGGCAACAGTAGTGTCCTTGACCGAAGCGTAGTAATCCTCCACCTCGGCCTGAGTGAGACCCGGCCCGTAGAGATTGTTGGCCGATGTGGCGATGAGGTCGGCTCCCTCGGCCTGATTGACGCGCTTGGCCATCACCTCGGGGTTGAAGATCACCTCAAGGAGCTCTTCAGTGTCCCCTGATTTCTCTGACAGCTGCTCAGTCAGCCACTCGCGCGAGAAGCCAGGGGTGAATTTGTCCATCGAATAATGGTGGTGGATGCCGTTGCCAAACCACACCTGCTTCATATAGGTCTCGAAAGCCTTCCAGTCGGCGCCCGAGCGGTCGGTCGACTCAGCCGTGTAGACCCCTTCCAGCAGCCTGCGGATAGGCAGATTGTAGATATTGTTCTGATCCCAAAGGATGTCGCGCCCCGCAATTGCGGCCTCGGTGAGATAATAGATCAGCATCTTCTGGCGCAGCGGCAGAGTCTCGAAGCCGGGCACCTGATAGCGGAGCACCTCGATGTCGGCAAAGCGGTCGACAGTGTAATCGAACGGCGCCGGAGCCGACGACAGTATATCGGGTCTGGGATTGGCAGCAGTCATATTCATAGGAGTGTAAGCGGCAGCGGCTATCACCGCGCCCGTTATGATAGTTTTCAGATCAATCATAGCGCAAAGAGCGAATTGGTTATCGACTGCAAAGATAATCAATTATTTCTTAATGACAGACCTTAAAGTCGTTTATGTTCTTAGAAGCGAAGCTGCAAGCTGATGAGGATGCTTCGGGGGCGGAGACGGAAATAGTGGTCGGAGCGGCTCAGGGTGCCGTAGGTGGCGTAGGAGTAGATCCTTTTGTTGAGCAGGTTGGAGGCGGTGAGCGACAGCCTTGTCCTGCTCCTCAGCTGCCACACGGCCGAGGCATCGAGCAGCACGAGATTGGCGGTGTTGCCCTCGGGGAAGCGAGTGTGGTAGTATTCGCCCCCTGCGGTAAAGTGCACCCTATCTGTAGGAATGATGGTGGCGAAGATCGAGCTCCGGGCGCTCAGGGTTCCGAGAGATTTCAGCTCGCTCCGGGTTCTCTGATAATCCAGACTACCCTCGAAGTTGAGCGAGAGCCATCGGGTTATGCTGCCTTTGAAATATGGCTTCACCCCCGCAGTGAGCTGTCGGTAAGGGATCGGGAGATTATCGCGCATCGACTGGGCTGACGAGTGTGATGCGTTAGCATCTACGCCGGCCACCATCCTGCTGTGGCCCAACCCTTTGCTCACTCCGCCGCGGAGTCTCCACGAATCGCTGTGCCAAAGCCTGTCGGCAAAGGATGAGATGATGAAGTCGNCTACAAAAAGCTGATTGGCCATGATTGCGCTCCTCTGATAGCTGTAGGAGGCCGAGAGATTGGCAAAGAGCGCCTTCATCGGATTGCGGTAGCTGTAGGAGAGCGAGGCCGACACATTGTGGTTTCTCCGGTCGGGATTGGAGGCTATGAGCAGATTGCGGTAGTCGGTCAGCACCGGAACGTCGATGTTGAGATATGGCTCCGGAGATGCAAGGCGATAGGCCAACGAGCCCGACAGCTCCGACTTCGATGTCAGCTGCCGCCACACTCCGAGGCGGGGCGCCAAGTCGAGGTAGTGGTGCATCCCTCCCACCGAATAGCTGAGCCACTTCACGGGCATCGAGAGTGACAGCCGCCAGCCGTTGCGCCGGTAGTCGACNTGNGGCGAGGCCGATAGNTTGANNAGCAGCGCATTATGGATGCCGNTGTTGTCAAACTCTCCGAGGCCTGCCAGGGTACTGTTCATCCGGTGATAGTTTAGGCCAAGGGCCGCCGTGAGATAATATTTCCAGAAGCGCGTGAGACGGCCGAGGCGCGTTTCGGTGGTGCTTCGGAAGTCGGTTGTGCCCACGCTCTGGCGCGCATCCTCTCCGCCGGAGACGAGCAGACGGTCGGGCCGGTGCTCAAAACTGTTGCGCGAGATGAGGGTAAACAGCCGGCGCTCGTTGCGCTTAACAAGCCTNAGATCGTTGGTGGCGGCGAAGNTCTTCCGCTCCACCCTCTGCGCAAGGTCAAACGTGCCAGTGATNGCCGAATGAGAGCTGCGCCANACNCCTGAGAGCGTGAGCTTGTCTTTCAGATAATAACCGCGCTTGTTGGTGACGCTGTTGAGCTGCGCCGAAAGGTCGTGGCTCCGGGTGCGCTGTGCATTGCGCTGCACAAAGGTCGGGATCAGGTCAGTGAGATAGTCGGTGGTCACTCCTGAGCTGTAGTCGAGGCGGTCGGCCATATAGTTGAGTTTCAGCCGCATCGAGCTTTCGCCTGCATTCCAGGCCGTGATTGCGCTGCCGAGCCACGACAGATTGTCGCGGGTGCGCTTCTCGGCAAGCGGCGCNCCGATAATGTCGGCCCGGATATATTCCGGCCAAAGGTTCGGCTGGTAGTCGCCCGAAAAACTCTCGTCGGTCTCATGGTCACGGATCTCACCGGCAGGGTTCCAACCAGTGTTGTCGGCCTTGACAGTGAACATATTCTGCACCTTCGGAGACATGCGCATGGAGTAGAGCGAGCCGTCGAAGAGCAGCGGCTGCACTCCCGTGGCAGCCTGAGCCACACCTACCCATCGGCTCCGGGCATCCTCCTTCAGCTTGAGGTTGATNCCGGCCTCCTCCGGAAACTCGATCCCTTCGAGCGCTTTTATCGGCTGATGGTTTTCGAGCACTTCGACCGACTTCACGTCCTTGTGAGATATATTGTTGGTTGCCAGTCCATACTGACCTCCGAGAAAGTCGTTNCCGTCGATATAGAATTTGCTTATCGGCTTNCCTTGATACTCAATCTCTCCNTCGGGCTNCACCTTGATACCAGGCANACGCTTTATGACATCGATNATGGCATTGTCGGTTGCGTTGGCATAGCGTGAGACATTGAACACCAGCGTGTCGCCTCGGGCGTAGATGTCGGGGGCCTGCACAATCACATCCCTGAGCTGCGTGGGTTTCTGCCTCAGTAGCACCCGGCTCAGATCGGCCGAAGCGGAGAGGGTGAGCGCTTCATAGCCCATGCTGCGGAACGAAATTGAATCTGCCTCCGACTTCATTGACAGCACAAAGCGTCCGTCGGGGTCGGTTGAGGCAAAGGCTCCCCCGCCCTTCACTATCACNCCTGCCACAGGCTCGCCCGTGGCTGCGTCTATCACCGCTCCCCGGACGATGCCCGGAGCCGCTGCCAGCGAGGCCGGCAGCAGCGCGAGCACGACGCAGATTATGAAAAAGCTGTAGCGCGTCATCGTTTCCAGTCAAGTTCAAGATAGCCGAAGGGAAGCTCCAGGGGGTCGTAGGAGTCGAGCACAAGGTTGCCGGCCCCGTCGGTCACGGTTACATGCCCTCCGGTTGTGGCTTCATAGTAGCCGAACGGATTGACGTCGTAGCGGTGCTTGGTGTCGTAGAAGTCGCTGCGCTTCACGTTGTTGTAAGGCACCTTGTAAATCGTTATAGGGCGGTCAGCCTCCGACTTGATTCCGATACACTCAAATGTGTAATCTCCCTTTGCATCGGTAGCTTTCATTATCAGTCCGGGCAATCCGTGGAGTTTCCACGGCCCNTCGGAAACCGGGATATCCTCGGTGTAGAGCACCGTCCACTCCCTGCCGCGGAAATTGCATCTTGCACCCATGCACTCATAGCCCAGCACGGTGGCCGTNGTGTCGNTAAGCTCCCATTCAAGAGCGGGCATNTCCTCCTCGTAGCGCATCCAGTCCATGCACACCTTCTCCGTGTGGGTAAGTCTTCCGGCGGGAAAGTTCTTGAATATAATCATTGGGTCGCCGTTGCTCAGCTTCCCCTCCATTGCGGCAGCGGAAATCTGCTCCGGGCTCGAGCTGAGGAGAAGCGAGTCGACGGTGAGATTCTTGAAGCTCGCGAATTTCGACAGACCGGCAGGGCCGATCTGCAGCAGCATATTGTCGGTCGTCATGTTGTCGGCGCGCGTTTCGGTGGTGTCGTAGCAGCAGCTGTAGCTGTAGACAAACTCCATAGTCCCGGTGGCCAGCGTTTCCGTTTCGGGCACCGAGTTCTGGATGATGCTGAGCTTGCGGCGAGTGGCTTTGCCCGACGCCGAGGCGGCCATTATCAGACCAATTACAAGGATGATGATCGGTTTTTTCATATCAATCAAGTGTTGGATTAGTTTCACGGCGCAAAGTTACCCCGCCCTCTCCGCCCGGGCCGAAAATAATCATTACTCAAACATTAGGGAATTATTACTGAATTATTACTCCCTGCCAAATAGCCCGGCGCAGAGGAGCGCGGGGCCGTAGGATTTTTGTAACTTCGCGACATGGAACACCGCATCAAGTCGCTCTACATCATCACCATCATCGCCATTCTCTCATTTCTGGCCATGCAGGCCTACTGGCTCTTCTCCCGCTATGAGTTTGCCCTGCGCGACTACGAGCAGGAGCTTGCCGCGAGAATCATAAGCTGTGTCGACGACTACAACACTATCCGCAGCAAGAGCTCCGACCCGCGCCCCGACTCGGTGCCACGCCCATCTTACGACGAAATTACCCTCCCCACCTTCGGCCTCTCTCTGCACTACGGCGACACNGTCACAACCACCCGCACGGCCAAAATCTACACCTACCGCACCTCGGCCTACGACATTCTCGGCCTCGACCCGTCGACACCCCTCACTGAGGAATTGAAAGACAAGGCTCTGGCGCTCGCCGACTATCAGAAGATGGANCCCGTCGACTCGGCCATCTACGACGCCTCGGGAGCCAAAGACGAGAACATGGCCTGGGCTGCCACCCAAAACGTGCGGATAGAGCGTGAATGTCGCTTCACCATAGAGGGGATCGATTCCGTTCTGCGTAAGTCGGGGGTCGATGCAAGCACCACACTCGTCAGAGCCGACAGCATGATGTGGGACAACATCGTAACCTATCATGTCTCATCATTCGCCCCACGGATCTCGCTCATCATCCCCTATTCCCAGCTTNAGGGTAAAAGCGTGGAGATAGTGAGCGCCATAAGCCCGTTCAGCGTCCTGCCCGGCATGACACGCACCCTCGTCATCTCGGTCATCCTGTCGGCCCTGCTCATCCTCTGCCTGCTGCTGCAATTCTCAACAGTGCTGCGGCTCTCGCGGCTCGACCGGATGCGCACCGGATTCATCACCACCATGATCCATGAGCTCAAGCGCCCCATCTCGACCCTCAAGATGTGTGTGTCGGGTCTCGACAACGAGCGCATGATGGCGCAGCCAGGAGTGAGGCATGAGCTCCGCGCCGAGACACGCCTCGCCCTCGACAATCTCTCAGCCTACTTCTCCAAGCTGCGCGACATAACTTTCAACGACGTAGAGCAGATTCCGCTCAACATCCGGAGCATCAACCTGCGCCCGATAGTCGATGCTGCGGCAGCCTCGGCAGCCATCCCTCCCGGCAAGAGCGTGACCTTCCGCAACGGCATAGATCCCGCCATAGAGCTGATGGCCGACCGCACCCATTTGGCCAACATCCTCAGCAACCTGATCGAGAACGCCATAAAATATTCCGGACCCGCAGTAGAGATCACCGCCTCGGCCACCGAGACCGACGGCAACGTGAACCTCATCATCGCCGACAACGGCAACGGAATATCCCCGGCCGACCTGCGCCACATCTTCAAGCGCTTCTACCGGGGCAGAGCTGCTGCCGGGGANCAACCCGGGATGGGGCTCGGGCTGNCCTACGTCCGCCTCCTCGTGCAGGCCCACGGCGGTCAGATAGCCGTGGACAGCACCGAAGGCACAGGCACCCGTTTCACAATAACCCTGCCGCAATGAAACGCCCGGTAAGAATCCTCCTTGTCGACGACGACCACAAGACCTCTGCCCTGCTGCGCCGATTCATCGAAGCGGAGGGCTACACAGTNGACTATGCCCCCGACGGCAACGCCGGGCTGGAGATGTATCGCCTGACNCGCCCCGACCTCATCCTGCTCGACATCAACATGCCCGGACTCGACGGCTTCGAGATGGCCCGCATAATCCGTCGCACCGACAGGCGCGTCATAATCTTCTTCCTCACCGACCGCACCGACAAGGTTGACCGACTCCACGGATTCTCGCTCAAAGGCAACGACTACATCCCCAAACCTTTCTATCCCGAGGAGCTCATTGCCCGCATCAACGAGCGGTTTGACAGCCTCATTGCCGACGACGACACCGAATACCGCCTGGCCGACACCATCTTCCGCCCCAACCTNTCAACCATCACCCACGCCGGNCAGACACATTCGCTCTCCGTGAGGCAGACCGAGATTCTGCAGCTCCTTGCCGAAAACTTNGGGCGCCCGGTGGAACGCGACGTGATCCTCAANCGCATCTGGGGCGACGCAAGCTACTCCAACTCTCTGGCCCTCAACGTGCAGATCACCTACATCCGCCGCCTCCTCACCGANCCGGCCCTCGCCATCACCTCAATCAAGAAAAAAGGCTACCTCCTCTCTGTCAGAGAGCCCTGATTTGTCGGAATTATTGCTTATCTTTGTGTGGCTTTTCAGCCCCCACGAGGTATAATCACAATTTCAACTATACAATATCATGAACACCAAACTGATAGGGAGTCTGCGCTCTGCGGGAATGGCTCTTGCGGTTGCTCTGGGTGGCGCCGCTGCTCTGCCTGCTATGGCCGCTCCCCTTCCGCTTCATGCCGCGGCCGCTCCGACCGGACGGGTCATCAACCCAACCACAGCTGAGGTAGCCCTGCCCGGCGGCGAAACTCTGACTATCGACTTCTACGGCGACAATATTTTCCGCCTTTTCTGCGACCCCAAGGGGGGCATAGTGCGTAATCCCGAGGCAACCCCTCCGGCCGACATCCTCGTGCCCACGGCCCGCCGCACCCTGACCGCCCCTGTAGCGCTGACCAAGGAGGGCGACAACATTGTGGTGGCGTCGCCCTCGGTGAGCGTAATCATCAGCGCGTCAGGAATGATAAGCGTCCGGGACAAGGATGGCAACATGATCGTTGAGCAGACCGAGCCCCTCGCCTTTGCCGACGAATCGACCACCCTTGGCCTCAAAGAGGGTGCCGACGAATGGTATTACGGCGGCGGAGTGCAGAACGGACGGTTCAGCCACCGCGGACGTGCCATCGACATCGTCAACCAGAACTCATGGACCGACGGCGGTGTGTGCTCGCCCGCTCCTTTCTACTGGTCGACCGGAGGCTACGGCATCATGTTCCACACCTTTGCCCCGGGCCGCTACGACTTCGGNGCNGCCAAGCCCGGCACGGTTGAGCTCACCCACGCCACTCCGTATCTCGATATGTTCGTGATGGTGAGCCCCACCCCGGTAGGCCTGCTTAACGACTTCTATCAGCTCACGGGCAACCCGGTTCTGCTGCCNAANTTCGGCTTCTANCAGGGCCATCTCAATGCCTACAACCGCGACTACTGGACCCCCGACACGGCCAACACCGGGCGCGGAGTGGTGTTTGAGGACGGTGTGCGCTACATCGAGAGCCAGAAGAACAACGGCGGCATACGCGAGAGCCTCAACGGCGAGCTGCCCGGCAACTATCAGTTCTCGGCCCGCGCGGTGGTAGACCGCTACGCCAATGCCGACATGCCGCTCGGATGGGTGCTCCCCAACGACGGCTACGGCGCAGGCTACGGCCAGACCGGATCGCTCGAAGGCAATGTCGAGAACCTGCGTCAGTTTGGCGACTATGCCCGCTCCAAGGGCGTGGAGATAGGCCTGTGGACACAGAGCGACCTTCACCCGAAAGAGGGGATCGAGCCGCTGCTGCAGCGCGACATCGTGCGCGAGGTGCGCGACGCCGGAGTGCGTGTGCTCAAGACCGACGTGGCCTGGGTGGGCTACGGCTACTCCTTCGGCCTCAACGGCGTGGCCGATGTGGGCGAGATCATGCCCTACTACGGCTCGGATGCCCGCCCCTTCATCATTTCGCTCGACGGCTGGGCCGGCACGCAGCGCTATGCCGGAATATGGACCGGCGACCAGACCGGCGGCGAGTGGGAATATATCCGCTTCCACATCCCCACCTACATCGGGTCGGGACTGGCCGGTAACCCCAACATTTCGTCGGACATGGACGGCATCTTCGGCGGCAAGCAGCCGGTGGTGAACACCCGCGACTTCCAGTGGAAGACATTCACGCCGATGCAGCTCAACATGGACGGCTGGGGATCTAACGAGAAGTATCCGCAGGCCATGGGCGAGCCCTATACCTCGATGAACCGCCACTATCTCAAGCTCAAGAGCGAGCTGATGCCCTATGCCTACACCTACGCCCGCGAGGCCGTCGACGGCAAGCCGCTCATCCGCGCCATGATGATAGACTATCCCAACCCCTACACCTACTCGGCAACCACCCGCTATCAGTATATGTTCGGCCCCGATCTGCTTATAGCACCGATCTATCAGGCCACGGCAGCCGACGACGAGGGCAACGACATCCGCAACGGCATCTATCTGCCCGATGGGGTGTGGATCGACTATTTCAACGGCGACACCTACGAGGGAGGAAAGGTGATCAACAGCTTCCCGGCTCCGGTGTGGAAGCTGCCGGTGTTCGTGCGTCAGGGGGCAATCATCCCCATGGTCAACCCCAACAACAATGTAGGCGANATCAACAGCGCCAACCGCATNTACGAGCTCTATCCGGCTCCCGGCCTCTCGGAGATGACCGAGTATGACGACGACGGCACCACCGAAGCCTATATGCGCGGCGAGTCGACCTCGACCTCCATAGCCATGAATCTCAACCCCAAGGGCGAGCTCTCAGTCACCATCAGTCCCACGACGGGCAGCTNCAAGGGCTTCAACCCCGACAAGGCTACCGAGCTCCGCATCAACGCCACGGCAGCCCCCAAGAGCGTCACCGCCACCGTGGGCAACCGCCGCGTGAAGCTCACCAAGGCCACGAGCCTCGAGCAATTCAACGCTTCGACCGACTGCTACTTCTACGACCCCGCTCCGGAGCTTAACCGCTTCGCCACCCCCGNCAGCGCGTTTGCCGACGTGAAGATGACCAAGAACCCGCAGATTCTGGTCAAGATTGCCGCTACCGACGTTGCCGCCAACGCTGTGGAGGTAAAGGTGNCAGGCTACAGCTATGAGGTGAAGAACCATCTGCTCGCCAAGACCGGCGCCCTGACCGCTCCNGCNNAGGCCGAACCCACCGTGGGCCCCTACTCCATCACTCCGCGCTGGCAGCCTCTGGCCGATGCCGACTACTATGAAGTGGACTTCGACGGGATGCTCTACTCCACCATCGCCGCCGACAGCCTCTTCATCGACGATCTCGCTCCCGAGACCGACTACCTCTTCAAGGTGCGCGCCGTCAACGCCGACGGAGCCTCGCCCTGGACCGAGATAGCCCTGCGCACCCTCGACAATCCGCTGCAATATGCCATCCACGGCATCCGCGGACGCTCCACCGCCAAGGATCAGGAGGGCTTCGAGATGTGGCACCTCTTCGACTTTGCCGAGCTCGGCGACGTCTACCACTCCAAGTATCGCGAAAACGCCATCCCGAGCTCCATTACCGTAGACCTCGTGAGCGTCAACACCCTCGACAAGATGGAATATCTGCCGCGCGACAATGCCGGAAACGGCACCATCCTTGCCGGATCGGTTCAGACCTCGATGGACGGCAACAACTGGACCGAGGCCGTGCCCTTCGAGTGGGCCCGCGACCGCTCGGCCAAGCTGTTTGAGTTTGCCGACAAGCCCACCGCCCGCTACATCAAGCTCAACGTTGACAAGGGCGTAGGCAACTATGTCAGTGGACGCGAGCTCTATGTGTTCCGCACTCCCGGCTCGGAGTTCTACTATCAGGGCGACATCAACAAAGACGGCAAGATCGACGACAACGACTTCACATCTTACATGAACTACACCGGACTGCGCCGTGGCGACGGTGACTTTGACTATGTTGCCATAGGCGACGTGAACGGCAACGGCCTCATCGACGCCTACGACATTTCGCTCGTGGCAACGGAGCTCGACGGCGGCATACAGATCCCCGACAGCGTGATAGCCGCTCCNGAAGGTAGCCTGAGCTTCGCCCTGTCCGACCGCAAGCCTGTAGCCGCGGGCACGGAGATAACCGTGACCGTCACCGGCAAGGATCTGGCCAACATCAACGCCCTGAGCTTTGCCCTGCCCTACAACGCCACCGACTGGGAATATGCCGGAATCGAAGCCCCGGGCATGAAGGAGATGACCAATCTCACCTACGACCGTCTGCACACCTCGGGCGACAAGGTGCTCTATCCCACCTTTGTCAACCGCGGAACCAAGCCGCTCCTCTCCGGCTCCGACACACTCCTGACAATCCGCTTCAAGGCCAAGCGCCGCGCTGCGTTCAGCCTCGACCCGGATTCGGTGATCCTCGTAGGTCCCGACGGACGCACCATCTGATCGCCTTCACGCGACAATCTACCGCCACTTCATCTCCGGCGGGGCTCCGAGCCCAACACCTCGGCAGTCCCGCCGGAACTGTTTCCACCCCATTTTTTCCATCATTTCCATTAAATTCGTTATCTTTGCCGCAAGATTTCAGTCATGACCCCTTGCCGCGCAACATTCATAGCCCTGCTACTGCTCATGCTCGCCGCCTGNTCCCGGGCTCCGGTCGATGAGCGGCTGCGTCATATTGCCGAGATTCAGGACACTAATGGGTATGCAGGACGGCTCCTGATGGAGATCGACCCCGGGGAGTTGAGCGAGGCCGACCGCCACTATTACGATTATCTCAATCTAAGGAACAAGAAGCAGATCCCATCCTACAACCGCGACGGATCTCTGCTCTTCTGGGATCCCGACAGCCTCATCCCCACCTTGCTCGACTGGTATCGCTCACGCGACAAGGAGCTCTACCGCGAAATAAACAGTCTGGCCGGCGAGGTCTACTACCACTCGGGCGATCTGCCCACCTCCCTCGACTATTTCCACGCCTCCCTCGACCTCCTGCCCGACGATCCATCGACGCTGCCCGAGCGCGCATCGCTGCTGAGCCAGATGGGACGCCTGCTCAATTCAATGGCACTATCAGCCGAGGCACGGCAGTATCTGGCCAACGCCCTGCAGATCAACCGCGAGCTGGCCGACACGGCCTCGCTCATCAACAATCTCACCTCGCTCGGAGCCACTTATCTAAGGGAGCGCGACTACACCACAGCTGCCAAGATCTTCGGCGAAGCCTACGGGCTCACGGCCAACGGCCAGGAAGCCGACATAGCCCGGACCCGGATGTATATAGCCGCCGCAAAGGCCGGCATGGGTCAGATCGACTCAGCCATCATCTATATCCGCAGTACACCCGACAAGGTCTTTACCGCTCTGCGACCTACCGCCCTGACCCACGCCGCCGACATCTATCTCAAAGCCGACATGCCCGACAGCGCCTACCGCTATGCTCGGATGCTGGCCGAGTATGTCTCTCCCCCGCTCCGCGCCGAGGCCTACAGGCTGCTGCTATCGCCCAAGCTGCGCCGCTTCTCTCATCCCGACTCGCTCGAACTCTATTTTCTGGGGCACCACGATATCCTCGAATCGCTCCACGATGAAAACGAGACCCAGCTCGCCATAACCCGCCAGCTGTTTTACGACTACAGGATCCACGACCGCAAGCGCGAGGAGGCCGAGAACGCCAACGCCACCCTGCGCCTCTACATCTTCGGCGCCCTCTTTGTCATCGTGGTGCTCGGGCTCGTGATCCTCTACTTCAAAAATCGCAACCAGGCCCACATCATCCAGCTCCACGAAGCTCTCGAGAACGTCAAGGAGCTCCGGGCGCGCCTCGCCGCTCCGCAGCAGGCAGCNCANCCCGACCCTCCGGCCATGCCGCAGCCCACACGCGCAAGCACCGAAGAGGAGCTGCGCCGTCAGCTCCGNACCGAGCTGATAGAGATAACCGGCTCCACTACCGATCTCACGCCGGTGCCACAGTCCATCATGCAATCGGATCCCTACAGACAGGTGTGCGCCCTCATCGACGCAGGGAGCCAGATCACCCCCCAGCTCCTCAGGGAACTGGAGCAGACCGTNCTNGAGAGCTCTCCTAAATTCAGGATCCACCTCAACCTGCTCACCGAGGGGCGCCTCACCTCNGCCGACTTCCACACNGCCCTGCTCATCAAGTGCGGAATCAAGCCCTCGCAGATGGCNGTNCTGCTCGGACGCAGCAACGGAGCCATCGTNTCGCGCCGCGAGGCGCTCGGCTACAAGATTCTTGGCGAAAAAACGGGCGTAAAGGCTGTNGATGCCATAATCCGCGCTATCTGAGCCTTTTAGCTCNCCGACGGCNTTAACGNGAAAATGACGGAAAAATGACGGGTCGGCCCCAAAATGCATTTCCGTTATTTTTCCGTTATTCATTTTTTGGCTTTTCGCGTCCGTTCACCCTAACTTTGCATCCGTCGGAACGCC
>WFLX010074426.1_pt1 | contig 18106 bp, 24 predicted proteins | sample 4967041 | NCBI WGS metagenome assembly WFLX01 (sample SAMN12857096, study PRJNA449069) | gut metagenome | isolation source: stool from male and female vole | host: Microtus ochrogaster | place: USA:Florida | collected 2017 | reverse complement strand
TTTATTTTACATTTCCACCATCAAGTTTCAGCAAATTGGCAGTGATATTATTGATCTCCAAGTCAATTACACCTCTTTTTAAAGACAATTTCCCGGCGTTCAGAACGAGAGTATCAATAGTGGGCAGCATTGACATGGCAAACCGCATATTTTCAATCTGTAGGTCGTCAGATTGAATGAAGAATGGAGTAGAAGTCGTATCCTTGGGGGTCGGCTTCTGTTTCCATACATCCATATAAAGCGAAATATCGCCGTTTTTCAATAAAGTTTTTCCAAGAATTATCCGGCTCTTCTTTATGTCAACCTCCGCCTCTGTTTCCGTTTCAAGCAAACCGGCTTTAATATTCATTATCATTGAAGAGTCGGGAGAGACCATCCTGTAATACCCCTCGATCAATTTCAATTTTTTCACATCCACATTCAATCCAAGAAGAGGGAGCAATTTTACTCTGACAATGGCATCCTGAACTCTGACCATTGTGTCGCCCGAGGCCTCAATAACCTTTACCCCTTTCAAATCAATGTCAAGAGGAAATTTCAGCCGGAAAAGATCTATCTCCACATTCATTCCCGTCTTATCTTTAACAATCACGCATGCGAGATCTTTAACGGCAGTCTGAATGGGAGGAATATATAGTAACACAGGAATAATCAAAACCAGCATCAAGACACACCCTATTATCCAAGCCGGAATCTTAATCCACTTGGAAACTTTCCTTTTGCCGGAGGTTGGTGTCAATTTCGCTTCCTCTTGACCAACAGGAGTTTCTGTGTCTGATGATCTATTTTCTTCGTTATTCATTAAATCTCAATCTTTTTAAGATTCTTTCAAATCGGATGTGCCGTGCAGGTCCATCAGGCGTTTCTGTTTGATTTCGTTTTCCGTCAAACATAAAAAGTGACCTATAAATATCCATAATACTCCCCCCACAATTGAGCCGAATGCGTCAGCCGTCATGTCAGGAACCTCGAATTGTCTTCCCACATTCATCGCATATTGGAAATATTCAGTTCCAAAACCGATAAACATACTTAGTATTGACCAAAAGGAGATCACCACAAGCGAGAGTTTATGCCAGTTTTTTGCGCGCATTGCATCAAAAAGGAGACATAGAGTCAATCCCATAAACATTATGACGTGAGCAACTTTGTCTATTCCGAAAAAATAATCGAATTGAGTGTCTCCGAGAGGATGAGGTGAGAGAGTGAGCCAGAAGACAATTGCCAGACAAACTATCGCCAAAGTCCAGTTTGGAATTTGTCGGGTCAATTTATGAATATTTTCTGTTGCCGTCTTTTTCTTCATATTCACTCTCTGCTCATTGATACATTATGAGTTCTTAAACTTCAAATTTAATGCTTTTTTTGCATTTTTAGATAATTAAAACAAAAAAAATGCGTCAAATTCCGATGAAAATGACGCATTAAGATAATTTTTTGATTTTCGAATGTTCTTACTTGCGAATACCAAGTTCTTTCTGAGCAATTATCGCACGATAACGATTGATGTCTTTACGAATGAGGTAATCGAGCAAACGGCGACGTTGACCTACCAATGCTTTCAAAGCGCGAGCAGTGGCATAATCCTTATGATTACTCTTAAGGTGCTCTGTCAGGTGTTTGATACGAACTGAGAAAAGGGCGATCTGGCTTTCGGGACTGCCGGTGTCATTAGCGCCTTCTCCATACTTTTCAAAAATTGCTTTCTTTTCTTCTGATGAAAGATGCATAGTGTTACGAGATTTTCGCGGGTTAACCCCGCTTCGGGTTAATATTATTGTTATTTTTACTTTTATTCAAAATGCAGAATTTCAATGATTTCTTAATTTTTAAGAAATTTTTGACTCTTAAATTGCCGGCTCTCGCAGCCGCTTTGCAATCGCATTTCCTCAAAAAGCACTGCAAATTTAATATTTTTTTCTCAATTTCNCAAGTCCTGCTAATTTTCCCGCTCCCTTTAATTCCGNTNGCCGAAACTATTTCTCTTTCCTNTTTTCCTCTTTTCNGCTTGATTNTATTGGAGAGATTTATTATTTTTGCTTATCTTTTGAGAATAATAAAATTCACTCTCTTATTCTCATTTCTTTTAAATCTTATCGTCTAAAATAATGAAAAAACAAGTTTTCGTGTCTGCCATGGCACTATCAATTCTTTCTTTAGCAAGCGTAAAGCCTCTTTCCGCTACCGCTCAATCAGATTTTGACCAAAAATTCGTAAATTATCCAACTTATTCCGGCGAAGATCTNGAATTAACAGTNAATGANTNAGGCACTCACTTTCGTCTTTNGANCCCTAAAGCACAAGAAGNCGTGGNGCTTATATATGACAACGNACATTCCNGGNATGCNATAGAAAACATCAAAATGAATTTTGATGCAGCTACAGGAACGTGNANCGCTTNTTCTCCCGAAAAATTATACGGTAAATATTACACTTTCCGCGTATTGCAAGACGGCAAATGGCTCAAAGAGACTCCGGGAGTGTGGGCAAAAGCAGTAGGAGTCAACGGTCAACGTGCTGCAATCATTGATTTCAGCAAAACCAATCCTGAGGGTTGGAATAATGATAAAGGTCCAAAAGTTGAGAATTTCTCAGATGTCATCGTTTATGAAATGCATCATCGCGACATGTCGATGGACCCCTCCTCCGGAATAGCCAACAAAGGTAAATTCCTCGCCCTCACGGAGCCGGAAACAACATCTCCGCAAGGGTTGGCTACCGGTATCGACCATTTAAAAGAATTAGGCATCACACACGTGCACATCCTCCCTTCCTATGACTACAACAGCGTGGATGAAGCTAATCCACAATTCAATCAATATAATTGGGGTTATGACCCTCTGAACTATAATGCTCCGGAAGGTTCTTATTCCACTAACCCTAACGATCCTTCTTCTCGTGTCAAAGAGATGAAGGAGATGGTGAAAGCCCTTCATGATGCCGGAATCGGTGTGATTATGGATGTTGTGTATAACCATACCGCAGAAAATGATAATTCAAATTTTGAGTTGACTGCTCCCGGTTATTATCATCGTCATTGGAACGACGGCAACTATTCCGATGCCTCAGGTTGCGGCAACGAAACAGCTTCCGAACGCCAACAGATGCGCGATTATATCGTTAATTCAGTGAAATATTGGGCTGATGAATATCACATTGACGGTTTCCGCTTTGACTTGATGGCAATTCATGATATTGACACAATGAATGAAGTTGCAGCAGAATTGAAAAAAATCAATCCTTCTATCTTCGTTTATGGCGAAGGTTGGACAGCAGGAGATTCACCCTTGGCTCCCGAGCGAAGAGCATTAAAAGAAAATGTCAGCAAAATGACAGATATTGCAGTTTTCTCCGATGATATCCGTGATGCCGTCAAAGGACATTACACTAACNCTGAAGATCGTGGNTTCGACAACTGGTAAACNGGGTCAGGAAGAGNCAGTCAAAATCGGCATCGTGGCTGCTACCGCNCATCCTCAAGTGGATTATTCAAAAGGTAACAATTNAAAATTCCCTTATGCTGCGTCTCCCGAGATGATTGTTAATTATGTCTCATGTCACGACGACCTGATGCTCACCGACAAATTGAGAAAATCAATGCCACAGGAATCTGATTCAATCCGCCAGGCTGCCGCTAAACTCGCTCAANCAANTATCTTCACTTCGNAANGAACTCCTTTCATGTTCGCAGGTGAAGAAATCTTCCGCGACAAGAAAGGGGTGCACAATTCATATAAAAGTCCGGATTCAATAAATGCTATTGATTGGAATCTGAAAGCGGAGAACATCGACCTCTTCAATTATTATAAAGGTCTCATTGCCCTTCGCAAAGCACACCCCGCTTTCCGCATGACTTCAGCTGAAGATATTGCCAAAAATCTCGTGTTTGATAAGATTGATTCTCAAAAACAACCGAACCTGATTTCTTATTCATTAAAGAATAATGCCAATGGAGATGCCTGGAAGGAGATCAAGGTTGTATTAAACGGAGCCGACAAATCTCAAACAGTAAATATTCCTAAAGGAAACTGGAATATCGTGGCAACCGACGGCAAAATTTCTCCTGATGCGGATTTAGGTACAACTAAGGGTGGCAAAATTAGCGTGGCGCCTTATTCAGCCCTGATTCTCGCTAAAATAAAATAATATATTTGTACACCCATGGGGAGTCGAACCCCAATCGATGGAACCGGAATCCATTATTCTATCCATTGAACTATGGGTGCATTGTTCCGTTTCGGTGTGCAAATTTAATCATTATCCCCCGTATATCAAAATAATTATACTTAGTCTGAGTATAATTCCGTTATATTTATATTATGAATCCGGAGAAGGTGAAAATAGAAGATTCATGGAAATCCATACTGGCAGAGGAGTTTGAAAAACCCTATTTTGATTTTCTGACTGCTACAGTGCGCCATGATTATTTCTCAGGTAACGTTTATCCTCCGGCATCAAAAATCTTCGAAGCCTTTAATGCCTCCCCCTTCGATAAAACAAAGGTAGTAATCATAGGTCAAGACCCTTATCACGGACGCGGGCAGGCAAACGGACTCGCTTTTTCAGTGAATCCGGGAGTGGCTTTTCCACCTTCTCTGAGAAATATTTTGACAGAAGTCAGCAACGATATTGGAACTCCCGTTCCTGAATCGGGCGATTTATCAAGATGGGCTTCGCAAGGAGTGCTCCTCCTCAACACAGCTCTCACAGTCAAAGAAGGTCAGCCGAAATCCCATTCAGGAATCGGGTGGGAACAACTGACCAATGCCGCAGTGAAAGCATTGGCTCATAAAAGGAAGGGGCTGGTCTTTATGCTATGGGGGAGCGATGCAATTCGGAAGAGTGAATTTATCAATCCGGAGCATCATCTCGTCTTGACCTCCCCTCACCCTTCCCCATTGTCGGCTTATCGGGGTTTCTTCGGCAACAGACACTTCTCAAAAGCCAATGCATATTTGATTGCGCAAGGCATGACTCCAATCAAATGGTAATTAAATTTTATTATTCCGTTAAAAAAAATGACATTAGAAGAAAGAAAAAATATATCTCGAAATCTAAGACTTCAAGGATATAATTGTGCTCAAAGCGTATTGCTGGCTTTTGAAGACAAGACAGGAATGGACGCAGCCACAGCGGCAAAAATTTCATCCGGTCTCGGCAGCGGGTTCGGCACAGGAGAAATTTGCGGCGTTATCAGCGGTATGGCTTTGGCTCAAGGCATGACTCAGGATGCAGACCCGAAATCCAAAATGAAATCTGCAAAAACCGCTGCCTCACTTGCCCGGGAATTTGCCAATCTTAATCAGGGCAGAATGAGATGTTGCGAACTCAAAGGGAAAGAGGGTATCCGTCCTTGCAATGAACTCGTGGAGCAAGGAGTAGAAATTCTTCATAACTATTTCGAATCGTTAGAAAAATGAATTTGAAATTACGCCTCTATACCCCTTTATTATCTATTTTATACCTTTTTATATTCTCCATGTCAGTTGCAGCGGAGGAGTCTCCCCTGTCAACTCAAATCTTCAATCCTAATTTCAGAACCCTTACAGCCACAGTCGATAATAATTTGATGCAAGTGCCTGTAATATCACTCACCGGCAATCAGGAACTTATATTTAACTTTGATGAAATAACCTACGATCGCTCATATCTGCGTTGTAGGTTGATACATTGCGATGCCGATTGGCGTCCCTCCAAATTAGTTGAATCAGAATATGTCGACGGATTTAATGAAGCTGAAATTTCTGATTACGGTTATTCTTCAAACACCTATATAAAATATGTCAATTATCGATTCTCTTTGGGCAAGGAAGGTCTGAAGCCCCTCGTATCGGGCAATTATATCTGGCAGGTTTATGATGAAAATAATCCGGATTATGTAATTCTTCAGATGCAATTTCGTGTAAGTGAAGATTTGGCTTTTGTTGCCGGACAAGCATCCGGCAGATCAGATGCAGGTTTCAACGACCGCTGGCAGCAATTGGAACTATGCATTGTGCCTGATCAAATTCCACAGATGAATCCTTATTCTGATTTGGAAATTTTCATTACTCAAAATAATCGTCCGGATACGCAAAAAGTCCTCTCCCACCCATCGCGAGTTTCGGGTAATAAAATTATATACGAACATCAACCTGCACTAATTTTCCCCGCAGGGAATGAATATCGTAGATTTGAGACCGTCAGGAATAACTACCCCGGAATGGGTGTAGACTCCACCCGCTTCATAACGCCGATGTATCAGGCTTATCTGACACCCTCCGCTCCTCGCTCCGACCATCAATATATCTTCGACCGCACTCAACGCGGACGCTACAAGATTGATGAATATAACTCAACCGATCCGGATTTGGGAGCAGATTATATCATGACTCATTTTGCTCTTGATTTTCCGGAAGTTATGGATGGAGATGTATTTATTGAGGGTGATTTGAGTCTGCGCCGGTATAATGATTTCAATAAAATGCATTACGACCGCGCATCCGGGTTATATCTGGCAAGTCTGCCGCTCAAACAAGGTTCTTACAATTATCAATATGTAATCAAACAGCGTGAGGGAGACGGGAAAGGATATCCGTCACCCATTGAAGGAGATAATTTTCAGACCCTTAATGAATATAATATCTACGTTTATTTGAAACTCCCCGGCTCAAGAGCCGACCGACTGATCGGCTACGCAACAATAGTAAATAATCAATAAACATATCCCGCAATGCTTCAGATAGGTAACACACTTGTTTCATTGGATTTGGTTGAGAAATATTTTTATTGCAATCTTGATGATTGCCTCGGAGAATGTTGCATAGAAGGGGATGCCGGGGCTCCGCTGCTCAAAGAAGAGGCAGAAAAATTGCAGGCCCTCCTGCCGCGTATTCTCCCTTATCTCTCGGAAAAGGCACGGAAAGTTGTGGAAGAAGAGGGAATCAGTTATATTGATCAGGAAGGAGATTTGGTTACCCAGCTCGTGGAAGGAGCAAATTGTGTTTTCACAACCTTCGCTCCCGACGGAAAATGCCTTTGTGCTCTTGAAAAAGCAAAACGTGAAGGAGAAGCTGATTTCTTCAAGCCAATCAGTTGCGCCCTCTATCCCGTCAGAGTCAAAGAGTATGATTCTTTCACCGCCGTCAACTTCCATAGATGGAAAATTTGTAAAGGAGCTGAAGTCATGGGACGCAGCAAAGGAATCCGCGCCTATGAGTTTCTAAAAGAACCTCTTACGCGCAAATTCGGCAAAGAATGGTATGACGAACTCTCTCTTACCTCCCGAGAATATCTGAAACAATTGAAAGAAATGAAAAATTCTTAACACAATTAACATATTTTAACAAATCTAATGTTAAAATTCATTTAAAATTTTTTAATTTTGCAGTTGTGAAATAAGCCTATGAACCTTAAATGTAAGAATTTATTTAGTTAAGCCAAGGAGTATGAGATGATTGAGAAATTATCTCATATTTTGTATATAGACTAAACTGAACGATATTCTCCATTGTTTAGCAAATAAAGGTTGGGCTCTTAGCAAAATTTGCATTACATGTCNAATNTTGTTTATATATTTTNTTATTCATGGATGTNCNCTANAGNTATAGGAATATATTTNCTTATANTTATAGGGTGTNTGGTTGTGATAATTTCTGAAAACCGCAATCCGATTCGCTCCATAGCATGGTGCGTAGCCTTGCTCTTCTTACCTATAATCGGTCTTGTCTTTTATCTCTTCTTCGGAAGGAGCATGAAAGGGAGACACATTCTGTCTCTTCACAATAAGCGCAAACTAAGGCATAATTTCAACCGCACTTCGGAAAATTTGAAAGACCTCCCAATTCCTAATTCTCGCAAACAGATTGTAAAATTGGCTTATTCCTTAACCAAAACGCCTTTAACAATAGACAACGACATAGAAATATTCACCAATGGTAAAGATAAATTTGACGCCTTAATTAGAGATTTAAATAAAGCCCGACACACAATTTATCTTCAATACTATATTTTCACCGATGATGTTATCGGACATACGATTTCGGATATATTGATCCAAAAAGCCCGCGAAGGATTGGATGTAAAAGTCATCTACGACCATGTGGGATCATTCGGTTCGAAAAACAGATTCTTCAAAAAAATGGAAGAAAACGGCGTGGATGTCCATCCCTTCTTCCGCGTGACATTCCCTCAGTTGGCAAATAGAATTAATTGGCGAAACCACCGCAAACTTGTCATCATCGACAATCGTATCGGATACATCGGCGGCATGAATATTGCCGACCGTTACGTCAATGGTCAAAAAGATGGTTCTGCATGGAGAGACACACATTTCCGACTGCAAGGAAATATTGTGAATTCTTTAATTTATTCTTTTGCTGTAGACTGGTGTTTTCATAAATCAGCCAACGAATTTTCGCCGGTTTCCGCTCCCAAAGGTCACATTCACAATTTATGTGCAATGCAATTGATTACTTCGGGTCCTACCGACCAATGGAATAACATTGCTCTCTGCTTCTTGAAAGCGATTACATCAGCAAGGAAATCAATATATATCCAGACGCCTTATTTTTTACCGACAGACACACTCATGAACGCACTTGAAGCAGCAGCTTTGGCAGATATAGATGTGCGCATAATGATTCCCAGGAAATCTGACTCAAGATTACTTCAGCTGGCTACATTCAGTTATGTTACCCGTTGCTTGAAATCCGGAATAAAAGTCTATACATTTGAGCCCGGCATGCTGCACGCAAAAGCTATGACGATAGATACGGATTTTACAACAGCCGGCTCAACCAACTTTGACTTCCGATCGTTTGAAAATAACTTCGAAGCCAATCTTTTAATCTACGATAGGGAGGTAAATATGCACATGCGCGAAATATTCTTTGATGATTTGCAACACTGCATAAGAGTGAAATATTCCGAATGGAAGAAGCGCCCGCTACCTCAGCGAGCCCTCGAAAGCCTCGTCCGCCTCTTCGCCCCCATACTCTAATTCTATAAATAAGACTCTTAATAGACTTTTAAATAGACTCCTTGATAGACTCTCTAATAGACTCCTTAATAGACTCTCTAATAGACTCTTTAATAGACTCTTTAATAGACTCTTTAATAGACTCTTTAATAGACTCTTTAATAGACTCCTTAATAGACTTATTAAGACTGCTTCTATTTTCCTGTCTATTTTCCTGTCTATTTTCCTGTCTGTTTTACTGTCTATTTTAATGTCTATTTTCCTGTCTGTTTTCCTGTCTGTTTTACTGTCTATTTTATTGTCTATTTTCCTGTCTGTTTTACTGTCTATTTTATTGTCTATTTTCCTGTCTGTTTTACTGTCTATTTTATTGTCTATTTTCCTGTCTATTTTACTGTCTGTTTTCCTGTCTGTTTTACTGTCTATTTTATTGTCTATTTTCCTGTCTATTTTACTGTCTATTTTACTGTCTATTTTACTGTTTATTTTACTGTTTATTTAAATAATAAAAATGGACTGATTTTTCGATCAGTCCATTTTTATTATCCTCTGCCGGCTTTTGCCTATGCAGACTTTCGACGGAATTGCCGATTGAATATCAGAATTTTATTCAGCTGCGGGTGCCTCTTCAGCTGCTGCGGGAGCCTCAGCTTTAGGAGTAGCCTTTTTGCTGCGGGAACGGCGTGTTGTCTTAGCCTTCTTAGTTGTAGCTTCAAGCATATTCTCGTTGAAGTCTACAAACTCAATCATACACATCTCTGCATTGTCGCCGAGACGATGACCTGTCTTAAGAATGCGAAGATAACCTCCGGGACGTTCAGCCACTTTGTCAGCAATAGGTCCGAAGAGTTCCTTGATTGCTTCTTTATTTTGCAAATAACTGAACACGAGACGACGATTTTGCATATCGTCTTTCTTGCNGCGNGTGATNATNGGCTCTGCNTANANNCGNAGTGCCTTNGCCTTAGCCACAGTGGTGAAGATNCGCTTNTGCATGATNAGCGANATCGCCATGTTNNNGAGNAGNGCCTCGCGATGNCCCTTCTTGCGGCTNAGNTGATTGAATTTNTTNTTATGTCTCATCGCTGTTTATTCTTTGTCTAATTTATATTTTGAAATGTCCATCCCGAAAGAGAGATTCAGATTTTGCAAAAGTTCGTCAAGCTCGTTAAGCGATTTTCTGCCGAAATTTCTGAATTTAAGAAGGTCATTCTTATTGAACACCACGAGTTCGCCGAGGGTATCGACTTCCGCGCTTTTCAAGCAATTGAGTGCGCGTACACTCAAATCCATATCAGCGAGTTTTGTCTTGAGAAGTTGACGCATGTGGAGCACCTCTTCATCAAACTCTTCGATTTCCACATCTTCGGGAGCTTCGAGAGTCATCTTCTCGTCGGAAAAGAGCATGAAGTGATGGATAAGAATGTTGGCAGCCTCCTTAAGAGCTTCTTTGGGAGGGATAGAACCATCAGTAGTAACTTCGATAATTAGCTTTTCATAGTCGGTCTTCTGCTCTACGCGATAGTTTTCCACAAGATATTTCACATTCTTGATGGGAGTATAAATAGAGTCAATCGCAATCACTGCAGGGTCGCCGGAAGTGAGCATCTCACGATTTTCATCGGCTGAAACCCAGCCGCGACCTTTATTGATTGTGAACTCCATTTTGATACTTGCGTTCGGAGCAAGATGACAGATGACCAATTCCGGGTTTAAAACTTCGAAACCCGTGAGCACCTTACCCAAGTCGCCGGCCGTAAACACGTCTGTGCCTGAGACTTCGACTGTGGCTTTTTCGGCTTCGATGTCGAGATTCACTTGCTTAAAGCGTATTTGCTTAAGGTTAAGAATCATGTTGATGACATCCTCCTTCACTCCGGGAATAGTATCAAGTTCGTGTGCTACTCCATCAATCTTGATTGTATTGATGGCAAATCCGCCGAGGCTTGACAAGAGGATTCTGCGAAGCGCATTACCTATTGTCTGACCGTATCCCGGCTCGAGAGGACGAAACTCAAACTTTCCGAATGAATTATCAGCCTCAAGCATGATAACCTTTTCAGGCTTTTGAAATGCTAAAATTGGCATGGGTCTCTAATGTTTATTATTTAGAATACAACTCAACNATNANNTGCTCNTTGATNNTCTCNGGNATNTCCTCGCGTGNGGGNANNTGAAGNANTTTNCCACTCTTGCTGCTCTCTTCCCATTCAATCCAGGGATATTTGCTGTGGTTGAAACCTGCAAGAGCATCTGCAATCACTTCGAGTGATTTTGATTTTTCACGAACACCCACTACGTCGCCGGGCTTAACCTGATAAGAAGCGATGTTGACAACACCACCGTTAANTGTNANGTGTTNGTGAAGCACGAGCNNACGAGCTGCCGCACGTGNCGGAGCGATGCCGAGACNATATACGACATTNTCTAAGCNGCTCTCAAGGAGTTGAAGCAATACTTCACCTGTGATGCCTTTTGTGCGTGCAGCTTTTTCAAATAAGTTACGGAATTGACGTTCGAGCACTCCGTAGGTGTATTTAGCTTTTTGCTTTTCGCGAAGCTGAACACCATATTCAGATGTCTTTCTGCGACGGTTGATTCCATGCTGACCCGGGGGATAATTCTTTTTTGACAGAACTNTATCCTCGCCGAAGATANCCTCGCCGAATTTACGTGCGATTTTTGTTTTTNGNNCNGTGTATCTTGNCATTTTATNTTTANTNTTTTATTTTGATTGCTATTTGATTCCCAGGCTATTCTGACTCAAAGATATTATGCGCAGCCGCGACCATCGAGAGAAAGTTACCATTTCGAAATATATGAAAGTCATAATTCGGATGGTCTATTCGCATAATAACTCTGATTGCTTTCAGAATTTCAGAAGTCTCTTATAACAATCCGTTTTTTGAGATGATTATGTGTTTTACCTGAATTTAGAAGGATATCTTTACACTCTTCTTCTCTTCGGAGGACGACATCCGTTGTGGGGAAGCGGAGTAACGTCTACGATCTCTACAACCTCGATGCCCGCGCCATGAACTGTGCGGATTGCTGATTCACGACCGTTGCCCGGACCTTTGACGTAAGCCTTTACTTTACGAAGACCTAAGTCGTAGGCTACTTTGGCACAATCCTGTGCTGCCATTTGAGCTGCATAAGGGGTGTTTTTCTTTGAGCCTCTAAAGCCCATCTTGCCTGCCGACGACCAGGAGATAACCTGACCTTCGGAGTTCGCAAGGCAAACGATAATGTTGTTGAAGGAACTATGTACATGAAGTTGACCCATTGCGTCAACCTTGACATTTCTCTTCTTTGCTGCGACTGTTTTTTTTGCCATTTCTCTTTATTATTTAGTAGCTTTCTTCTTGTTAGCAACTGTTTTCTTGCGACCCTTGCGAGTGCGCGCATTATTTTTAGTGCTCTGACCGCGTACGGGAAGGCCGATACGGTGGCGAATGCCACGATAGCAACCAATGTCCATCAGACGCTTGATGTTGAGTTGAATCTCTGTGCGGAGATCACCCTCTACTTTGTGTTCTGCCTGGATAACTTCACGCACGGCTGCTGCCTGAGCGTCAGTCCAATCTTTCACCTTGATGTCTTTATCGACACCGGCCTTCGATAAAATTGAATTAGCGGCACTGCGGCCAATTCCGAAGATGTAGGTCAAGGCTATTTCGCCTCTTTTGTTTTGCGGCAAATCAACGCCGACTATTCTTACTGCCATATATCTTTAGATTATTATTAGCAAGTTTGACATTTTAGCCCTGACGTTGTTTCAACTTCGGGTTCTTTTTGTTGATTACATAAAGTCTGCCTTTCCGGCGTACGATTTTACTGTCCGGAGTGCGCTTTTTAATTGATGCTCTAACTTTCATATCTTATTTCTTGGTTTTATTTATATCTGAAAGCGATTCTTCCCTTACTCAGATCATAAGGGCTCATTTCAACCCTTACTTTGTCTCCGGGAAGGATTTTTATATAGTGCATTCTCATCTTGCCCGAAATGTGGGCTGTTATCTCATGTCCGTTTTCAAGTTCCACCTTGAACATGGCGTTAGATAACGCTTCGAGAATTACACCATCTTGTTCGATTGCTGTTTGTTTTGCCATTTTATCAGGTTTTTAGCNCTNTTNTAATCNTANTATTCAGAATTCACCGGNACCTCTGCTCTTCANACNCTCCNCAATATATTTGAAAGTTGTCAGAATCTCGGGTTCTTCGGGGGTAATCAATATTTCATGCTCGAAATGTGCTGAGGGCTTTCTGTCGCGTGTGCGGCATTGCCACCCGTCTCTTTCTATCACTACATTTTTACTCCCGAGATTAATCATAGGCTCTATGCAGATAATCATGTTTGGCTTCAAGACCGATCCGATTCCCCGGCGACCGTAATTGGGCACCTCCGGGTCTTCATGCATGCTTTTGCCGATGCCGTGTCCGCACATCTCGCGCACTACACTGTAGCCTTCATGTTCGCAATATCTTTGCACTGCATTAGAAATATCGCCTACTCTTTTCCCCCCTCGCGCCGCATTGATGCCTTCGTAAAGCGACTCTTTAGTCACTCTCAGAAGTTTCTCCACTTTAGGGTCAATCTCACCAACTGCAAACGTATAGCAACTGTCGCCATGACAGCCATCCAGTTCCACTACGCAATCAGTGCCGATTATATCCCCCTCGCGCAAGGCATAATTGCCGGGAAATCCGTGAACCACCATCTCATTCACCTCTATGCAGAGTGTGCCGGGAAATCCGTGATAACCCAAACATGCAGGTTTACCTCCATTGTCGAGTATAAACTCGCGGGCTATCGTGTCAAGACGCAAGGTAGTGATGCCCGGCTNAATCCACTTGGCGANCTCACCAAGTNTTTTNCTCACAAGCTCACTCGCTCTGCGACATTTTTCAATTTCTTCCGGCGTCTTGAGATAGATCATTCTTTTCTTTCGCTTTTCGATTATTTTTAACGCTTAGTGTCTTGATTATTTCAGAATTGATATTTTACTGTTTTAATCAGAAAACACCTTTACCCGTGGTGCGTCCTTGTATACGACCATCTTTCATAAGACCATCGTAATGACGCATCAACAAGTGTCCTTCAATNAGTACGNANAGTGNCAAGTATCNCACCGACAANAATCAGANGAGATGTGCCGCCGAAGAATTGCGCAANCGCTNTGTTAAGACCGCATACGTAAGCTATAGCGGGCAGAATTGCAACGACTCCAAGGAAAATGGAGCCCGGCAATGTGATTCTTGACATGATTGAGTCAAGATAATCAACTGTCGGTTTGCCCGGCTTGATGCCCGGGATAAATCCATTGTTGCGCTTCATATCTTCTGCCATCTGCTGCGGACGAACCGTAATTGCAGTATAGAAATAGGTGAACGCCACAATCATCAGGAAGTAGATGATATTGTAAGTCCAGCTATACATATTTGTAAGTGAACCCCAGAAACCCGTATGGCTTGTGCTGAAGCCGGCAAGTGTCACCGGAATAAACATAATTGCCTGGGCGAAGATGATAGGCATAACGCCTGCGGCATTCACTTTCAAAGGTATATACTGGCGAGCGCCACCATATTGCTTGTTGCCGACAACTTTCTTGGCATATTGCACAGGCACCTTGCGTGTTCCTTGAACGAGAAGCACTGCGCCTGCAATGACTGCGAGAAGAATCACAATTTCAATGAGGAAGATTACCAAGCCGCCACCTGCTGAATTAAGCAGGCGGGAAGTAAATTCCTGGAAGAAGGCTTCCGGCAGACGGGCGATAATACCGATAAGTATTATAAATGAAATACCGTTGCCTACACCTTTCTGGTCGATTCTTTCGCCGAGCCACATGATAAACATTGAGCCTGCGGCAAGAACGATTGTCATAAACACAATTGTCCAGAATCCCATGTCAACATATCCGCCGGCTGATGTTACCTGATATTTAAGGTTCATCAGATAAGCGGGACCTTGAAGAAGAAGAATGATTACAGTCAAATAACGTGTATATTGATTGAGTTTCATTCTTCCGCTCTCCCCCTCACGCTGCATCTTTTGGAATGCAGGAAGCACCATACCGAGCAGTTGAATCACGATTGAAGCCGTGATATACGGCATGATTCCCAACGCGAATATGGATGCCTGAGAGAATGCACCTCCCGAGAACATGTCGAGAAGTTGCATAAGACCGTCAGACGTGAAATTCTTGAGCGCCATCAGCGAGTCGGGATTGATACCCGGAAGCACTACATAGCACCCGAAGCGATAGATCACAACCAGCAGCAGCGTAATGCCGATGCGATGGCGGAGATCATCAACGCTCCAGATATTTTTAATTGTTTGAGTAAATCCCATCTTTTAAATTTTATTTTTTGATTACGCTTCCGCCGGCAGCTTCAATAGCTTGCTCCGCTTTTTGTGAGAAAGCATCAGCTTCCACTACGACATTATGAGTAATGGCGCCATTGCCGAGAATCTTTACCAAGCAGTTCTTTGGCACAAGACCTGCATTGCGAAGTTCCTCAACTGTGATTTTCTCAATATTCTTGGCTGCTGCCAATTCTTCGAGCGCGTCAAGATTGATGGCTTTATACTCTTTACGGTTGATATTTTGGAAACCGAATTTGGGCACACGGCGTTGGAGAGGCATTTGACCACCTTCAAAACCGATCTTACGGCTATAGCCGGAACGTGATTTAGCACCCTTGTGGCCGCGAGTTGATGTGCCTCCGTAGCCGGAGCCCGGTCCGCGACCGATTCTTTTGTTTTTCTTATTACTGCCGGGTGCAGGTTGAAGATTATGTAATTCCATTGTCTTAGAATCTGATTAATTAATTAGAGTTTTGTCACTTCTACGAGGTGATGCACTGCCTTCACCATACCTCTGATTGAGGGATTGTCTTCGTGCACGACAGTATGATTCATCTTCTTCAAGCCGAGAGCATCAAGGGTGCGCTTTTGCACAGCCGGGCAATTGATGCGGCTCTTTATCTGTTTGATTGCTAATTGTGCCATGTCTCTCTAATCTTATTTGCCGTTAAACACTTTTTCTACAGAGATGCCACGAGCTGCTGCAACCTGAGCGGGAGAACGAAGTTCGCTCAACGCTTCGATTGTAGCCTTCACAAGGTTGTGGGGATTCGAAGAACCCTTTGACTTTGCGAGCACGTCTGTAATACCAACACTCTCAAGCACCGCACGCATAGCACCGCCGGCTTTAACTCCCGTACCTTCTGATGCAGGCTTGAGGAATATGCGTGAGCCGCCGAATTTTGCACTCTGTTCGTGAGGAATAGTGCCGTTATGCACCGGAACTCTGATAAGATTCTTCTTGGCTGTCTCTACGCCTTTGGCAATTGCTGCCTGAACCTCATTGGCCTTACCAAGACCCCAGCCGATGATGCCGTCTTCATTGCCGACAACAACAATCGCTGCGAAACTGAAAGCACGNCCACCTTTNGTAACNTTNGTNACACGNTTGATNGCAACNAGACGGTCTTTCAATTCCAAATCATTTGTGGATTTAACTCTATTGTTCTTTGCCATGATTTTTTTTAAAATTTAAGACCGGCCTCNCGCGCTGCATCGGCCAATGATTTTACTCTGCCATGGAAGAGATATCCGTTGCGGTCGAACACAACTGTTGTGATACCTTTCTCCAAAGCTTTCTTTGCGATCTCTGCACCAACTTTAGCTGCTACCTCAGTCTTTGTGCCTCCTTCAAGTCCCTTTGATGACGCCGCTAACAATGTGTTGCCAGCCAAATCATCGATCAACTGAACATAGATGCCCTTGTTTGAGCGAAAAACACTCATGCGCGGACGCTCGGCTGTGCCCGAAATCTTGCCGCGAATGCGAGTTTTAATCTTATTTCTTCTTGCTATCTTAGATACCATTGTCTTCCTAATTTAATTATTTAGCATTTGCTGACTTGCCGGACTTGCGACGAATAATCTCACCGACAAATTTAATACCTTTACCCTTGTAAGGCTCCGGCTTGCGTAGAGAACGAATCTTTGCGCATACCTGACCGAGTAATTGCTTGTCAGAACTTTCAAGTATAATCAGCGGATTCTTGTTACGCTCTGATTTTGCTTCAACCTTAATCTCTTTAGGAAGCTTGATGAAAATAGCGTGTGAATAACCTAAAGAAAGTTCCAATACTTGACCTGTAGAGGTAGCACGATAACCTACACCTACAAGTTCCATCTCTTTCTTATAGCCCTCTGAAACGCCTACCACCATATTGTGGATAAGAGCACGATACAGACCATGCATGGCGNGATGCTCACGCTNATCATCCGNACGTGTAACAATNATATGACCATCTTCTATAGCCACATGAATATNCNNATTAATTTCTTGTGAAAGNNCCCCCNTGGGACCCTTTACTGTAACTAAATTGTCTTTTACCTGAACGGTTACGCCGGCAGGTATCACAATCGGAGATTTTCCTATTCTTGACATTTCGATACCCTCCTATTAATAAACGTAACACAATACTTCGCCGCCGATCTTCTTATCTTTGGCCTCTNTATNAGTCATCACNCCCTGNNATGTAGATANAATCGCAATTCCAAGTCCGTTCAATACGCGAGGCATGTCTTTGTAGCCTGTGTACTGGCGGAGACCCGGACGGGATACTCGATGTAGGTTCTTGATCGCGCTGACTTGGTCAACCGGATCATACTTCAAGGCAATCTTGATTGTGCCTTGCGGATTCTGCCCTTCCTCAAACTTGTAGTTGAGGATGTAGCCCTGGTCGAAAAGGATTTTTGTGATCTCCCTTTTCATCTTTGATGAGGGAACCTCCACTACGCGATGACCTGCGTGAATGGCGTTTCTCAATCTCGTCAAATAATCTGCTATTGGATCAGTCATTTTGTTGGTTGTTAAATTGATTCAGATTTTCTGAACAATATTTAATACTCTCAAGTGTTTAGGAGCCTACCGGCAAGTGCTAACTCACCAATAAACTCAAAAACTTTGCAAAGGTAATCCGANTTTCCGAATTATCAAAATTTTACGCGCCTANATTTNCACTTTTTTTAATTTATTAAATTGAAAGGGAGCGAATCTTTTATCGCCCCCTCCCTCTTTCAACATTTTTATTTATTAACTTAATTATAACTTTTTTTCTCTTTTA
>WFLX010175411.1_pt1 | contig 18107 bp, 15 predicted proteins | sample 4967041 | NCBI WGS metagenome assembly WFLX01 (sample SAMN12857096, study PRJNA449069) | gut metagenome | isolation source: stool from male and female vole | host: Microtus ochrogaster | place: USA:Florida | collected 2017 | reverse complement strand
TGACCTAAAGAGTTCCCAGAGGTCTTAGAGGTTCCCGGAAAAACGTCCTTGGGCGGACGCATGAGTTCTCGGAGACAAGAGAAGAAATCCGCTTAGAGCTTCCGTCATTGATTGAAGACATCTACGCCGGTAATTACATTGACTTTTTTGTCGGCTTTTTTACCGAGCTGTTTATCACCTTGGCAAGCGGTATTTTCAGTATCGTGACAATTGTGACCGTTATTTTTGCTGTTTTGGAAAGACAGAAGGTTAAGGTTTCCATCAAACCCGAAGGGAAGTGGTCAGTAGGAGACCTGACAAAAAATGTTCCTTCATCAAAACCATGGAGTCCTCTTGCCCTGCCGCCCATACCCGACAAACGCGCAGTTATCAAACGTGGCGACAGCGTAATCTCTATTATTTTTATCACTGTTTTTGCTGCGCTGCTGTTGTTTGCCCCACAGCTTTTCGGCTGCTTCCGTTATGATGGGGAAAGGCTGCAAAGCGTTGCCTGTGTATTTAACCTAGAAGAGTGGAGTACCATAGCCCCTGTCTTTTGTTTCTGTCTCTTTATCGCACTGGTAGATGAAATTATCCGCCTTGTGACAGGCTATTACTGCAAGCCCGTAATGTACAGCAGCATTATCTGTAACACACTGCAGATTGTAGGCGCTGTCATTCTGTTCAAGGTTATGCCCTTGTGGAATACCAAGTTTGCGGCTCAGCTCCTAAAATACGAGGGTATCAGCGAATTTTCTTCCGGCGATTTGCTGCGCTACTGGGGAAGCGATCTCTTTAGTACTATCCTTCTCACTGGTATCTGCGTAATTTCCTGCATCGAGACAGGCGTAGCCATATATAAAACCTTGAAATATGCTTAAGAGCAATCGGGCTGTGATACCGGATTTTTCCCGTATCACAGCCTGTTTTATATCTCCTTGCCGTTGTAACAGCTTGTTTGACTTACAATATTATTCTCATACCACTCCTTAGGAGCCTCACTACACTTATATGCTCTATCCAACATTTCATAAATCTGCGGATACTTTACATCACATTGTAATAATGACTTCAATGCCGATGTTTGTATCGGCAATATTTTCATACCCGTAATGTAATCTGTTCCGGCTGTATTGTAATATTCCATAAACCTTCTGGCTCTAAAGTCTGAAATAACATTTGTGTTAAGATATGTAGAAACAAATATACAATACGCTTCGTCCTCCGGATTCATCAAGCAATATTCTCCTAAATGTCTTGACACTGGTTCCATTTCCATTCTGCGCTGGTTAGTACCATCTGCTAATGTAGCCTCTATCAATAATGTATGTCTTGGATAAAATTCTGTCTTGTCGTATTTCCAAACAATATCAGCCTCTCCACCACCGGCATGTGTCTTTGGCAATAAATCTGCCTCCAAAGAAAGATTCATATATTCAAGCACATCACCTTGCCTATTGCTAATTACATACCATGCGATACCAAGAACATATTCAAATATTGTAGGTATATCAGCATTGTCTGTAACCAATGTCCTTATTTCATCATCATTTCTGCTTTCAAAATGATTGAACAATGTAATAAGCTTATCTTTACCAAACCTTTCATCAATAAGTTTGTTGAATCTCGCATATCTTTCGTCTTTAATAACTTTATGGGCTGATTCTTTATCAGTAACATTTTTTCCAAGAACTCGCCCAAGTTTCTTATATAACTTTTCTGTATCAATCGCAAAACAAGAATGAATTTCTTCCAGCTCAACATTCTTTGACAATAATTCTGTTTTCTCAAATGCAAACGATAACAAATCATCTGCAATATTTTCTATATAGCATTTCGGAAGCACATCCAGCTTTACTTTATTATCTTCAAATAGAACAATATCAGTAATCTTAAAATATCTTCTGTTCAAATCNAAATAATCAGACAGCGTAGCCTTTGCTTTAAACAAATGCATTAATTTAAAGAATTCTTCATTAAACTCCTTTTGAGTTTTTACGCTTAATATTGGCACCGTATTCAACACAGCCATACCTTGACGCATAATAACACTTCTTGTATTACTGTTATACAAATATTTTCTCCATGCGCTCCCAACCTTGCTATTTGTCAATTTTTTTGTTGCTTCATACAATTCTAATGTCAAATCAGCCCTATCTAAAGCAATGCCTCTCAGATAAAGATAAATCTGATAATATGGCTTATCGTATTTTGCACTTTTACGATTAATTCCTATATTACATATTAATTCTTCATTGACCACTACTTGATCTTGCAATAGCTCCAACGCTTGCTGATAATTATTCATATCCATAAGGACAGATAAAATGATATCTTCATAATTTAAACCATTATTTCTCGATTTAAAAATACAATCAATAACTTTCTCTGTTGTTTTTTTATCAACACACAACGGCAACAAATATGTAAATTCATTATATGTCAGATATTCCACTTTACTTACTACATACAAAAACACAACAAAAGGTCTGACTCTTTTCCCATCAACATCATTAGAAGTCTTTAACAATTGTTTAAAGTATAAATAGCTATCCTTTGGTATTTCCAGTAAATTATCCGATGNAANATCCTCTGACCTTGCTATCTCAAGTAATGCTTCNCCGGCTGCTGTAANATTACGTTNATCNTCCNATAAGCCCNCNTCCCTTANCCCNGATGTTTTTTCTCTGGCATCCTTGTCCGGTCTTGGGGCGTCACCCTTCACAAATTCCCTGCTTTTCAAAAATTCATAGTACTCTGCCTGAAACACATTATTTCCAGTCCATACTTTATCTTTATTTTCCGGAAGCTCTCTGAAGTCTTTTAATAATGCCAGCTGCATTTCAATACTCATATTGAATTTATCTGTTCTATAACTAGTTGTTCCTATTGCCCAACAATAACTTTTAAAACTGATTTCATTCGTCATTCCCCCATCTCCTCCCGCCTAGTAATTTATCACTAATACTTCTTTGGTCTCACCGTTTCTCTGTGTATGATAATTCGCATTTGAATAATGATAATTTAATGATATCACTTTAAATTTCTTATTTTTCTTAATCCAATTAGCTAAAATATCATTTTTTTTACCCTTACTTTCTAATNCATTAGANAAAGNAAAANGAATTCCTCTTTTATCCAACTCCTCCAAATAATTCAGCAAATCAATTTCATCATCTTCTGTCCATCCGCCCTGTTCATTATAGGTTGCACAAGTAATAAGATACGGCGGGTCCACATAAAAGAAACTTTTATTTGTAAACCCATCCAATCGTACATTTCTAAAATCGTCATTTGTAAATCCATAGTCACCGCTTTTCATTCTATCAAGAAAGCCCTCTAATTTTTCTTGCATTTTAGAATTAAAATCTCTCTTGCCAACCGGCAAATTGAACTCACCTTTTTTATTAAATCGTAGCTGGTTATTAAACGAATATACAATGAGCAGATATAACATAAGATAATATTTATCATTTTTTTCAATTTTTTTATTGAAATCTTTCCTCAGTTTATTGTACCCTTCTTTATTGTAGCTGCCTAATCCTTTAGAANTTTCACNTCCATAATATTCATATCCGTTTTTACTTACAAGCGAAAGATTGTATTTGCCAATTTCCTCAAATANCCCTGCNAAAATCTCTTCCTTAGACAAGCTTTTAAATGTGTTCAATAACCCTATCAAGTATTCATTAGAATCATTAAATCGAACTTTATTACAATTTATATTAATACCCACATTACAGCCGCCGCAAAACAAATCCACTACCTTGTCTGCATCCTTGGGAAATAACGGTAATATTTGCGGCAGTAATTTGTATTTTCCTCCCGTATAATTTAATGCTGAAGGAACCATTTTTTGGGGTACCTCATAACAAGTACACAAAAATAATCTTTCTTGGTTTTCTTTTATATCAGATTTTCCGGTAGAAAATGCCTTATAATCTTCTGAAAATATCTTTACAGTTCCTTTTTTCTGTAATATACGCATAATATCATCATCGCTAATCTTAGCATTTGAACGGTCATTTCCTTTTTTCGCCATATTATTATATGACAGGATAATGTACTTTGCATTAATTGAATTTATTAGCCTTTCAAATGCTGCCGCTGCCTTCTGTGTGCAATAATCGCTTTTTAATGCTGTTCTATCCATCTTTTTCGCAACACCAAACACCTCCGGTTGATTCCATCTTGCCACATTTTCCAGTAAATGATACGCATCACAATACTGCCTCGAATTATATGGCGGGTCAATATATACCAAATCTGCTTCAATATCAGTTGCCAATTCATTCGTATCCATATTGTAGCATACATTATTTTCGTTTAAATTTAAGTCAGGTTGTGGAACTGACAGCTCAAGGTGTTTTTCAAACTTTACGCCTTGCCTATATGCATCATAATGTCCGCAGGTATTGGCAATCTTATCCATCGCATATAAAAGAGAGGTTATCAACAAAGCTTTTTCTCTGACGTTCAATTCGCCATGATTGAATTTATTTTCTATATCCTGTCTTATAAATCCAATCTTTCTACAATCTTCAAGTGAAAAATATGTATTGGCAAAATTTTCACTCATATAATTGTCCTGATTCACGCTCAACTCATTATATTCCATAATCATATCGATTATTTTTTCTTCCGAATATTCCTCTCCGCTAAACCAAGCTAGATGGCAAATATAATTGCTATACATAATATCATTAGTTATTAGCTTTTTATGAGTAAATGCAGATGCAACGGCTCCCGTTCCTGCAAATATATCCGCCACTGTATTAACATTTTTACATTCCTTCTCAACAACCTCGGTTATAAAAGGCAAGAGCTTGTATTTGTTTCCTAAATAACGCCTATTGTTAATCTTTATTGTTTTATAGGGAAGTTCAACTTCTTGAGCTTTGTTTGTAATATTATTCTTCTTAATATATTCCTTTAACTGATTATAGACAGACTCTGTCCACAAAGTTCTTCCATTTTCACCAAACTCTATCTCTGCTGCACCATTATCTTTTAAATAATACAAATATGATCTTGAAATGTCTAATTTCTTTGCCATTTGAGTTGCCGAATAATTCATTTTATTATCTCCGTTTTATGCAACATATTTCTTCCGTCATTGGACACTTTTCCTCTTAATTATATCATTATCATGAAGATTTACAATATAAATCTGGAGAAAACCCTAAAAAATGGATGCTAATATAAAACATATCGTTTTCTTTATTAGCATCCATTTTTATCTTTATTTTAAAATATACAGACTAATTCAAAAGCACCTTATATACCGCAGCCCCGCATGTTCATCGATACAACACATAGTCATGCATTTCCCTTATAAATCCTGCGCCTTCAAAGGCTTCCTTTGCCGTTTCAGGATATTCCTTTACCACGATACGCTTCATGGCGGGAAAAAGTATTCCTTTTTTGTACTCCTCCGCAAAAAGCTTAAGACTCTTCTCCTGATGCTCCTCTTCAAACACACGCAGTACCTTTCCCTGCCGCTCCAACACCGCCACGGGAACGCCGCCAAAACATGCCACAACACTTCCCGGAACATTTAAGAAGCTGCGTCCTTCCCTGTGAGGCAGTACCTTTCCCCAGCACTGCGCCGGATCCGCGGCATTCACCCACACTATTTTCTTCTCCGGTCTCTGAAGCAGACGCACTACGCTCACATAATCCTTCTCCCTGATAAACTGCGCACCGGACATTCCTTCCACAAAATATCCCCTTCTGGCGCGACCGGTGTACTCCCATATACGCAGTACCGCCAACGCCTCCTGCCATGAAAACCCCCATTGTGCCGCCGTCTCCCTGCAGACAATCAGACTACGGTCAAAACAGCCCTCCAGCCGTTCTTCCATGGACTGCTCCCTGACCGGACGCACCACATCCCACCGTCCTGCTTTCAGCGCCTTAACCTTCATGTTCACCCGCTGTCGTGCCGTAATCCTTTTGGACTTCTCCCCTTCAAGCCACTGCCTCACGGGAACAAAGCTGTCAGCGCACACCAAGCCCTTTTCCAGCAAAGACAACAATGTATCATACGCGGATTCTCCGGGAAGCAGACTGTTTAAAGCCTGCATAAAGCTTGCTCCCCTCTTCAAAAGTGCTTCATAAATAATCCGTTCCTTTTCGGCAAGTCCCTCCAACCGTTGTTCCATATCCTGATCCCAGTCAATTTCTTCCTGACGGTCAAAGCACAAACCGCCGTTTTTCTCCATATGCCAGAACAGCTCCCCTTCGGCCAGAAAGGCATCCAGCATAGCTTCCCTATAATTCCTAACTCGTCTCGGCAGCAGAATCCCTTCCCAGTATGATGCAGGAAATTCCGCTCCCGCATATCTCATTAATGTATTCTTAAGGCATTCCTCCCCGGGTGCGCTTGATTCCGTTCCCGAAAGCAAAAGCGCCGCATATGCTTCCCCCGAACAGGTCCGAACCTCCTCTCGGCGGTTTTGTATCGTCCGCGCTCTGGCGCGGCGGTACAGCACTGCATGAAAATACCTGCCGCCCTGCTTTACCGCTTCTTCCCTGCGGCATAATTCCTCCAGAANTTCCTCTGCCGTGTGAACGGACCACNCATAGCGCTCTGCGGTCTGTCNTGCATCTGNCGCNCNCCTGTAGCGANGCATACGCCTNACNATATGAAGGCGTTCTTCCCGNCCTTNCTTCNTATNCTNCCCTTCGCCNTTTACATCACTGTCTTCATCCGACCTACCGCAGTTTTCATCGTTTCCTTCCTCCGGCAGCCTGTCATTTACCTTGCCGTGCATTCCCACCGACACCCGCAAAGCTTCACATTCCCCCAAAGCCGCCGCATATTCCTGCTCCTGTTCCGCGGCAATCCACAGTCCTTGCTCCAGATACAGCACCCTACCGTCCTTCGCCAAGCTCTCCAGCCACTCTGCCGGAATGTCCAGCTCTCCTGCGGCAAGATCACCCTCCGTCATCAAGAGGGAATGGAGCTGCCCCGCATCCTTCGGAAGCCTCTGCCGCTCCTGTACCTGCGTAAGCTCCTGATTCCCCGGTCGCACAAGCTCCTTTTCCCGCTTTAATTCCTCCTCCACTGCACCGTGGATTCCCCGGGGCGTGGGTGCGTAATCATACATCACCGCCGCTTCCTGCCCCCACTGCAGCGGAAGCGACATTGGAGAGGGTACATCCGTATAGACCTCCCTGACCTCCACTGCGCCGGAACGAATGTCACATAAAAGCTCCCTTACGCCCTCGGCATCCCACAGCTCCCGCATACACTCCCGTCTTGTCTCCCGAATCAGGGGATGCTCCTTCTCCCTCACCACCTGCTCCAGCATCTCGGCGCTTTTTAACCGTTGCAGCCATAAAGGAGTGCGTCCGTTCTTTCTGACTCCCATCATCAACGCACGTCCACTGTTATACCGAAAAGCCATATTAAAGAGCGGCGTTGCCGGCAGCAGGATTTCCAACAGCCTGATACAGGCATCCGGATCCATCCTTTGCAGGATTCCCTCCGGCAAAATCCAGTTTCCGTAGGAATACAGCAAAAAGCCGTCCTCCTCGTCCACGCTCCCAATCTCCATATCAAGCTGCTCCCTCACCGCATTTGCCNCAANAAGCNCNAGANGTGCGNTAATCCGCCTTCCAAATACGGANNGTACCATCACCTGACNGNTTCCCGANGAATCCTTAAAATGCTCCACCACAATCGTCCTGTGGTCGGGCAGGCTGCCTACGGCATTAATCTGCCTCTCCAAATATCCAAAGGCAAGACCTGCCGCCGACTCGTCCAAGCCCAGCTCTCCCAAGGCTTCCAAAAGCCTTCCGTCCTCGTGCGCTTTCTGCAGGGAACAAAACATACGCCCGAACGCTTCCCCCGTCCGTTTGTCACGCCCCTTTATTTCTCCCTTCCAAAAGGGAAGTCTTGCCCACTCCGCAGGCGCCTGAGTCACCGTCACCGTGTCATGGCTGATATTCAATACCCTCCACGCAAAGGAACCAAGAATAAACCTGTCTCCCTTTTGGGTTTCATAGACAAATTCCTCGTCCACCTCCCCGAGCGTTACCCCTTCCTCCGTCTTCACCGAATACAGCCCTTTATCGGGGATTGTTCCTCCCGCGGAAACGGCAAGCATCCTGCTGTAACCGTCTCCCTCCACTCTTTCATGTATCCTGTCATACAAAATTCTGGGGCGTGCGGGGATATCCCTGTCATGCTCATAATCCCCGGCAAGCATACCGAGAACCGCTTTCACATCCTCCTTACTTAGATTACGGAAGGGCCACGCTCTGGGCAGAATTTTCATCACCTCATCCAACTCATAGCTGCGAAATGCTGCCATGGAAACCAAATGCTGTGCAAGCACATCCAAACATTCCGAGGGAGGGTTCAAATGCTCCACTCCGCCCTGTCTGGCAAGCTGTGCCGTCATGCCGCAGGACACACATTCCGCCGCAGCCCTTGGGAAGAGATACATGACACTGACGCGCCCCGGATTATGCCCGGCGCGCCCCAGTCTCTGCATTGTTCCCGAAATCGTGCGCGGGCAGCCAACCTGCAGCACTTGGTCAATCTCCCCCACATCAATCCCCAGCTCCATGGAGGAGGTGGCACACAGCAGCCTAAGCCGCCCATCCCGCAGAGCCAGCTCCGTCTCCAGACGCTGCTCCTTGGACAGACTGCCGTGATGTACCCTTGCAAAGCCTTCCCCTCCTATCAGATTTACATAATAGGCAAGCTTTTCCGCATATCTTCTTCCCTCCACAAATGCAATCACACTGCGGCTTCCCTGACAATATCGGTATACCAGCGCTCCCACTTCCTCCCACACGGGATCCTTTCTCTTGCCTTTCGTTATATCCGCAAAGGGACCAAGCACATCAAGCCGTACCTCTTTCTTCATTTCTGGCGCCGCAATCCCTACCTCCTCCGGTGCCAGATACTCTGCCGCGGCACCAAGGGGCTCAATGGTAGCCGACAAACCGATTCGCTGCAGGGGCTGTCCGCATAAAAAATCCAGCCTCGCCAGAGAAAGCATCAGATGGGCTCCCCTTTTCGTATCGATTAAAGCATGCAGCTCGTCCAATATGACAGCCTTTGCCGTCGCCAAAACATTCTGCCCCGTCTTACTTGTCAACATCAAATACAGGGATTCAGGCGTTATTATCAAAATATGGGGCGGTTTTCTCACCATCCTCTGCCGCTCTCCAGAAGTCGTATCGCCGGTTCTGATTCCTACCGTAATCTCCTCTCCGCCGCCTATTCCCTCCAGCGGGTGTCTTAGATTCTCCCGTATGTCCGCCGCCAAAGATTTCAGGGGCGAAACATAAATTAGCTGTAGCTCCTGCTTTAAGGCTCCTTCCCGTGCCTGCTGCTTCATCCGGTCTAAAAACACAAGAAATGCAGAGAGTGTTTTCCCTGTTCCCGTGGGCGCCGATACCAGCGTATGCTTACCGGCGGCAATCAGCGGCCACGCCTCCCTTTGTACTAAAGTAGGCTCTCCAAGCGTATCTCTGAACCACTCTGCCGTCTCCTCACGAAACAGACTTAACACGTCCTCCATATCTTTCGCCTTCCTTTCCGTAAAACCTTACATTACCATCCGGCATAAGCCCCCATGCCGAAGCATTATTTGTATAGGCACGTCGCAAAGCGCAACGCAGCTTTGCCTGTGCCGTGTTGCCTTTAATATTAGTATAATCAAACAATAGCCTTTTGTTGATATTTTCATCTCTTTAAAAAATCGCTAAATTCTTTTAATTCTTTTTTCTTGACTTCCGAAAGACTGTTGAATTCAATATTATGAATCGCACCCTCTAATGCATATAAATGTACCAAGCAAACCTGAGGATATGCCTCTTTTAATTTTAAAAATGCCTGTTCTGCGCCTAACCCAATAAGCTTCTCGGATGAATCAATTCCAACAGTTGTTAGCTTTCTTGCCATTTCTTTACCGATATTCATCATGGATGTTAATTCTGACATATTTTCTCTAAACCCTCCCTTTAGCATATCCTCTGATTTATTGACTAAATACTATGCGGCTGCGTCTTTTCAAATCCCGATTGCGATTTGATGCTTTTTAAGAGAAATATTTGAACCGTTGTTGCCTTTTATTTCCTACCATACTTAGTTCTTTTCATTATGAACTATAATAAGAGAAATTGCAAGGAACAGAAAATGCTATGAAACAGGTACTTTACCAAGTGTTAATTGTGATACTTCATCAGAAAATGAATGAATTTGTATAAAACATATGATAAAATAAAACAATCTACAATACAACATAAAACTACGTTTTAGGAATAATAGAATATACACTATTATAATTTGAGGTATTATAATGAAAATAGGGGCATATCAATTTGCTGTCACAAATAATATAAATCATAATATGGAAATTATCAAAAAAGCTATTATACAGGCATCACATGAAGGGGTTAAGCTGTTGGCTTTTCCAGAGTGTGCTCTGACCGGATATCCCCCCGTGATATTGAAAGTTCTTCTTCAGTCAAATTTGATGAATTGACCTGTGCTTATAAGCAATTACAAAAGCTGGCTACCGATAATACCATACATATAATAGCAGGAACAATCGCACGGAAAGATGATAAATATCACAATAGCGCTATTGTCTTTACACCTTATCAGGAAAAGTTGATTTATCACAAAAGAGCTTTATGGGGATGGGATAGGGATAATTTCAATATAGGAAATGGCAACGGGGTTTTTGACATAGAAGGCTTGAAAGTTGGAATTAGAATATGTTTTGAGGTCAGGTTTCCCGAGTTTTTCAGGGAACTGTATAAGGCACATACTGATCTAAATATTATTCTGTTTTATGATGTCTCTGACTATGAAGATATGGAAAGATACGAACTGATAAAAGCTCATATCAAAACCAGATCTGTTGAAAATGTAACATATACATTATCCGTAAACTCGATTTGTCCGTATCAGACGGCACCAACTGCGTTGTATGATAAATCCGGTTATCCGTTAAGCGAACTCAAGAGAAATGAAGAAGGGCTACTTGTGTATGATTTGGAAAACATGCAGTTTGATTTTGGTGAACAGGGACGAAAACAGATTTCTGATTGGCTGATGATAAATCCCTAATTGCAATAAAAGCGGAACCCCATTGCACCAAACAAAGGCTTTCCTTTGTAAAAACCCCATGAGGGTAAAAACAAAATCCGCTTACTTCAAGGCATTATGTTCCTATTTCCGTTCGTTAATGCGTTTAGATTCCTTTGATTGCAGAAAACTGACAAAGTCTATCACGGAAGTCACCTTCTGGGGAGACAGCTCCAAGGTGGTGTTGACTAAGTCGGCAACAGTGTAATCAACGGTAAGATGTCTGCTCAAGGTATCGGGGGCAAACCGATGGTCAGTCCTATCCAGAAGATAGTCGGTGGTGACACCAAAGAAGTCGGCTATTTTGCTAAGTGTATTCAGGTCAGGAGAATGAACCCCTTTTTCATAATTGGAAATAGTACCTACGGATAAATTCAAAAAAATTGCAAGCTCTTTTTGACAAACGCCTTTTTCTGAACGTAATTTCTTTATCTTTTGTCCAACATCCACTGAACACACCCCCCTCCCTTTCAATTTATGTTTCATAAAACTTATTTTAAATGATTTTAGAAAAGTGAAAATAGTGTTTTAGATAACCAATAAAATTTTNAATGATATACAGTTATATTTTACTATCTATAAATTATTAGAGGTTGNTTTTGAAATTATGTATGTACTTCAAACAACTCGGATATGAATACACTTATCTTCCGTACCGCATCTTNCACGCAATGCGTTACAAACNCTAATTCACNTCTGCGATTCCATATAGGGATTTATGGCATAAATTAATGATTGAAAAATAACCAACAAGCTATTCAGTCTATATATTTAAAGCAAAGCTAATTACATTCTTTGAATGTACATTGACTTTTATAAACAAAAATGATAGAGTATCAATCTATTAAAAAAATCCCCCTGCGTAACCTATTGCTTGTGACGCTGCGTAATGTTGTAAAACAGCAGTGTAAGGAGGTGAAAAGCTATGTCAAAATATACGACAGGAGAAATTGCAAAGCTATGTGGCGTTTCAGTCAGAACCGTTCAGTATTACGATTCCCGCGGCATCCTTGTGCCCAGTGAGCTCACCGAGGGCGGCAGGCGTCTTTATTCGGAGGAAGACTTAAGAAGAATGAGGATCATCTGTTTTCTCCGGGAACTGGGTTTACCCATAAACAGCATAAGGGAGCTTCTTTCGGAAGCACATCCTGAGGATATCATTTCTCTTTTGCTGGATGAACAAGAAAAGACGCTTCATACGGAAATCCAAGAACGGCAGTCAAAGCTTGATAAGCTGGAGGAGTTAAAGCAAACTCTCAAAAAGGTGGAATATTTCTCCGTTGAGTCAATCGGGGACATAGCACACATTATGGAAAGCAAAAAGAAGCTGCGCAAGATTCGTCTCAGTATGATTGCCATGGGTATCCTTATGGATATTATCGAAATCGGCACACTGATTCTATGGATTCTAACGGGTATTTGGCTGCCCTTTGCAGTCGGTATGTGCGCCGTCATAGCAATGGGCATATGGATTTCCTCTTTTTATTTTAAGAGAGTCGCTTACATTTGCCCTAAATGCCATACCACATTCAAGCCCACCTTTAAGCAAGCCTTTTGGTCAAGACACACGCCAAGCACAAGAAAATTAATCTGCCCCGCCTGCGGTCATCACGGCTTTTGTGTGGAAGTCTACGGAAGGGAGGCTTAAAAATGGATAATATTATGGAATTTCTTCCTTTTTTGATTCCCCTTGCCATTGCAGAGCTGGCGTTGTTTGGGTATACACTGTACCACATTTTAACCCATAAGCAATATAAGAGGGGAACCCGCGCCCTTTGGCTTATCGTTACAATTATCGGAATACAGTTTATCGGTCCTATCCTGTATTTCCTTCTCGGAAAGGAGGACGCGTAATATGGATATACTGACAATAACCAATTTAAAAAAGAGCTTTGGGGATATAGACGTGCTACGCGGACTTAATCTGTCCGTGCCCGTGCATAGTGTGTTTGGATTTATCGGCAGGAACGGAGCGGGAAAGACAACAACTATGAAAGCGGTACTTGGTCTGCTAAAACCCGACGGCGGAGAAATTGTCGTGTCGGGAAAAAAGGTAATCTACGGGCAAACCGAAACAAACCGGCACATCGGTTATCTGCCCGATGTGCCGGAATTTTATTCTTATATGACACCCTGCGAATACCTGATGCTTTGCGGAGAGACCTGCGGAATGAGTAAATCACACCTAAGGTCAAAAAGCGCCGAGCTGCTTTCCCTTGTGGGTCTCAAAGACGAAAGACACCGCATCAAGGGCTTTTCAAGGGGCATGAAGCAACGCTTGGGTATCGCTTCGGCACTTTTAAACAGCCCGCAGCTTTTAATTTGCGACGAGCCTACTTCCGCCCTTGACCCGGTGGGAAGAAAGGAAATTTTGGATATCCTTCTCGCTGTCAAAGAACAGACTACCGTGCTCTTTTCCACCCATATCCTTTCCGATGTGGAGCGCATCTGCACCGATGTGGCTTTCCTAAATGAGGGAAAAATCGCCCTGCAGGGCAGCGTCTCTAAGATAAAAAGCCTGCGCCCGTCCGAAAAATTCACTGTCGAAGTAATGAGACCGGAGGATGCCAAAAGGCTTATGCAGGCATTTGAGTACTCAGGGCAGACCGGAAGGAATATACTTGTTTTCAGCGGAAACGAGGACAGGATGTTTACCGTACTGCGATATATAACCGAGAACCAAATACCTATACAGAAGGTGGAACGGATGGAACCCACTCTGGAATCTCTGTTTTTGGAGGTGGCAAAATCATGAAATCCTTATTTGCTTTTATGAAAAAAGAATGGCTGGAAGCCGTCAGAAGCGGAAAGATAATGATTCTGACAATCCTGTTTGTACTGTTTGGCATTATGAATCCGGCAATCGCAAAGCTGACGCCATGGATGACGGATCTGATGGCGGATTCCCTTGCCGAAACAGGTATAATCATTACTGAGATTCCGGTAAATGCGCTTACCTCATGGACACAGTTTTTCAAAAACATTCCTATAGGACTTATTGCTTTTATTCTGATTTACAGTAATACCTTTACAAGGGAATATCAGTCGGGAACCCTAATACTTATGCTGACAAAGGGCTTGTCACGGTATAAGGTGGTGCTCGCCAAATCCGCTGTCATGCTGTCGCTTTGGAGCTTGTGTTACTCGCTCTGTTTTGCCGTCACCTATCTATATAATTCTTACTTTTGGGATAACGATATTGTTCCCGGTCTGCTTCCCGCAGCCGCCCATTGGTGGCTGCTTGGCGTGTGGATGATAAGCCTGATTGTGCTTTTCTCAGTGCTGTTTTCCCACAACACCGGCGTGCTTTTAGGCACAGGTACAACGGTTCTTGCCGCATATCTTGCCGGTTTGTTCCCAAAAATGCAGGAATATATGCCTACAATGCTGATGAATACAGGTTCCTTGTTGTCCGGAGCAACGGACTTTGAGACATATACAAGGGCTGTTATTATTACAACAGCTTTGTCTGCTTCTGGCATTGCCGCGGGGGTGGCTGTCATGAATAGAAGAAAATTATGAGGGGCGCTCTGTACGCCCCTTTTTCTACTGTCACCTGAAATTCAATACCCACCGGCTTTCTGTCTGGTAATAAATCAACCTTGCCCTGATTGCCTGCCCGAGAAGTGTCAATGTGCAGTCAAATTCTATGGAAGGAATCCCGGCATACAGCTTCCGCTCCTGTGAATGAATCTCTATTTGCCTGATAACCCTGATTTCTCCATCCTCATCCTTTACCTTTAGCATCAGGGGAATTACCTTTCCCGAGCTGGTAAACCAACACTCGCACGCAATTTCCCTCTGTGTTCCCTTTACATCGCCCGCATCTGTTTTGCCGACGTTTGCGTAGGCTCCAAATGCCATGGAAGCTCCTCCTTCCTGTCACACAATTATCCTATTATGCCAAAGCCTTTTTGCACAGGCATATCCGCACGCCCATTTAGCAAATACCATGAGCGCGGGTACCCATGCAATAGGGCTGCGTGGCACCGTACTGCGCCTCAAATTTCATGCTCCGCTTTTTGGGGTGGGATGATTGACTTTTCGGTAGGATAACCTCCGCACATATGGTTGATAGGCTGATTTAAAAAAGCCGCCCGCATCACTGTGTCAACCCCGAAACGTTTCCTGATACCGTCTACCGCTCCATCGGCACGGGCAAGCTTTTCGTAATCCTTTTCGTCAAAAAGCTGCAGCTGTCTGGTAAAATCATCCCCGTGCACTCTGCCAGTATGCACGCCCAGATGCCGTACGGGCTGTCCGTTCCACAAATCCACAAACAGCTCACATGCCGCTTCATAAATTTCCATAGTCAGATTGGTGGATGACCTTAGCCTTTTCTGATGGGAGACAAAGGGAAACAGGCTTCTCTCAGACAGATTCGCGTACCGGATGCTCACGGCCACCTCCTCAACCTGAACTCCGTCGGCTCGAAGCCTGTTCCCAACCGTTTCCGCCAAAGCGAGCAGTACCATCTTCGCCGTCCGCACATCCGCCACATCCACGGGAGTGGTGGTACTGTTGCCATACCCTTTATTTGCCGGAGGCTCCGCCAATACCGGAGATAAATCAATCCCGTTGGCAAAGCCCCATACCACCTCTCCCTGCTTCTTCAATACACCCTTCAACCACGCCGGGTCTGCCGCCGCAAGCTCTCCGATTGTCCGGATTCCCATGGAAAACAATTTCTGAGTGGTGGCACGCCCCACGAAAAATAAATCCGATACCGGCAGCACCCACATCTTCTCCCTTATTTCTTCCGGATATAGGGTGTGTACCCGATCCGGCTTCTCAAAATCCGATGCCATCTTTGCCAGAAGCTTGTTACGGGAAATCCCTATATTCACCGTAAATCCCAATTCCTTCCTGACACGGTTCTTTATCTGCTCCGCAGTCTCTTTCGGATTACCGAATAAATGACAGGTTGACGTCATATCTACAAAAGCTTCGTCAATGCTGTATTGCTCCACCACATCCGAGTACTCGCGCAGAATATCCATAAGAACGGCGGAACATTTCTCATACAATCCGTAGTCGGGCGGAATCAATACCAGATTCGGGCATTTCCTTTGTGCCTCCAATATTGTCTCGCCTGTCTTGATTCCATATTTTTTCGCCGGAATGGATTTGGCAAGGATAATCCCATGACGCAGCGCCCTATCTCCGCCAACGGCTGACGCTACTTCCCTGAGGTCTAAGCTCCCGCCCCGGTGGGCGAGACGATAAACAGCCTCCCATGATAAGAAGGCTGAATTTACATCAATATGAAATATAATATTTTCCAAACGTACGTTCACCTCCTGCTATTTTTATGTTAGCAAACGTACGTTCTTTTTTCAACAGGTAACTTTTTCCATGTTTATGCATTTTATCCTTTAAAACAGATTTATCTGCTCAAATTCAGTTCTTCTCTCCAGCAAACCGGGCTTTTTATGAAGAAGGGCTTCCGTTCTATCCTTATCAAATATCCAGGGTATAATCTCATCCGGTTCCAAAATAAGCGGCATACGGTCGTGGACTTGCTTCATGGATTCATTTGCCTCGGTGGTCAGAATCACGAAACGCTCCTCATCACCATAGCGATTATAAATTCCCGCCATAAACAGCACCGGCTGAGTCTTGCTATAAAAAATATTTTTTTCCTTATTCCGGCTCCACTCGTAAAACCATGTTGCCGGCACTACAATCCTTCGATGCTCCACACTCCCCTTAAAGGTTGTTTTCTCCGACGCGAATTCGCTTCTGGCGTTAAAAATAACCTGCTTTCCCTGCCGGGAATACTGCTGCATTGGAAATCCCCAACGCTGCCACCGACAGCACAGCCCTCTGTCCGCCGGTGCAAGGATTGGTGCCGTATCCGTTGGATGAATATCTCTTGCCTGAAGCTTCAGCTTCCCGCCGGCTGCCTTTAACTTTTCGTCCGCCTGCCGTACCAGCTTCTCAATTTCCCTTGCCGTATCATCATCCACATAATACCTTCCGCACATAGAATCACCGCCTTTCCGTCAAAACCTATGATGCCTCTTATTGTCATCCCTATCCGCTCATTTTGGTGTGGTGGATCCACACCCATACCCCCAGAACTTAAGCTGCGTAAAACAAGCCGCCCTTGAAGGCCTATGGGTTTTGAGCCTGAACCCGCCTCCGGTTTTCCTCATAAAGATAATGAAGCCTGTATACAAAAATTTTAATTTCATCAATTACCTCTTTATCATTCTCATCTTCCGATAAGTCCAATTTATAAACCGTTTCAGCCAGATTATTTATTTTCTCCAAGATTTCTTCTATACCTGTCTCGCCGGACTGAAACCAGAAGGTATTTTCATCATATAGCAATACCAATTGATACACCACTCGCAATAGTATTAAAGAAAACTTTGAATCGTAATGCTCTGCTTTCTTCTCCAAAAAAACATTTAATACATCCAATGCCTCCGCCAAAGCGTCAATATCAGCAAACGCCTCTTGGGTAAAGGAATACGCTCCGTTTAAAGTAAAGTACCTTTCAAATAGCAGCATCGCGTCATCAGTCGTATCAACCGTCTCATTCAGCAACGCTTCTACGCCTCTCCAGAATTTACAAATCTCCAAAGCAAGGCGGACACTCCTGCATTTCTTTTCAAAGTCAATTCGGGCTGATTCATACTCTCCTTTTTTTAATTCATTCTCTATACTACAATAATATGCCTCTATATTTAACAGATTATCAGTTCCGCTATGTAACCCGGCAAACCTTTGTCTTTCATCCAGCGTCATTAATATCCTATAAAGTTCGTCAACATCCATAACGTCAAATTTTTTCCACGCTCTCTCTATCCTGTCGGTTTTAAAAAAGAAATACAGCATATCCTTAAAGGCACGGACATTTTCCAATATAGTCTTGCGTACAATCATTCCCCCTTCATTTATACAAATACCCTTTTGTTTTTCCGTCAATCCGTTTTTCATTAACACTTCAATCAATTTCCGGGAAACATCTAAAAATTCCTGCGTATCTGCTTTTGGAAACGTG